>JACCDI011822529.1_pt1 | contig 11665 bp, 5 predicted proteins | sample 7442791 | NCBI WGS metagenome assembly JACCDI01 (sample SAMN15323434, study PRJNA562643) | freshwater metagenome | isolation source: river surface water | place: USA:Blue River Watershed | collected 2017-08-15
GAGACTCTTTCCATTTGTCATATTCTTCTTCAAATTTTTTCTTGTCAAAAAGGATTTTTAATTTCTCGTCTTCAGAGATTGTTTTTTCGTAAACAGCAGCTGCAGTTGCTTTTCTGCTTTTTTCAACCAAAGTATAACATGTATATCTTCCGTCTGCTTCTAAAAACAATTTGCTATCTACTACTACTGCATCAGAAACTAAGTCTTCTGCTAATTGACCAATTCTTACATTCAATACGCCAGAAACGTCTTGTTCATTTCCTTTAGCATAAGTTGCTTCATAGTTTTTAACAAAAGAAGATACGTCCGCTTTTACTTGTGCTAACAACTCAGCTCTTGCTGCAACAGCAGAATAAGTTCTAACTGTATTTTCGTTAGGGTGCTTGTAAACTTGGAATGCTCTGTATGTGTCTTTATCTGTGCGAAATTTAGCTTCAGAAAAAGGAGTTACTACTTCTTTACGTCCAGTAGCTTCTTCTACAGTCACCTTTTGAGGGGTAGAACAGCCAATTGTTGCAATCATTGCAACCACTGCCATTAATGATAAAATGTTTCTTTTCATAGGTCTTTAATTTTTGCTTTTTAAATAATTACCAAATACGTTATAGGGGTGTTTCAAAGGTACGAGATATAAGTGATTTTTTGAATATAAATTCGACCTAATACTAATAAGCACAGGGCATGAAAATAACGCTCATTTTGATTATAAACAGCTTTAAATCAATTAGATAAGAGACCGCTAGTCAAATAGGGTCCTGAAAAGATCGGATTTCCTATTGCCAAAGGAACGGGAGAAGGAGATTTCAAAATTGGTTTGTTTTAATTGGGAACCTGGCAAGGAATTGTCATTTACATCATAACTAAAGCCCACCATGTAATTATTCATTAAAAAAGAAACGGTAGGGCTAATGGACTCCCCTCTTTTATAGGAGCACCCAATGTACATTCTTTTCACTTCTTCCCAATCTTTGGTAATTGGAAAACTAAGGGCTACGCCTCCAACATATTTTCGAATATTATTTTGCTCACTTGCAAAACCATGGACTAGCAAAGTATAATCATAAAATATTTGACTTTCCCCATTAAAGAAAATCAATTTTCTTACACCGCTTGATTCATTTAAATAAGAATTGGTCACCTGTGGTTTTTCAAAGAAAAATAAGGAGGCGCCAAATTTAAAAAACTGAGCAGCCGAATGTCTTGTAAATAAAACCCCTGTATTCATAGAAGCATTGGATGGGAAATTTCTTAGGTTCTCTGCAGTACCCGCTCCCGTTAAGACCCCTGTATTGTAATATTGATCTTCGAATAAAAGTTTGGACCTATCTAATGAGGTTTGAGAGAATAAACCACCCAGGCCAATAGAAACATTATTGTATAAATTTTTATCTAAGTAAATATGGTAAGCAAAATTCACGCTAACTGTGTTAAACTGAACCAAGCCATTCATAAGTCGGTCGGATACGATTTGTGCTCCAACCCCCAAATAGTTGTTTTGCTCTGGGTCCACATTGTTTATTTTTCTATCCCAGGATAAAATGGCTGTATTGTATAAATTAGACCCATCAATAATTTGAGTTCGCAAATCGCTCTGGATTCTTTGGGTATACAAGCCATCCCCTACCGAAGCAGGACTTAATAGTTGTGCCGCAACATAAGGTTGTGATATATTCACAGTTTGCGCATGCGCATAATTACACAATGCAGCAATAAGTAATAATATGTATAATTTTTGCTTCAACTCATTATTATTTTAAAAGCACAACCGCTCCTTTTCTTTGAAAAATTTTATTATTCCAAGATACATATTCAGCCACCCAATAAAACGCGTCAGAATCTTGCATCAATCCATTCAATCTTCCATCCCAACCCTCGTCAATATTTTTTGTTTCAAAGACCAATCTGCCGGCCTTATTGTAAATTCTAAAATAATTAATACTAGACACACTCGAGTTGTATAAAATTTTAAACACATCATTCAATCCATCCCCATTCGGTGTAAATGCATTTGGCAATACAAAAATATTCTCAATAGTTAATACAGTAAATAAATTCGGCACATAGGTGATATCATAATTGTCATTAATAAGAACACTTCCCTGTCTAATAGGATAAGTGCCCGGTTCGTCTCCTGGATCTCTCACCAAAGCTCCAGTTACCAAGTCTCCATTTACTGGATTGATTGATAATACATAAGTAAGTGGCGGATCTACTTGTGATTGTCGCTTTACTTTTGCTTCTGCAGTAATGGTAATAGGGAATCGTTTAACACGAATATCTCCAGGGAAACTAACAATTTTATAATTGCTTGGCAATGCAGACCCACCCGATGGATCCTTAGCAACTACACCAAATGAGTATAAGCCTATAGGATCCTTTGGATCGTTTCCAGAACCCAATCCAGTAGGAAAATATAATCTTACATTGGTAATCGTTTCCCCATATTGCAATCCATTTACAATAAATCTAGTGGTTGAGAATCCATCCGTTAATGGAGCATCTCCATAAATTCTATAAGTGGTATCCGGCTTCAGGTATAAAGAAGCTTCTGTAATGACTAAATTATTGGGTTGATAGATAATATTGTAATTCGTTCCTAAATCTAAACTACCCTGCGTAATTGGATAACTTGCTACGTTCTGTCCAAGTACCCTTGACAACCCTCCAGTAAACGCATCTCCTAAAATAATAGGGTCATGCACATAGGTGAATGGAGGATCCATTTCCCCGTATATTTTTGTTTTTGGATCCGCAGTTACATTAATCGTCTTTGGCGTGATGATAGCTGCATAATCAGACTGTATCGTGAGTTCATAATTGTATTGATGTACACCAGATAATGATAAGCCTGAAAAAGTTACTTTATTTGCATCCACTACATTCTTGCTATTGTATGTTGCCACTGCAGTACCGGTTACACTTACATCGTCCCCCCCTGTAAAGGTATAAGGCTTGCCATCGTTATCATCTCCAGTACCTGGCGCTTCTGGACTTTGTAATGTAGGAGTGCCTGTTAAACTAGGAACACTTACCGTTCCATCATACACTTTAGAAGGATCCACACGCAAGCCACTCATGGTAAGTTTTTTCTTAACAATGGTTGCAAGTATTGGGTCATGAGGTTTAAGGGTATAATTACCGGCTTGCAAACCAATTAAACTAAGTCCACTAAAAGTAACTGTTGTAGCAGTAGGAACATCTTTTGAATTATAGGTTCCCGCTGGGGTTCCAGTGATAGAAACATTATCGCCAGTATAAGGTTTACCATCGGCCGTATTACCTGCACCAGGAGCTTGTGCTATTTGTAATGTTTTAGCATCTGTTACCGTTGCAACCGTGTTCGCATTATATACTTTAAATGCTGGGATGGTTAAACCAGACATGGTTAATTGCTTAGGCGTAATATTTCTTGCCGCTAAAATAGGTTGCGTTAAATTATAATTAGGGGCGTCTGTTCCGATAAGTGAGCAATTTGCAGTTACTCCAATACCATTGGCTACATTTTTATCTGCAAATATTCCAGCTTGTACAAGCTGTACTGTTGGGATATCAATCGGATAAACGCCCACAAGGGTGCCGCCCGTTAAGGTTGCATTGACAGTAGCATCGTATATTTTATTAGAGGCTACAGCGCCTGTTACTGAAATTGTTTTTGCCGTGATGTTGGCTGTTGGTAATGTAGGCTGAGTTAAGAAATAATTTGCTGCATCTGCACCGGTAATTGTAGAGGTAGATGTAATTGTTTTTCCAATACCCACATTTTTGGTATCAAACAAACCAGATTCATTCACATTGACCACATCTGGACTAATAATTCCTTGCAAAACGCCATTTGTAACAGAAGCAGTTTGCGTTGCGTCATAAATCTTATTCGCTGTAATGGATCCCGTAATAGTTAACTCTTTTTTTGCTATTGTTGCCGTTGTGGTGGATGAATTAGATGTTAATGTATAGTTTGTAGCATCCACACCTGAAATGCTAATACCCGTTACAGTAACTAACTTATTGGTTGCCGCTAATTTATTATTAAAGTTGGCTGTTAAGTAGGCATAAACCACATCATCTAATCCAATTTTATCTGGACTACTTAAAGATACTGTTGCACTTGAATTGCCATTATATATCCTGTCAGTTGCAGTTGCCAATACGGTCATTGGTTTTTGCGTGATAGTAGCTGTTGTTGTTAAAGTATTGCTTGAACTATTTAAAGTATAGTTGTTAAAACTTGTTCCACCAGTTAAATTAACTCCAGTTACCGTTACTGTTTTACCTACTCCCACATTTTTATTATCAAAAGTAGCTGTGCTAAAGGCAAATGTTAAATTATCGCCTGCCTCAATTTGAGCACTGGTTACAGTTGCTGTTGCAGAAGTAGTTGCATCATACACCTTATCTAGTGCAGTCGTTAGTGCATTAATATTTTTTTTATTAATTGTTAATTGAGCTAAAATCCTATTTGCACTTTCACAACCTGTTGCATTAATTACAGCAGCAACATATACCTCATAAGGTGTAGGACTTGCATTCACATAAGTAGGTCTCGAAGAAAGTAAGTTTGAAATTGGATAATACCATTTAAAACTTTGTCCTGCAATAATTGGTCCTGGATTAAAATTTTGTGCACCAGCGTTGTAAAAAGTAGTTGCGGGAACAACAACGGGATCTGCTGGCAATGGATTTACTGTTACACTCATAGTAAATGTTCCACCAGTACAAGATCCAGAAGCAGGTGTTATTGTATAGAGAGCAGTTTGTGCTGCGTTGGTAGGATTGGTTAAAGTGCCCGTAATATTATTTACTGCAGAAGCACTCAAACCACCGGTTACTCCCCCCGTAACAGTTGGTACAGACCATGAATAAGTTGTTCCAGTTGGAATGATATCACCAGTAGTTGGACTAAATGTGAACGAAGTTGCACTGCATATAGGTGAAGTAATATTATTGGCAATCGTTGCTTTTGGATTTACGGTCACATTCAACGTAAATATATCACCATTACAAATTCCTGAAAGTGGAGTAATTGTATATAAAGCAGTTTGTGCAGTATTGGTTGGATTTGTTAGAGTGCCAGATATTGTACCTGCACTGGTAGCACTTACGCCTCCAGTTATGCCACCCGAAACGGTTGGTGCCGACCAAGTAAAGGTAGATCCAGCTGGAATAATGTCACTTGCATTAGTAGTGAAACTAAATGAAGTGGCACTACAAATGGATAAAGGGGTTGCAATATTACCCACAATGGAAACTTTTGGATTAACCGTAACACTCATTGTAAAAGTTCCACCAGTACAGGATCCTGACAAAGGAGTAATGGTATACAATGCATTTTGTGCTGCATTGGTTGGATTCGTTAATGTACCAGTAATAGTATTAACGCCAGCAGCTGCCACCCCTCCAATTAAACCACCAGTTACATTTGGAGTATTCCAGGTATATGTAGTACCTGATGGAATAATATCTCCGGTGGTTGAACTAAATGTAAATGAATTGGCGCTACAAATGGGAGTAGTAATATTATTGGCAATCGTTGCTTTTGGATTTATGGTAACTGTCGCTGTAAATGCAGCCCCATCACATACTCCAGAAGTTGGAGTAATTGTATAGGTAGCTGTTTGAACTATATTCGTTGGATTCAGAAGTGTTCCTGAAAAATTACTTGCACCAGTTGCATTGGCCCCTCCAGTAAGTCCTCCTGTTACCGTTGGATTGGACCAACGATAAACTGTTCCCGCTGGAACAATTTCTGATCCACCATTTACAGGAGCCTCTTGAAACAAAACACCACTACAACTTATGGGCGCTTTCGCTCCAATAGTTGCTTTGGGATTAACGGGTACGTTCATTGTGAAAATTCCACCAGTACAGGTACCAGACAATGGAGTAATGGTGTACAATGCACTTTGCTGAGTATTCGTTGGATTGATTAAAGTACCTGAAATAGTGCCTACTCCCGTTGCACTTACTGCACCCATTAATCCACCTGTGACTGTTGGACTAGACCAAGTATAGGTAGTTCCTACGGGAATAATATCACTCAATGTTGAAGAGAAAGTAAAAGAAGTAGCACTACAAATTGCTGTTGAAGTATTATCTGCAATGGTTGCTTTTGGATTCACGGTAACCGTTACAGTAAAAGTTCCTCCAACACATCCTTCTGCAGATTTTGGTGTTACGGAATAGGTAGCCGTTTGTACTGCATTGGTGGGATTGGTTAAAGTACCTGAAATAGTACCCGCATCTGTTGCACTCACTCCACCTGTTAGTCCACCTGTAACAGTGGGTGCTGGCCAGCTATATGTTGTGCCCACAGGTACAATACCGTTTGTTCCATTAGTAGGTGTAACTTCAAAACCAAGTGCTGTACAAATTGAATTTGCTATTGGAGTAATCGTTGGCTTAGGTTTCACATAAGCAGTAATCGTAAAATTAGCAGCAGCACAGGTGGTTGCTACCGAAGTAACATTATACACAACCTGTTGTGTAATATTGGTTAAGTTTGTTAAGGGTTGTTGACTAATCGAAGATGCACTAGTTGGACTACTCACCCCAGATTCTCCATTCACATTGGGGTTGTCTACATAAGTCCAGGTATAGGTTGTACCAGGAACAACAATATCACCATAAGCCGGTCCAGGCGTTACAGAAAATCCAACACCACTACAAATACTCTGGTCTTTATTACTGTTTATGCTTGCGACTGGAACAACTGTAACAATTAATTGAAAGGTTGTAGTTGCACAACCATTAGAAACAGAAGAAGTAACTGTATAATTTAAATCCTGATTCGTCAAAGTTGTGTTCACTAAATTCGAACCCGTAATACTTCCAACCGCAGAAGACTGTTCTGTTTGCCCGGTTACATTGGGATTACTTGCAATGGTCCAAGTGTAACGTGTATTTGCAGGAACTATGCCATCTGTTATATTAGTTGGAGTGAAGCTAAGCGGCCCACCACTACAAACTGTTCTTCTGGAAGGATTTGTGATTTGTGGATTCGGAATTAAAGTTACAACCGATGTAAAGTCAGGTCCTACACAACCATCACTAATTGGTGTAACTACATAAATTACCTGTTCAGAATTCACTCCTAAATTATTAAGTACTTGCGTAAAAGTAGCGGTTGGAGTGGATACATTACTTTCTCCATTCACATTTGGATTGTCAGTTACCGTCCATGTATACTGGATGTTTGAAGGTACAATATCAGTTACCCTAGGTGTGAACACAAAACCAGTACCCGTACAAATTGCGGGAGGATTGTTGTTGGCAATATTTGGCCTCGGTTTCACCGTTACTGTTACTGTAAATGTTCCACCCACACATCCATCAGCCGAAGTTGGTGTAACAGTATAGGTTGCAGTTTGAACTAGATTGGTAGTATTGGTTAATGTGCCTGAAATAAAAGATCCTGTTCCACTCATTCCACCGGTAAGTGCCCCGGTTACACCACTAAGAATTGGTGCAGACCAAGTATAAGTTGTATTTGCTGGAACAATATCCCCTGCAGATGAACTTGCGTCAGTCAAAGTAACAGAGAAAGTACCTCCACTACAAATGGTGGTTGCTTTTGGTGCTATTGTTGGTGTGGACTTTACAGGAATGGTTACCGTAAAATTGGCACCTGGGCAACTTCCAAGTGTTGAAATTGGAGTGACCGTATACGTTGCAGATTTAATTGTGTTTGTGCTATTAATAAGTGTACCAGAAATAGTCCCAGAATTGGTAGCAGCGACCGCACCAGAAAGTCCAGCAGTCAATGTTGGCTGCATCCATGAATAAGTAGACGAAACTGTATTTCCACTTCCGTCTGATGGCGTTGGAATGACCTCAAAGAGCGAGCCACTACAAACAGCACTGCTTGTAATACTAGCTACAATTGGTGTTGGAAATAAATTAATCTGAACAATCTGAGGAAGATAAACAGGTGCTGGTGAGGCTAAGTTTGGGAAGGCTGGATCAAAATTCAAATCAGTTGTATACCAAATTTGATATTCTGTTGTAACTGTAATTGTTGGATTATAAGTATATATATTATCAGAACCAACAGGAACGGTTGTAAACTTATCTATTGGTTGCCAATTATTCCCGGTACTTGTTGATCTTCTTTGTAGTTGAAAACTAATAGGTTGGTCTGAATGAATTTCAAGTGCAAAAGGTTTACCCTTACACACATTTGCAGGAGCTGTTATATAAACATTTTGACCCAACCCTACCTTTCCAATAAATAGCAAGCCAATTAAAAACCCAATATGTAAAATCCTGTTGCGCAAATGTAAAAATTTAGGGCCCAGCAGATCGCGTCCACTGAGCCCTTAAAATTACTACAATTAGCAAATATTCTATTATATATTAATAAAAAATATACTATTGGACTCCATTCACAACTGCTTCTTTATGAATCTTTTGCACCAAACCCTGTAAAACCTTACCTGGGCCTACCTCGGTAAATTCAACAGCGCCGTCATTTACCATGTTTTGAACCGTCTGGGTCCATTTCACCGCCCCGGTCAATTGTGCGATTAAATTCGCTTTAATTTGAATAGGATCTGTTACGGCAGCGGCAACTACATTTTGATAAACTGGACAGATAGGGGTACTAAATTCGGTAGCTTCGATGGCTGCTGCTAATTCTTGTTTGGCAGGATCCATTAAAGGGGAATGAAAAGCACCACCCACTGGTAAAACCAATGCTCTTTTTGCACCTGCGGCTTTCATTTGCTCACAAGCCAATTCTATGCCTTTCACGGAACCAGAAATTACCAATTGTCCAGGACAATTATAATTCGCAGCAACCACTACTTCTCTCGTTTCTTTTGAAACAGTTGCACAAACCTCCTCCACTTTTTCATCTGCCAATGCCAAGACTGCAGCCATAGTGGAGGGTTGTAATTCACATGCTGCTTGCATTGCTTTAGCACGAATGCTTACTAATTTTAATGCATCTTCAAATCGTAAAGTTTTATTAGCAACCAAAGCACTAAATTCTCCTAAGGAATGTCCTGCAACCATATCAGGAACCACGGAAGGCATGGTTAAATAAGCAATCACTGAATGGATAAATACCGCTGGTTGTGTAACGTTGGTTTGTTTGAGTTGTTCATCTGTTCCTTCAAACATAATATCACTAATGCGAAAACCTAAAATGGTATTGGCTTGCTCAAATAAAGCCTTTGCCGCTTCATTTTGTTCGTATAAATTTTTTCCCATTCCAGAAAACTGACTACCCTGTCCTGGAAATACATAAGCGTGTCTAGACATAGCAAAATATTTTTTAATATTATCGAATAAAGTTAAGTAATTTCAATACACATTTACGCATTAATAATAGGTTTATGAAATTGATCAAAACAACTAGTCCCATTTACAAATGCCTATTGGTTTTTGTATGTTTTTTCATTGGGAACCTGAGTGTGCATGCACAAGAAAAAAGTAAAAGCAAGCTACAAGAAGAATTAGAGCAGTTTAAAAAAAATGCCAACAAAGAATTTCAACAATACAAGGACGATAGAGATAAAGAATTTGCAGACTTACTCAAAAAACAATGGTCCTCTTTTCAACTAGAAAGAAGCAAGGAACCAGCACCTGTTCCTAAACCACCAAAACAACCTGAGACGCTTCCTCCTGCACCTAAACAAGTAGACGCAGACAAAATCCCGTCTATTCAAAAACCTACCCTTGAAATTCCAAAGGAAGAACCGAATGAAGCACCAGTTGTTATTACAGCGCCTCCAGCAAACCCTTTATTATTACCCCTTCAAAAGCAAATCAATTATTATAATATTAGTTTGCCTATTCATTATGAAGATAAAATGAGCGCGCATTGTAATGAAATAAACGAGCAAGGAGTAAGTAATTATTGGAATACACTCAGCAGTTCAAATTACCCCAAATTAATTGAAGAAATAAATGCATTGGGCAATCAATTACAACTTAATGACTGGGGTTATTATGAATTGGTAAATGCCATCGCAAAAAATATTACGCAAGATGAAAATGACCAAACCTTATTTTGCTTTTTCATGCTAAGTCATTTAAAATTTGATGCCAAGGTTGCTAAACAAGAAAATCGTTTTATTTTGATGGTGCCTTTTGAAACAACTATTTATAAAAAAACCTACCTAAGCATTAACAATCGCAATTACTATGTAATGAATGGCAATGCCAAAGGCGGAATTTATACATTTAAGCAAAGCTTTTCTGAGTCAAATAAACCCATTAATTTAAGCATGGACAAAACCATCAAATTGGGCAACGACTACCAAACGAAAGAAGTGTATTTCAAGCAGTTTGACAAAAGTATTCCTGTGAAGTTCAATAAAAATCTAATTGCATTTTACAACGAATTACCCATGTCTGACTTGTCCATCTTTTTCTCCTCTTCCATGGACCCTAGCACACTTAATTCGTTAACAAAAGTACTTATGCCTTTATTGGAAAACAAGAACGAACTAGAAGCAGTGAATATCATTCTAAATTTTGTTCAAAAATCATTTGACTATAAAACAGATATCGACCAATTTGGTTATGAAAAGTTTTATTTCCCAGAGGATATTTTTTATTACCCCTACTCTGATTGCGAGGACCGTGCCGTTTTGTTTTCCCACCTAGTAAAGTCCTTGCTAAAACTAGAGGTAGTTGGATTAGAATATGAATCGCATGCAGCTTGTGCAGTTAAGTTTAATGCAACCATCAACGGAGATGCATTAACGTATAAAGGAAACAAATACATTATTTGCGACCCAACCTATATTGGCGCATCAGCAGGTATGGAAATGCCCCAATTTGCTAAAGAAAATCCAAAAGTTATTGAAATTAAATAAGGGCAAAAAAAAAGGCAGCGTTTTCACGCCGCCTGTACTCAACTAACCCATATTTATGAACTAACTTTTTTAAGCCTCATTAATTTCTACATATTTCAAGAACTCCATTTTAGTTGCTTCTTCTTGGAATTTTCCTCCAAAAAAACTAGTAATCGTATTAGAGCTATCGTCTTTTACGCCTCTACTTGAAACACACAAATGCTTTGCATCCATCATGATAGCAACATCCTGTGTTTGTAATACTGTTTGTAAAGCCTTACCTACTTGCATGGTTAAACGCTCTTGTACCTGAGGACGCTTAGAAAAATATTCTACCAATCTGTTTAATTTACTCAAGCCAATTACCTTACCACTGCTTATATAAGCTACATGCGCTTTACCAAAGAAGGGAACAAAATGGTGCTCGCAGTTGGTATAAAAATTTATGTTCTTTTCTACTAACATTTCATTGTACTGAAATTTATTTTCAAACAAAGTCATGCTAGGCATATTAGCAGGATTCAATCCTTGGAACAATTCTTTTACATACATTTTTGCTACACGTAGTGGTGTTCCACGCAAGCTATCATCACGCAAATCCATTCCTAATATTTCCATAATGGCTCTGAAATGTGGCTCTATCGCAGCAATTTTTTCATCGTCTGTTTTATCAAACGCATCGGCACGAAGGGGTGTGTCCACCGAGCTTGCTTTATGCTGGTCGCCCATTTCTTCAATTAATAAATTGTCTAAAGCCAACTTTTCCTCCTTAAGCGGGGTAGTCGACAAAGTTTCTTTCTGTTTCATACAGACGAATTTTTAAATCAAGTGATTCAGATATTCTTGGTCTTATTAAATTAAAAATC
>JACCDI011530376.1_pt1 | contig 11662 bp, 11 predicted proteins | sample 7442791 | NCBI WGS metagenome assembly JACCDI01 (sample SAMN15323434, study PRJNA562643) | freshwater metagenome | isolation source: river surface water | place: USA:Blue River Watershed | collected 2017-08-15
GAACAAAGGTCTTCCTCCTGGTCCCATTTGCATTCCCGGCAAAGCCTCCATTGATGCTGTATTAAATTTCGAAGAGCACAAGTTTATTTACATGTGTGCAAAAGAAGACTTTTCAGGCTATCACAATTTTGCCGACAACTACAACACCCATTTAAAATACGCATCGCTTTACAGAAAAGCATTAGATGCGAGAGGGATAAAGTAGTTAGCTTTTATTTTTTGTATTTGGCTTGCAGAGCACTGTCAAACTTAACGGGATCAACTTCCGTTCTTGGCGTTTCAAAATTCATTTTAGGTTGACCATGAATGAATTTAAAATACATAAAGAGCGCTGAGCCTATAAAAAGGCTAACAAAAATAAACAGGATACTTAACTTTTGAACTTTACTTTTCATCATTAAAAACTTCTACCAATACCTATTACCCATCTGCTCTGAACATATCCCTTATCCATAAATGGCTGGGTATTGAGAACAAAAGGCATATCAAATCTGACTGTTAACGGTTGTATCAAATTGCGTTTACCCCATCTGTAAACTGACAGAGCAGAACCCAAACCGGCATCCATTCTTAGCGGAGAAACTACGTTATCGGCAGTAAGGTTGGAGTTATAAAGGATACCCGCATCGCCAAAGGCATAGAGATCAAGTTTAAGGAAATTACGAGTTAGTTTAGGTCTGAACTTTACCAATCGATCGAAATCTATTTCAATGCTGGCACTTGTACCACCTGTACCCTGGTACATATTGTATTGAACATTGTTAACAGCTACCGGAGCCAGGTAACCGGCATACCCTCTCAGATTAAGGCCACCACCCATTTGGAAATGATTAGTAGAAGCACCATATCCCAACCACTGTTGAGGGATCCAACCGCGTGATCTGGTAAATTTACTTTCCAGCATATCTTCCATATTGGCACCTGCCAGGTTGAGCATAAACTCTTCAGGAATTGCAGATCCTTCAATATGTTGCATAAACCAGCGGGTATGAATGTCGAGCTTACCAAGCTTATTATGATTGATAACCTCAAGTTTGAATGATGCGTATGAATAATCCTTACTCATTCCATTGCCTCTTAACGATGAATTAATAACACCATTACCTTTTTTGTATCGGTAGTTTCTTTGATAATCGATATTGATGCTTGAGTTAGATTTGCCTTCGCGACTCAGTTTATCGGCATATGGCCAATATCCGATTTTGCTATCCAACATAGAGATAGATTTGTAACGGAAGGTAAATTTATTTTTACCGAAAGATTTTTCGAAGCCAAGGTTATCGTAGAAAATACCATCAAGAATGCGGGTATCCCAGAAGATATAGGCATCTCTGCCTACAAGGTTCTTATAGGTTAAGCGGTAGGAGAATGGATCACGATCAGTGATAGTTCTTGTTGTTTCTGCACTCAAGCCCGAGTTGTACCACACACTAATATCCAAAACATGTTTTACTTTAGCGTATTCGAAGTGGGTATTAACACCAAATTTAATTCCATCAACGGCATTGTACCAAACATCTGGGCGCCATGACATATTGCGGTAATTAAAGCTGCTGCCCATTGCAATACCTTTATTAAATTTGGTTTTGAGAGGCAGTTTGTATTCAGAACGTTTCATTCTGTTATCGATTCGATAGATATCTGCCAGGCGATTGGTAGTATCAATTTCCATCACATCGATTTTATGATCGAGTACGATGGTATCGACATAAGTTTGATTCAGCAGTCCCCATCCCTTCCAGGTATTGAGAACTGTTCTACCCTCTTGTTTAGCGAAGTAAGTATTTGGTATAAGGTATTGGTAGGATTTTCCACTTCTGTCAGACACTGTCAGGTCGATTGGCATTTGCATCTCCCCTTTGCGCTTTAGGCGCACAGCATAGCGATACTTTCCATCGTTCACCGACTTCATGATACGTTTAGCACCCACGATTTTGTAATCGATAGACTTAGTAGTTTCCATCCATTGATCAAAGAACCAGTTTAAATCAACTTTAGTGTATTCAATAATAGCTTGTCTGAAATCATCCGGATAAGGGTGAGCAAATTTCCATTTGTTAAAATAGTGCTGCATCGCTTTCAGGAATAGCTCATCGCCCAGTACATACTGCAGGTTGTACAGCATAGTTGCAGTTTTGTAGTAAACGTGTCTGTATCCACCACCGTGACCAGTAGCAGAGCTGAAATCGTCGCTATGGGTATTCAGAGGCATATCATTTTTGTTGATAGCATCGTTGAGGTATCCGTTGTATACAGCTTGTTCATCGTAGCTGTTGGCGTGCATTGGAATATTGTTAAACTTTTTGATACTCCAGGAAGTCAGGAATTGGGTAAAGCCCTCATCCAGCATAGCGCGGTAGGTTTCGTTATTACCGATCATACCGAAGAACCAGTTATGCCCCACTTCGTGAGCGATTACATATTGGTGACCAGGCCAGTTGCCACCATTCAGGGTTATCATTGGGTATTCCATTCCATCGCGGGCATCAGCCGCCACTATTTTAGGGTAGCCATACATACCGATATCTGTAGAATATATCTCCACCACTTTAGCCACGAAAGCTGAAGTTGGGTACCATTGAGCAGCATTTTGTTCCTGCGCCAGAGCGATACATTTGATACCATTCCACATTGTTTCAGCCATACGGTAGGTAGGATCAGCCGTGAAGGCAAAATCGTGAACATTTTCGGCGTGGTACGACCAGGTTTTGGTTCCATTGCGTTCGATTTTATAGGTATAACCAGTAGGCACGCGACCAGCAACTGCAAATGGCATTTCCTTAGCTGAAGCGGGACGGGAATAATTAGCGATATCCAGTTTAGCCCTCAAATCTGCCGGCATCACTTCATTTTCGTTGGTTAGCAAACCAGTAGCTTCCACCACATAGTTTGATGGGAACGTTAATTTCACGTCATAAACACCGTAGTCGCCGTAAAACTCTTTACCTAAATGTTGATCAGTTTCCCAACCAAATTTACGGTCGTACACACAGATACGCGGGTACCAGTGCACACCATCGAAGTGTTTATTTTTGCCATCGGGACTAAATATTTTAAATCTTCGGCGCATGCTACCCTCATCCCAATAGGTTTTGAATTTAATGGTAAACTTCACTGAAGCACCTGAAGCCAGAGGTTTAGGCAATTTAGCGATGAGGATGGTATTATCGATTGTAAAAGTGGTTGGCACACCATCGACGCTAAATGCATTGATGAGCGTACCCATATTTTTCCCTTCGTAATTACCGAAAGTAGTTTCCTCTTTATTCACCTCATTGAGAGCATGAGCGTATGAATTCGGTTGGAAAGCATTTTGGTATAGGTGGAAGTAAACATTAGTCAATTCATCCGGACTGTTATTGAAATATTCCAGAGTTTCCTCACCATTGATTTCATCGAGAGAATCGTTGATGACGGCATTAATGGTATAATGCACATCTTGTTGCCAGTAGGCAGCATTAGGTTTTCTATTTTTCCAGTAGTCTTTGTAATTGAAGACTTGAGCCTGTAAAAGAAAAGGCAATAGCGATAGTATTGATAAAATATATCTCATAATAAACTAGGAGATGCGAAAATATGTAAAAAAAAGGGGAACCTCTGAGAATTATTTCAGAGCGAGCAATCGGTGCAATTCTGTGCGCACAGCTTCGTCGTCGAATTTACCACAATATTCTGCTGTTGTTGTATGCGAGCTATTGTCTTTAATACCGCGACTGGCCACGCAGAGGTGTTTAGCGTTGATAATAACAGCAACATTTTCGGTACCCAGAATTTGTTTTAGTTCATTAGCGATTTGCATGGTCATACGCTCTTGCACTTGCGGACGTTTTGCAAAGTATTCAACAATACGGTTAAGTTTAGAAAGACCGATTACTTTACCGTTAGGAATATAGGCCACGTGAGCGGTACCAAAGAAAGGCACAAAATGGTGTTCGCAATTGGTATAGAAATTTATATCCTTTTCGAGCAACATTTCGTTGTATCGAAACTTGTTTTTGAAGTGAGAGACAGCAGGTTTATTTTCAGGATTCAGCCCCCAGAAAGTTTCTTTAACATACATTTTAGCAACGCGGTGCGGAGTTCCTTTCAGGCTATCATCAGTGAGGTCGAGTCCCAAAGTTTCCATAATAGCTTTAAAGTGACCTTCGATAGTGGCAATCTTTTCCTCATCAGAGATGTTAAAAGCATCTGGTCTGATTGGAGTATTGGTATGATTGAAGTCGAAATCGTGATCGTGTTCGTCTTCGTGGTGATTATTTTCCATTAAATTCTACAAAGTTATTTTCGGTTTCGTAAAGTCTCAAAGCCAGATCGAGTTTTGGATTCAAATGAGGTTTAATCAGATTGTAAATCACCACTGCAATATTTTCAGCTGTAGGATTCAAATTCTTAAATTCTTCAGTATCGATGTTCAGGTTTCTGTGATCGAATCTGTCGTGCACCTCTCTTTGAATGATGTCTTTCAGAATTTTAGTATCTATCACATAGCCCGTCACAGGATCAATTTCTCCGGTTACTTTAATTTCAAGCATATAATTATGGCCATGGAAATTGGGGTTATTGCACAAGCCAAACAGAGATTTGTTTTCCTGATCACTGAGAGAAGGGTTGTGCAAACGATGAGCGGCATTGAAATGAGCCTTTCTAAAAACTGATACAATCATTGAGTATGAGAATATAACTAATTACTTTAAAAATAGTTTTTTGGAATAGCAAACTTAACCAATTTATTTGGGATTAATTCGAAAAAATACAAGAATTATAGTGTTTGCAACTTAATTATCAATGTTTTACGAATTTAAAATTTTAGTTTAAGAAATGTTAAACAATAATTTTCACCTATTAATAATAATATAATGCTGATTTTCATCTATTTAATATTTCAATATCCGAAATTGTTTTCCAAAAGTTAAGAAATTTATTGTTTAACATTATAGTAATATTAGTTCTGTTTATAGTTGAAATTACTATTGATTATCAATATATTATGTTTATAATTCAGCTAAAAAAAGTCCTATTACAGGTCAATATTTAAATAGAAACATATTAATAATTAGACTATTACATTTTCGTTTAAGAAAAATTAAAGTATACTTAAACAAAATAGATGCAACAAAAATTACACTTACATCATCTTTGCTGTATGAAAACGAATCAAGCCATTATACCAAATACAGATTTTGAAATATTACTAAGAGATGAGTCTAAATCATTAAAGGCTTTAGCTATGCAACTGAGCAGAAATCAGGATGATGCCAAGGATCTTGTCCAGGACACCATGTTAAAGGCTTTGAGATACAGAGAGAAGTTTACAGAAGGCAGCAACATCAAGGCCTGGTTATTTACGATATTGCGCAACAGTTTCATCAACCAGTACCGCAGAACAGCCAAGCGCAACACCTTTATAGACACAACAGATAACACCTTCTTTTTAGATATACCGTCTCACAAATCAGAAAACATTGCTGAATTAACTTTTATCAGAAAGGATTTACAAACAGCGATTCAATCTTTACCGATAGACTTAAAGGTAACTTTCATGTTAAACATGGAAGGATTCAAGTATCACGAGATTGCAGAGGAGTTGAACATTCCGATTGGAACTGTTAAAACGCGTATATTTGTGGCCAGAAGAATCCTCCGTGATAAACTAAAAGTATACGGAGAAGACTTCAGACAGAGCAAAACCGCAAATGAATAGTTTATATCTTTGGATTAACATTGCCACATTTACCTTTCCACTATTATTGTCATTTGACAAGAAAGTAGCATTTTATAAGAAATGGCCGACATTATTGCCGGCCATTGTTATTACTGGTATCGTTTTTTTAATTTGGGATCAGTGGTTTGCGGTAATGGATATCTGGGGATTCAATTCTGTTTATCTAAGTGGATATTATCTTGGGGAACTTCCGATAGAGGAAGTAATGTTTTTCCTTACAGTTCCATACGCCTGTGTCTTTATTTATGAATGCCTGCGAGCATACATTAAGCACAGCGAAACATTTGAAGAACTTTACCGTTGGTTTACGCTGTTATTTTTCGGAATTGCCATTACCTTACTATACTGGTTCAATGACAGATTATATACAGCGATCACCTGTATTGTATTAACATTGATGTTAGGCACACATTTAACAGTGATCAGACGCAGGTACATGAGCTGGTTTTATTTTGCCTTTATGGTTTCATTAATTCCCATGTTGATTGTCAATGGCATTTTAACCTACAAACCAGTAGTGTATTATAACGATGCAGAGAACATGGGACTGCGATTGGGCAGTATTCCGGTAGAAGATTTTTTATACAACATGACCATGTTTGTCATGTGCATTGGATTATACGAGTGGTTTAATCGTTTGCGTCTCCGACGCCAGTTACACCCCCTGAAACAATCATCTTAAACACCTCTGTAGGGTTAGCGTTCAGCGGTTTTATCTTTTCATTTTTCACAAAATACAAGTCACCGACAAAACCATACGACTTTGGAAAATAAACTGCAGAGAAGCCCTCAAGACCAATGTTTTTCAGCTCTTTTTGGGTAATAAATCCAACTTTATAAACGCCATCAGCGGCCAGTTCAACGATTACAGGTTCAGAGAATTTTTTCTTTTCACCAACAAAAGCTTCCATGATATCTTTCACAGATGAATAAAGAAATTTGATACCAGGAGTTTTTTCCAACCACTCATCAAACCAGTTCAGAATAGGCTGTACGATGTAACTCGAGCCTATCCATCCAATCAGTAAAATAATTGAAAGTATAATCACTATCCCCAGTCCGGGTACATGATCTTTCCCTAACAACCCATCGATAGTTTCGAACAACCAGACGATGATTGCAATGGTAGCAGCAACTGGAATACTTATCAGTAAACCGCGTAAAAAATAATTTAGCAGTCGGTTTATGAGACGTTTTCTTCTCAAGGATGATTTAAAGTTGTTCATTGTAGTATTTTAAGAGGTCCTGCCCAATATCTTTCCTGTAATATTTATTTTCAAACTGAATTTTACCAGCATTTTCCATGGCTTTACCGAGAGCATCCTGCATAGAATTTCCGAGAGCAGAAACAGCGATAACGCGACCACCATTGGTAAGCACTTTACCATTGTCTAACTTAGTTCCAGCGTGGTAGGCTTTAGCATCATTTAATTGGTCCAGGCCGCTTATTTCATAGCCTTTTCCAAAAGATTCAGGATAACCACCAGATACCAGAAACACAGTAACTGCGTGTTGAGGATTTATTTTAAGTGTTTGAGATTTCAACTGACCCGAGCTTGCAGCTTTATACAATTCGACATGGTCGTTTTGAATACGGTGCAGCACGACTTCCGTTTCAGGGTCGCCCATTCGGCAATTATATTCAATTACTTTAGGCGTTCCATCACAATTCATCAAACCTATAAAAATAAAGCCTGTATATGGAATTCCATCCGCTTTCAGTCCAGCAACAGTTGGATCCACTATCGTAGATTTAACCTTTTCAAGAAATGCTTCATCGGCAAAAGGCACTGGAGAAACTGCACCCATTCCACCAGTATTCAAACCAGTATCGCCCTCACCTATTCTTTTGTAATCTTTAGCTTCTGGCAGGAGCATATAATCAGTACCATCGGTAAGAACAAAGCAGCTCATTTCGATACCATGTAAGAACTCTTCAATCACCACAGTATTACCAGCAGCACCGAATTTACCATGAAGCATATCATGTAAAGATTGTTTAGCCTGATGAATATCTGCTTCAATCAGTACACCTTTACCAGCGGCTAAACCATCGGCTTTGAGTACATATGGCGCTTTGAGTGTATCCAGAAAATCGCAACCATCCTGATAGGTATCGGCAGTCACGCTCAGATAAGCAGCGGTAGGTACACCATGTTTTTGCATAAAGACTTTAGAGAAATCTTTACTGCCTTCTAGCATTGCACCGGCTTTAGAGGGACCCAGGATTAGAATATGTTTAATCGACTCAGTAGAATTTACAAAATCGACAATACCGGCTACCAGAGGATCTTCGTTACCAGGAATTATCATATCGATTTGATGTTCGATACATACTTTTTCTATAGAAGGAAAATCCAGCGGAGACACATTAAGGTTTTGGCCACAGGCAGCAGTACCGGCGTTACCGGGTGCAATAAACAGTTTTTGGCAAAGGGGACTTTCGCTAATTTTAGTAGCGAAGACATGTTCTCTTCCACCACTTCCCAGAACAAGAATATTCATGGTGCAATATTACTATTAATCAAATAAAAGTTATGAGATAAAAGTCAACACTCTATTAGCAGGCTTGAAGTTTATGATTGCTAAAAAAAGAAATCAAACCTATAAAAAAACATTTGCAAAATAGTTTTTTAAAATTACCTTTGCACACCTTTAAAAAAGGCAATGCCCAGGTGGCGGAATTGGTAGACGCGCTGGTCTCAAACACCTGTGGGTTCACCCCCGTACCGGTTCGACTCCGGTCCTGGGCACTAAAAAGAGAGCGAGAATGAAAGCGAAAGCGACATTTGAGCTCTCTTTTTTTTTGCTTATTCGACCTTCTTTTACTTATTCGACCTTCCAGGTCCGGCTAGGCGCAAACCGGCGCTGACCTGGAAGGTCGGAACCGGCGCTGACCTGAAAGGTCGAAACCGACGCTGACCTGGAAGGTCTGTCTAAAAAATTTTACCCACTGACAATCTGCTATTTACAAATTATTTTTACTAGAGTAAGTCACTTTTTTGAATAAGTATTAGTCTATTCAAATATGAAACACGCACTTCCTCTTTTAATCATCTTTACCTGCCAGAATCTCTTTTCTCAAAAATTTGGCATTGGAGGTTCTGTAAAAACAGAATTAAATTATTACTTGAGCAATAGTAATTCTGAGCAGATCTTACAAAAAAAGAGCACACAACAGTTGGAAGTAGCAATTGGACTTTACAGTTTCGCTCAACTCAGTCAGCATTGGTTTACAGACATCGCTGTTTCAGCTTCTAAGAGTAATTTTCAGTTGAATTACACAGAAGGAAATGCTCAATTTACACAAGCCAATATTAGAAACTGTGAAATAGATTTAGGACTCAATTATATTTTTAATCCCAATAGCAGAGGAATAAAACTTTATGCCTTTGCGGGACCTCAATTATTGTTCAGACGTTGGGGAGAAGAAACATTTATTAATCGTGTACTAGACAATGCCTACTGGCCAGATTTTAGAATTCAGGGTCAGGCAGGACTAGGGATAAGGATGCCAGCAGGGCAGCACCAATTCTTGCAGTTGTTTACCGGACTTAGGTATTCAGGTCGCAAGCACGTCATTTATGACACCCCCATTAACCAGGTTTATCTTGGCTGCAATTTTGGATTTACCTTTCAAGGCAGCAGCAGAGACCGATATAGAAAATGTCCAACAGAATTTTAAACCACCATTATATGAAAATTTCACACTATGTCTTAGCCGCCCTGTTAGTAATAGGCACTATGACCATTCAGAGTTGTAAGAAAGACCGCACAACAGTTATTGTCAATAACACTACAGGCACAACAAAAGGAACAGTCTTGAATCCTTTGAACACCTTTGCCAGCGCTGCTCCGATGAAACAAAGCTTCACCTTTGACAATGCGACAGGCGCATTGATTACTGGATCAAAAGGCTCACAGTTCTACTTTCCACCGAGTTCGTTATTGTATCAGAACGGTACTGAAGTTACAGGCAATGTACAGGTCGAGATCAGAGAGTACATGAACAAAGCAGACATGTTATTTTCGGGAGTAACTGTCACCTCTGGCAATAATTTACTGGAATCTGGCGGTATGTTTTACATCATGCCTAGACAGAATGGTGAAGAATTAAAATTGAAACCAGGCAGTGGATTTCAGATATTCATACCAAAGACCAATGCAGGCAACGAGGCAATGGACTTCTGGAATGGGGAACCAAATCTTGATGACAGTTTTAATAAAATTGACTGGGTGAAGCAGGATTCAGTGCCAATTAATCAAATAAAAGATTCGGCCCAGGGAGGAGGACAAAGAACCAAGTACTTTGCACAGTTTGACTACTTCAAATTCGGCTATTGCAACATCGACCGCGAAATGAATAAATTCAAAACAATCATTTCCAAATTCAGAATTAAACTTCCGGGTCATTGTAAGGACACCAACAGTACAGCCTTACTTATGTTTAAAAACTACAACTGTTGCGCCTGGTGTTACTGGGACAATACTGAAGGCTTACTAACAACGGGATACTCCTTACCACTTAATGAAACCGCGAAAATACTGGTCTATAAGAAAACTGGTCCCGGTGATGATGATCTTGCTTACGCAGTTTTAGAGATCACCTTTGCAGATGACACCTTAGTAGATTTCAGCAATACAGCCTTGACACCTTGCACCAATCAGCAATTGGAGGATATAATAAAGGCCTTGTAAAGAAAAATTTTAAACCTCATTTAGGGGACAGAGCAAAAGGAATGGTATTAATAACATGTTACGACCATTCCTTTTGCTTTTTTTAATTTTTGGGGCGTGGAATGGTTTTGCTCAAGGCATTGACACTGACTCGACGCACCACTATTTAATCTTGCGATCTAAATCTCCAGCCTATCATTCGCGCATCTTTAAAGAGAGCAAACGTTTAACCTTACAACACCGCAATGGCAAATCGTTTACCGGTCGTTTGTATTTCATCAACGACAGCACTGTTCAATTGATCAATATTGTAAAATTAAAGTCAGATACTTTTGCATTAACAGACATCGCCAAATTAAAGAACAGCACCCTGATAGCAGGTGTTATAGGTTATACAGGGATGGCTGCAGGTGTGGGCATGTTAGCAGGCGGAGTGGCATTAATAGCAGATGGTAGTTCGTATGGCGACGAATTGGAAACATCTGTTGGGGTAGTCTTGACTGTCGCCGGAATTTTTTACACTGTTATAGGCAAATCGATGACCAAAGGAAAGCAATTGCACTTATATGATTACGATTTAAAACAACACACCTCCAAAGGGTATGAATTAAAGCATAAACATTTGAAGTTTTTGTTTCCGAGAAACAATAGATTATAGAGAGGCTAGACAGGTTTATTGATATGAATGGTATGATAAAACGATTGTTATTCTTGATTTTTCTTTTCCAATCTTTCTCAGGAATAGCGCAGGGAATAGATACTGATTCAACCCATCATTACATAGTCATGCGCTCGAAGTCTGGCTACCGCCTCTCCTACGTTATCGGCGAGCACAAGCGCGTAAGACTCTATAACAATAAAGGCACAGATGCCAAAGGTCGACTTTACTTCATCGACGACAGCACCGTGCAGGTCATTAATGTATTCACCTTAAAACGCGACACCTTTAAAATCAAGGACATTAAGAAAATCCAGACGGCCTCCTTATTGAACCAGGTTGGCGGCATAGGAGGCGTATTTGTGGGAGGCGTTTGGATGATTGGAGGCGTTGCTTTAATTGGCAGTGCAGCAGGCGCATCCTCATCTTATGCCCCCATTGCCCTCTTTTTCGGAATAGTGGCAGTAGCGGCATCAATTCCAATACTGACAATAGGATCAAGCATGATGAAAGGAAGGAAATTGAATTTAAAACACTACGACTTAAAACTACATACAGCCAAAGGCTATAAGTTGAAGCGGAAACATTTAAAATATTTATATCCC
>JACCDI010682852.1_pt1 | contig 11661 bp, 7 predicted proteins | sample 7442791 | NCBI WGS metagenome assembly JACCDI01 (sample SAMN15323434, study PRJNA562643) | freshwater metagenome | isolation source: river surface water | place: USA:Blue River Watershed | collected 2017-08-15
GCTCGAGTATCTGTGCCGCCGCGGCCTCGCCTGCGCCATCCGGCACGGGATGCCCTGCCTCGATCACTTCGATATGGTCGGTAGGCATGCCATGCGCATAGCGGGTGACGACCAGCCCTTCGATGGGAGCGGAGGCCGGCCAGGCCCGCTCGACCGCGCGCGCCATGCTGGCGGCGGCCTTGCCCGCGCCGATCACCAGCGTGCGCCCCTTGGGCGGAGGCGGCAAATGGGCGGCGACGATCTTCAGCGGATCGGCAGCGGCGACGGCCGCATGAAAACTCTCGATGAGCAGACTACGGGGATTCATCGGCAAGGTCTCTCTGATGTGTGTTGATTCCGAATTGTAAGAGACATTCGCCAACCGGGCCGGCGGCTGCCTTACGGGACGCCCTGCCCGTCTTGTCAGTCCTGACAGTGTGGTTTGTTCTGATCAGGCGGCTCAGGCCCGCTCCGACATCAGCGCCACCGGCGCTGCCTGCGATGCGTCGTCCTGTCGGGCCTGCTGCCGTTCCCACATCTGCGCGTACAGGCCTTTAGCCGCCAGCAGCTCGGCATGCGTGCCACGTTCGACGATGCGCCCCTGCGCTAATACCAGTATCTGGTGGGCGTCGGCGATGGTCGACAACCGGTGCGCGATGACCAGCGTCGTGCGATCACGCGCGATCTCTTTCAGCTGCGCCTGTATGGCCTGCTCGGCCTGTGAATCCAGCGCTGATGTCGCCTCGTCAAAGACGAGGATGGACGGATCTTTGAGCAGCGCTCGCGCAATGGCCACGCGCTGTTTTTCGCCACCGGACAGCTTCAGACCGCGCTCGCCCACCATGGTGTCATAGCCCTCAGGCAGGCTGATGATGAAATCATGAATATAGGCGGCGCGCGCTGCGGCAATGATCTCGTCTTGGGTCGCTCCGGGGCGTCCGTAAGCGATGTTGTAGCCGATGCTGTCATTGAACAGCACCGTATCCTGGGGAACGATCCCGATCGCTGCTCGAAGCGATGTCTGGGTGACGGATCGAAGATCTTGGCCGTCGATCAGAATGTGACCGCGGTCGACGTCATAAAAACGGAACAGCAGGCGAGCGAGCGTGGATTTGCCGGATCCGCTGTGGCCGACGACTGCGGTAGTCGTGCCGGCTGGCACGTCAAAATCCACGCCAAACAGAATCTGGCGGTTTTTCTCGTAGCTGAAATCGATCTGCCGGAACTGCAGTGCTGCGGCCTGAACGCGCAAGGGCGCAGCGCCCGGCGCATCGGCCACCTCCCGATGCTGGTCGAGCAGGGTGAACATCTTCTCCATGTCGGCCAGGCTCTGCTTGATCTCGCGATACACGACGCCCAGAAAATTCAGTGGTATGTACAGCTGGATCATGAAGGCATTGACCAGCACCAGATCGCCAAGGGTCATTGTTCCTGCGATCACGCCCAGCGTGGCGCGCCACAAAATCAGCGTGACCGCCACGGCGATGATCAGCGACTGGCCGGCATTCAGCAGGCTCAGGGATGTCTGTGATCGTATCGCAGCGCTCTCGTAACGCTGCAGTCCTTCATCGTAGCGTCGCGCCTCGTATTCTTCATTGCCAAAGTATTTGACGGTCTCGTAATTGAGCAGCGAATCGATGGCACGGGTATTGGCTCTCGAATCCAGCTCATTCATCGTTCGGCGAAAATGGGTGCGCCATTCGGTGACAATGACGGTGAAGGCAATGTAAGTGACCAGCGCGACCAGGGTGATCGCAGAAAACCACAGGTCATACTGCAGCGACAGATAACCCAATACCAGCGCGATCTCCACCAGTGTTGGCAGAATGCTGAACAGCGTATACGACACCAGCGACGATACGGCCCGGGTGCCGCGCTCGATGTCGCGCGTGACGCCCCCTGTCTGACGGCCCAGATGGAAGCGCAGCGACAATGCATGCAAATGGCGAAAAACCTGCAGCGCAATGGTCCGCACTGCCCTTTGGGTGACTTTAGCGAAAAAGAATTCGCGCAGCTCGGTAAATACCGTCGTGGACAGGCGCAGCAATCCGTAGGCGATCAGCACCCCGACAGGCAGCACCAGCGCGGCGGCAGGATGCGCGGGCGTGATCGTCAACCCGTCGATCAACTGCTTGAGCACCAGCGGCACACCGACATTGGCGAGCTTGGCGGCCACGAGGCAGCCGAGTGCGATCAGCACACGCCACTTCCATTGCCACAGATATGGCAACAGCGTCTTTATCGTTGCCCAGTCATTTCGGGTGCTCTGATTGGCGGGCGCCTCAGGGGAGTGGCTGGAGGATCTGGAATGGTGGCGCATGATGGGGTGGGAAAGGCCTTGAACTGCGGCACTTTGGTTTATTCTGTGCTTTTCGCAGGGCATTGTAGCGCCTCTGATCAAAGTCTCGCTCACACCAACACAGGAGTTCGCATGACCACCCCTCAGGAAATCACCTCGCTGCCCGAAGGCATGCCGACGCTGCGCGTGATGCCGATGCCATCCGATGCGAATGTGCATGGCGATGTCTTCGGGGGATGGATCATGGCGCAGGTCGATATTGCCGGCGCACTGCCGGCCGTTCGGCGTGCGAATGGCCGGGTGGGCACGGTCGCGGTGAATTCTTTTGTCTTCAAACAGCCGGTGTTTGTCGGCGATTTATTATCGTTCTACGCGAAGATCGTCAAAACAGGCACGACATCGATTACCGTGAATGTCGAAGTGTATGCCGAACGCAATCGCCTGCAATCACAGGTGGTTAAAGTGACCGAGGCCACATTGACTTACGTGGCCACAGACGATCAGCGCAGACCGCGTCCGCTACCGCCACTGCCGCCGGAAAAATAATTTCACGCAGCGACTGGCGTCTTGGCATCGCGCAGTTCGCGACGAAGGATCTTGCCGACATTGGTCTTGGGCAGCTGATCGCGAAACTCGATGATTTTCGGGCGCTTGTAGGCGGTCAGCTCATCATGGCAGTAAGCCATCAGGTCTTCTGCCGTCAGCTCGGGATCACGCCGCACGACAAAGAGTTTGACCGCCTCTCCCGTGGCCTGATCGGGCACGCCGACGACGGCGCATTCCAGCACGCCGGGATGCGCCGCGATGACACCTTCGACCTCATTCGGATACACATTGAATCCCGATACCAGCACCATGTCTTTCTTGCGATCGACGATAGTTACATAGCCATTCTCATCCATGAAGCCGATATCTCCGGAACGGAAATAGCCGTCGGCGGTCATGACCTGTGCTGTTTCCTGCGGCCTCTTCCAGTAGCCCTTCATCACCTGAGGGCCGCGAATCGCGATCTCGCCCGTCGCGCCGACGGGTAAATGCTGCCCATTGTCATCCAGTATGGCGATCTCTGTGGAGGAGATCGGCAAGCCGATGGTGCCAGTGAATTCTGCCGCATCCGCCGGGTTGGCCGTGGCAACCGGCGACGTTTCGGAGAGCCCGTAACCCTCGACAATGCTCTTGCCTGTGACGGCGCGCCAGCGATCATTGACGGCCTTCTGTACCGCCATGCCTCCGCCATTGGCGAGTTTCAGCATCGAGAAATCGAGCTTGGCGAATTCCGGATGGTTCAGCAAACCGTTATACAGCGTGTTCACCGCGGGGAACATGTTGAAGCGATACTTCGACAGCGTCTTGATCAATCCGGGAATATCGCGCGGGTTCGGAATCAGGATGTTCATGCCGCCCACTCTCATCCCGACCAGACAGCACACTGTCAGCGCAAAGATGTGATACAGCGGCAGTGCGCAAACGAAGGTCAGTGATTCGACTGTCGGTGCTTTGCTCAGTGCCGGCTGCAGCCAGGCTTCGTTCTGAAGCAGGTTGGCGATCACGTTGCGATGCGTGAGCATCGCTCCTTTGGACAGCCCGGTCGTGCCGCCGGTGTACTGCAGGAAGGCGATATCGTCATGATGCGGCTGTGCAGGATGCATCGTGCAGGCCGCACCCTGGCGCAGGGCCTGATTGAATCGTATGGCGCTCGGCAATTCGAAGGCGGGCACCAGCTTCTTCAGGTTGCGAACCACGAAATTGACTATGCTCCCCTTGATGCTGCCGAGCAGATCGCCCATGCTGGCCACGATCGCCAGCTTGACCGGGGTTCGTACGATCACTTTTTCCAGCGTGTGCGCAAAGTTTTCCAGAACAATGATGACTTCTGCCCCGGAATCATTCAGCTGATGTTCCAGCTCGCGCGGCGTGTAGAGCGGATTGACGTTCACGACGGTGAAACCCGCGCGCAATACAGCCGCAATAGCGACGGGATACTGCAGCACATTCGGCATCATCAGGGCGACTCGCGCGCCGGGCGCCAGCGCCTGTGCCTGCAAAAAGGCCGCCAGCCTTGTCGACAAAAGGTCGAGCTCGCGAAAGCTCATGGTCTTGTCCATGCAGACGTAAGCAGTCCGGTCTGCGTACTTGCCGAAGGCTTCTTCCATCAGCTGTACCAGCGAACGATAACGATCCGGGTCGATCTCTTCGGGAACACCCGGCGGGTAGGATTTCAGCCAGAACTTCTCCATGCGGCACCTTTGCAAGCTCGCATCCGGAAAATCAGGATGTTGGTCGGGGGACTGGCCCGGTGATCGGGCTGTGTTTTTGCGTATGCGCTGATGCTAGCGGAAAGCCTGGATATTGTGTGTTTATTGCAATGCAACAGTTTTATTTGCCACACTCTCCGGCGTTTGCCGGGCCATGGAAGCATATTGCTCCAGCGTCAGGCGCCGCTGCGCCTTGTCTGCGCGCGCCAGCGCGCGTACTGCCTGATAGAAGGCGGGCAAATTTTCTTTTTCCTGTAGCAGTGCGCGGAATGCCGGCACGAGATCATGATAGGTTGAGATGAGTGCGAAGTGTGCATTCGACATGGGTTCACTGAACCAGCGGTCATAGCCGGCATACCCTCCCCAAGCCTCTTTCAGCGCCGCGTAGTCCGTCTGCATGTCGGCCAGCAGGCGGGATTTTTCCTGGCGCTTGTCTGCCTCGGTGCGCTCGCTCTGGTAGAGATCGTCCAGTCGCTGGCGATAGACGTCGAGCAGCTTCAGGAAATCTTCCCTTCTTCTCTGGAACGCAATGTACGCGGTTCGCACCTCGTCATCCCCCCGCATCTGCAACCATCGCTCGATACCGAATTCTTCCACCGCAGTCGCAAAGGATTCGTTGAACTGCGAATCACCGGGTGCATAGGCCACCTGATGAGCGAGCTCATGAAATACCAGCCGCGCCAGTTCGGCTTCCGGGTAGTGAATGAAGGTGGACAGCACAGGATCATTGAACCAACCCAGCGTGGAGTAAGCGGGCACGCCAGAAACCCGCACGTCCAATCCCTTGCTTCGCAATGCGCTGGCAAAGGCTTTCGCCTCCCGCTGATCGTAATAGCCTCGGTAGTCGACACAACCTGCGACGGGAAAGCACCAGCGCTCCGGCCTGAGCGACAGCTCGGGCGTGGCAACGACATTCCACATCACAAAGGGACGATCGAGGTGCGCAAAACTCTTGTAGCTGCCGTTGTCCGGCAAATTCAGGTCTCGCGCGGCAAACTCCCGGATCTGCTGCACTCGCCTGAGGCGAGCTTTGAGGTCTTCCTTGATCCCGGGATCCGACAGCCAGCGATCGATGGGTCTGGCATCGGCCATCAGTGACATCTGACCACGCGCGGCCTGAGCGTAGTAACCCAGTTCGGCACATCCGCTGAGCACGACGGTGATTAGCGCGGCGCAAGCCGCGCGGAAGAAGTAGGTCATCTGGCAGTCATCAGAAAGGGCGCAGACAAGCGCTCGCCCGATGCCGGGCTCAGGCTTTTTCTACCTGCACCAATACGTCATAAAAAGTCGGAGCGCGTCCCATGTCAGTCAGCCGCTGACTGGTCAGCTCATTGGCGTTCTTGCCATCAGAGGCGAGTTTCTTCCACCAGATCGACAGCGCAACGACCAGACCTTCGCGAGCATTGGCAGTGACGTGCGCTTTGGCGACCATGGAGCCACGGTCATTGAATATTCTGACCATGTCGCCATCGTTGATGCCGCGAGAGTCTGCATCCGCAGGATGTATCTCGAGATAGGGTTCTCCCTCGGTATCTCGAAGACTCTTTACATTGACGAACGTGGTGTTAAGAAAGTTCCTTTGAGGCGGGGAAATCATGGCCAGCGGATATTTGGCTGCCAGTTCGGGGGCGCTGGCAGCAGATTCGTAGGGTGGCAGGTAAGCAGGCAAGGGGTCGAGGCCGTGCTGTTTCATCTGCTCGCTGTAAAACTCGCATCTGCCGGAAGGCGTAGGAAAGCCACCGTGGGCAAATGGGGCATCGGGAACGCTGAGCTTCATCCAGCCATCTTGCTTGAGTCGCGGCCAGTGGAAATGGATCGCATGCGCATGCGTTGCATCGAAGGCCTGCGCAGCGAGATCGTCATCACTGTCCCTGAAGCAGGGATCGTCAAAGCCCATGCGTTCTGCCAGCAGCCGGAAGATCTCGCTGTTCGGTTTGGCCTCGCCCAACGGCGCGATCGCCGGGCTGTTGGCGACGATGTACAAGTGACCGTACGTGGCATGAATGTCGGTGTGCTCAAGCTGGGTGGTGGCCGGAAGCACGATGTCGGCATAATCCACCGTGTCCGTCTGAAAATGCTCAAGCACGACTGTGAATAAATTTTCTCGCGCAAAACCCTGTGCGACTTTCGCGGATTCAGGTGCGACGGCAACCGGGTTAGCGTTGTACACCACCAGGGCTTCGATCGCGGGGCCGAACTCCGGCGAGGTCTCGCGCAGAAGATCATCGCCAATGGTGCTCATGTTGATCGTCCGGGATGATTGCTGACGGTCTTTGGGCATCAGGTCAGGACGTTGCAACAACTGCTCTTGTTTGGGATAGGTTTCCCCCGAAGAGAGGAGCACGCCCCCGGCGGGATGACGCCAGGCGCCGACCAGCGCGGGCAAGCATGCGATATTTCTGACGGCCATGCCACCGCCACGGGCGCGCTGCACACCATAATTCACGCGGATGGCGACAGGATCCCCCCGTTTTGCCGTCTGCCCATAGAGCTGCGCAATCATGTCTACTTGCGCCGGCGTGATGCCGCAGGTCTGTGCAGTCTTCTCCGGTGTCCAGTCGGCGACTCGTTCTTTCAGCAGCGAATAGCCCAGCGTGTATTTTTCGATGTAGTCGTGATCCAGCAAGTCATCGCGAATCAATAGGTGCATCAGACCCAGCGCAAGCGCGGCATCCGTCCCGGGCAGAACGGGAATATGGTGATCGCATTTTTCCGCGGTGAGTGATCGATAGGGGTCTATCGCAATCAATATTGCGCCCCGACGCTTTGCCTCTTGTGCACGCATCCAGAAATGCAGGTTCGAGGCGATCGGGTTGCCGCCCCAGATCAGTATTAGCCGGGAATGCTCGTACTGTTCGGTGTCCATGCCCATCTTCGCACCGAGCGTATATTTGAGACCGACACCGCCGGCGGAGGAGCAAATGGTCCGATCGAGTTTGCTTGCCCCGAGCCGGTTAAAAAATCGCATCGCCATCGACTCGCCCTGCACGACGCCCATAGTGCCCGCATAGCTATAGGGCAGAATCGCGCGCGAGTCGCGCTCGGCGATTTTTTTCAATTGCTTGGCAATCGTGCTCAGCGCCTCGTCCCAGCTGATTCGCTGAAATTTCCCCTCCCCTTTTTCCCCTGTTCGCTTCATGGGATAGAGCAGGCGCTCCGGATGGTAGGTTCTCTCGAGGTAACGCGCGACCTTGGTGCATAGCACCCCTGCCGTATTTGGATGATCCGGGTCGCCTTTTATAGCCGTGGCTACCCCGTCGGTCACCGTAACCAGCATGGCGCAGGTATCAGGACAATCATGGGGACAGGCGGCGCGGACAACTTGGGTATTCATCGGAACTCCGGTGGAAACATTATTTGTTTGATTTGCAATTATGGCAGCCTGCTCGCCTGAGGGTAATATTACACAGACGGTCGCTCAGACGATCGGCCAGATCCGGGGCGGCTTTTCCGCCCACTGGCACAAGACCAACGCAAGGAAGAGACCACCATGAAGCTGATTGACCCCATCCTGGCATTTCACGACGAACTCAAGCAGATCCGGCGCAGTATTCACGCGCACCCGGAGCTCTCCTATGAAGAGTTCAAAACCTCGGACCTCGTCGCCGCCAAGCTGACGGAATGGGGCATCCCGGTAATTCGCGGCCTTGGTGGCACCGGGGTCGTCGGCGTGATCAGCCACGGCACCAGTAAACGCTCGGTGGGACTGCGCGCTGACATGGATGCGCTACCCCTGACCGAATTGAATAGCTTTGATCATCGCTCCCGGCACGAAGGAAAAATGCATGCCTGCGGCCATGATGGTCATACGGCCATGCTGCTTGGGGCGGCCCACTATCTCGCAAAGAACCGGAATTTTGACGGAACGGTGTATGTGATTTTCCAGCCGGCTGAGGAAGGGGCCGGCGGTGCAAAGCGAATGATGGACGAAGGGCTCTTCGAGCAATGCCCGAGGGGGGCGGTGTGCGGCATGCACAACTGGCCCGGTGCCCCCGCCGGAACAATGGGCGTCATCGCCGGCCCGATGATGGCATCGTCGAATGAATTCGAGCTGACCATTCAGGGTAAAGGGTCGCATGCCGCGCAACCTCATTTGAGTACTGATCCGGTGATGGTGGCCGTGCAAATTGCGCAGAGCTGGCAGACCATCATTTCACGAAACAAGAATCCTCTGGATGCAGGGGTTTTGTCGATCACCCAGATTCACTCCGGCAGCGCGACAAATATCATCCCGGATTCGGCAACGATGATCGGTACGGTGCGCACATTCACGATGGAGGCGCTAGATCTTATCGAATCCCGCATGGGCGAGATGGCCTCCCATACGGCCGCGGCGTTCGGCGCGAGCGTTGAATTCCATTTCCGTCGCAACTATCCGCCACTGATCAATCACGAGCCCGAGACAGCTTTTGCTGCAGAGATCATGTCGGAAGTGGTGGGCAAAGACGGGGTGCTAAAAAAGCTGGAGCCAACCATGGGCTCCGAGGATTTTGCGTTCATGCTGCTCGAGAAACCCGGATGCTATGTGTTCATTGGCAATGGCGACGGAGCGCACAGAATGTCAGGCCACGGGCTCGGCCCCTGCAATCTGCACAATCCGAGCTACGACTTCAATGACGAGTTGCTGCCGATAGGCGCAAGCTACTGGGTCAGGCTCGCCGAGCAATTCCTCGCCCGGCCGTCGCTTCGGTAGCGGTTGATTTTTTAGCACAGATCCTCAGGGTCGCGAGCTATTAGATCCGTACGCGAAAGTTACCCGGAGGGTAAGCGCCCGGTAAACACCGTCTAGCGCCTCTCTTTCAAACCTGCGAGTCTACGTGCCCACGTAGTTTTAAATGGGCACGTAGACATGAACGAATCTCCTTTATCTCCGTCAGCACCGACAACCGGCAAACCCACCCGCCGCCGTTTCACGCAAGCCTACAAACGGCAAGTGGTCGAACAATCGCTGCAACCCGGTACCTCCGCCGCGCAAGTCGCGCGCGAACACAACATTAATGGCAACCTGCTGCACACCTGGCGCTGGCATTACCGTAAGCGCCCGGTAATCACCGTCTAGCCTCAAGCGGCCTCTTCCGGTAGTGTGTTCTGCTTCGCCTGCAGATGCCAAGGCAAGAGCTCCGCGACCCGATTGACCGGGTACTCCGCAATGACGGTGAGCACCTCGCGCAGATAGCTCTCCGGATTCATGCCATTCAACTTGGCCGTCTCCAGCAAGCTGTAGAGCGTCGCTGCACGCTCGCCTCCGGCGTCCGACCCCAGGAACAGATAATTCTTTCTGCCCAGCGCAATCCCCCGCAATGATCGCTCCGCTGCATTGTTATCGATCTCGATGCGACCATCGTCCAGGAAGCGCGTTAACGCTCCCCAGTGATTCATCGCATAGCCAATCGCCTCGGCAGTGACCGATTTGCGAGAGATCCGCTCCTGTTGATCGCGCAGGTAACGATGCAACTCCTCGATCAACGGCTTGGCATGGGTCTGCCGTATGTGTCGCCGCTCCTCCGCCGGACTGCCCCGGATAGACGCTTCGACCTGATACAGACTCGCAATCTGCGCCAGCACCTGCGTGGTGATCGCCGAGGGATGCTTTGCATGAATGTCATGGAACTTACGTCGCGCGTGCGCCCAGCAGCCAGCTTCAACCACCTTGCCAGTCGCGTATATCGCGTCATACCCGGCATACGCATCGGCTTGCAGAATGCCGGTGAAGTCCTTCAGATGCGTCTGCGGGTGGATGCCTTGTCGGTTCTCCGAGTACGCAAACCACACCGCCGGGGCTTCGGTGATTCCTGCCGGCCGATCATCCCGCACATAAGTCCACAGCCGCGCCTGTTTGGTCTTCCCGGTGCCCGGGGCCAGCACCGCAATCGGCGTGTCGTCGGCATGGAGCTTCTCGGCACTGAGCACGTACTGCTGCAAGGCTGCCGTCAACGGGCGCAGCAGCGTATGTACCTCACCGACCCAGTCCCCGACAGTGCTTTCGGCTAACTCCAGCCCCTGTCGGGCATGGATGCGGGATTGGCGGTAAATGGGTTGGTGATCCAGATACTTGCTGACCATGATGTGGGCCAACAGGCCCGGGCCGGCAGCGCCCTTGGCAATCGGCCGGCTGGGAGCCGGGGCTTGGGCCATGGTGTCGCACTTTGTGCAGGCGAGTCTTGGCCGCACATGACGGATCACCTTGATGGACGCCGGCACGTGCTCAAGCACTTCGGAGATATCTTCCCCCAGCGTCTGCCAGGCACCGCCGCAATCCGGGCAGCAAGCCGCTTGGGGCACATGCAGCTGAATCTCCCGAGGCAGGGTATCGGGCCAGACACGCTTGAGTGCGGGTGCCTTGGCCGGGATCTCGGGCACAGGTGCCGAGGTGGAGGTGGGCAAGAGCGCGTCAACCTGGCCGCGCGCGATATACAGTTCTTCAAGCTCCAGTTCCAGCTGATCGATCTGGTGAGCGAGCTTCTCGGATTTGCGTCCGAAGAGCATGCGCTGAAGCTTCTCGATCAACAGCTTCAAGCGGATGATCTCGGCGTCGCGAGAGTCGGTCGATTGTTGAATCAGATCGCGTTCACGACGCAAGGTATCAGTGATCGACATCTGCGCCAACAGCAACGCCTTGAGTTCATCAACATTGTTGGGCAGATGAGTGGCGGCGTGCATGCATCGAGTATACCGACTGCCTGCGAGATGGAAATCGATATTGTTGATGAAGACTGATCAAGCGATGGATATTTTTAAATCCGCTTCAGGATCTGCGCTCACTGTCGTGCAATCATGCCTGTATGGGTCGTCGGGTGGAACGGGGTCGTCGCCAGTCTATTCCTTCGAGCAGCATGGATAACTGTGCCGCACTCAGATGCACACTGCCCGAGGATGCTTCAGGCCAGATGAAGTAGCCATCTTCGAGGCGCTTCATGAACAGACATAAACCATCGCCGCTCCACCACAGCACTTTGATACGATCGCCACGACGCCCACGAAAGACAAAGACATGACCGCTAAAGGGATCAGCATCCAGTGCTTGCTGAACTTGCGCCGCCAGGCCATCAAAGCCCCGGCGCATGTCGGTGGTACCGGCGACTAACCAGATACGGGTGGCCGCGGGCAGGCTGATCATGCGAGCAGCGA
>JACCDI010158497.1_pt1 | contig 11660 bp, 12 predicted proteins | sample 7442791 | NCBI WGS metagenome assembly JACCDI01 (sample SAMN15323434, study PRJNA562643) | freshwater metagenome | isolation source: river surface water | place: USA:Blue River Watershed | collected 2017-08-15
AGTAGAGTAGAGTAGAGTAGAGTAGAGTAGAGTAGAGTAGAGTAGAGTAGAGTAGAGTAGAGTAGAGTATATTAAGTATAGTGTATTTTCAACTTCAACTTTTTAATAAAAAATAAAAAAAATAAACAAAAATAGAAAAAATTGAAGTGATAAAAATAACAAATAAATAAAAAATTGATTTATTAAAAACGAATTAAAGATTATTTCCCCATTATATTATATTATTATCATTTATTAATAATATCATCATATTATTACCTCTCTTATTATTAATCTATTTCTCTTAAAATGTCAAATAATTCATCTAGTAACGATTTACTTGCTCTATCTCAGCAATATCAGAAAAAAACTGATAAACAGCACATTTTGGATAATCCTGATACATATATTGGATCTGTTGAAAATGTCGATGCTGAAATGTGGGTATTTGATGACCAAACAAATAAAATCTCATTGAAACACATAGAATATATTCCTGGATTATATGAATTATTTGATGAGGGTATTGTAAATTGTCGTGATCATATTATTCGTATGATGCATTCTCCTCTTTTAGACAAGAAATTTGTCACATATATTGACACCACAATTGCTGAAGATGGAATGATTACTATGGAAAATGATGGCAATGGAATTGATGTGGCAAAACATCCTGAATATGATGTTTGGATTCCCGAAATGATTTTTGGACAATTACGTACTTCAACAAATTATAATAAGGATGAAAAACGTATTGTTGGTGGTAAGAATGGTTTCGGATTTAAATTAGTTTTAATTTGGTCAACTTATGGCCGAGTTGAAACAGTCGATCATATTCGAGGTTTAAAATACGTTCAAGAATTTCACAATAATTTGGACAATATTCAGCCTCCAGTTATTACCAAAGTTAAATCGAGTAAGCCATACACTAAGGTTTCATTTCGTCCAGATTATACCCGATTGGGAATTAATGGTCTAACGCCTGATATGATGAGTTTATTGAAGAAGCGTGTATATGATATTGCAGCAGTTTCTGACCATAGTGTAAAGAAAGTCAAGGTTTCATATAATGATGCCGTTATTCCTGTGAAGAATTTTCAGCAATATATTGATATGTATATTGGCGGAAAAGACGAATCTAAACGCGTATATGAACAATCAGATGAGCGCTGGGAATATGCAGTGGCATTATCACCGACTCATGAATTTATTCAGATATCATTCGTAAATGGAATTGCGACATTTAAAGGCGGAAAACATGTGGATTATATTACTGGACAAATTACACGTAAGTTGTGTGATTATATTGAGAAGAAAAAGAAGGTAAAAGTTAATCCATCGGCAATTAAAGAACAGCTTATGTTATTTGTGAGATGCGATATTGAAAATCCAGCATTCGATAGTCAAACTAAGGATTATATGAATACGCCATCATCCAAATTTGGGTCTAGTTGTACAGTTAGTGATGGATTCATTGAAAAAGTTGCAAAAATGGGTGTAATGGATTTGGCATGTTCTTTGACTGAAGCAAAGGAAAATAAAATGGCCAAAAAAACTGACGGATCTAAAGTCAAAAATATTCGTGGTATTGCGAATTTTATTGATGCCAATAATAGTGGAACTGCTCAATCCAAGGATTGCATTCTAATTTTATGTGAGGGATTAAGTGCTCTTTCTGGTATTGTTTCTGGATTATCAAGCGATGATCGAAATACGATTGGTATTTATCCTCTGAAAGGAAAGTTGCTGAATGTTCGCGGTGAAACAACTAAGAAAATCTCGGAAAATAAGGAAATTACAGATATTAAGAAAATTTTGGGATTGGAATCTGGCCGTGAATATAATACAATTGAGGATGTTTATTCATCATTGCGTTATGGTAAGATTATGTTTATGACTGATCAGGATTTAGATGGTAGTCACATTAAGGGATTATGCATAAATCTGTTTCACAGTGAGTGGAAATCTCTTTTGAAAATCCCTGGATTTATTTCCTTTATGAATACTCCAATTTTACGGGCTAAAAAGGGGGCACAAACCTTGCTATTTTACAATGAAGGTGAATATAATACCTGGAAACAAAGTTTGGGTGAAAGAGGAACTTCGGGTTGGACAATCAAATATTTTAAGGGTTTAGGTACTTCTACGTCTGTCGAATTTAAGGAATATTTTGCGAATAAAAAGATTGTAGATTTTGTCTATAGTGAAGAAAGTGATGATTCTGTAGATAAGATTTTCAATAAGAAACGCGCGAATGATCGCAAAGATTGGTTAGAGAATTATAATAAAAGTGCATTTTTGGATACATCGAGTCCAAATGTTCGATATGAAGAATTTATCGATAATGAATTGATTCATTTCAGTACATATGATTGTGCTCGTTCTATACCAAATATGGTTGATGGGTTGAAGATTTCTTTGCGAAAGATTTTATTTAGTGCATTTAAGCGCAGATTGACATCAGAAGTTAAAGTCGCCCAATTTTCTGGTTATGTTTCAGAGCATTCATCATATCATCACGGTGAGGCATCTCTTAATGGTGCAATCGTAAATATGGCGCAAACATTCGTCGGTTCAAACAATATTAATTTGTTGATGCCGAATGGTCAATTTGGAACTAGATTGCAAGGCGGTAAGGATAGTGCGAGTGAAAGATATATATTTACATTATTGAATCCTCTTACGCGTTATATTTTTCCAGAACAGGATGATTGTGTTTTAAATTATTTGAATGATGACGGTACAATGGTTGAACCCGAATATTATGTTCCTATTATTCCGTTTGCATTAGTAAATGGAATTTCGGGTATTGGTACTGGATTTTCGTGTGATATTCCATCATATAATCCTCTTCAATTAATTCGTTATTTGAAGGCGAAATTATCGAATGGAAATGTCGACGTTGGAGATTTCTTACCATATTATGAGGGATTTAATGGAACTATTGAGAAAACCGAGGAAAATAAATATGTTGTTCGCGGACGATACGAGAAAATTGCTGAGGATAAAATTCGCATAACTGAATTGCCAGTAGGAACATGGACAATGCCCTATATTGAATTTTTAGAGGAATTGATGGATGGAAGTGTGGATAAGAATGGCAAGAAAATCGCGCCAGTTATTAAGGATTTTGTATCAGTTTGCACAGAAGTCAAAGTGGATATTACAGTGATTTTTCCAAAGGGAAAATTGGCTGAATTGGAAGCTAACCCTGGTGATGTGGAAAAATTGTTGAAATTGAAGACATCAGTGAGTTCCACAAATATGCATATGTTTAATTCCGAATTCAAATTACACAAATATACTAGCGTATTGGATATTATTGAGGATCATTTTAAGGTTCGTATGGATACATATGGAAAACGCAAGGAATATTTGGTTGCAGAAATGCGTCGTTTATTGGTGAAATTATCAAATCGGGCAAGATATATTCTGATGACATTGGAAGGAAAGGTTGATTTGAGAAGAAAGAATGCACAACAGGTAACCGAATTATTGGAGACTAATGGATTTGATAGAATAGATGGCGAATATAAATATTTGACGAAAATGCCTATGGATTCAGTTACGAATGAGAATGTGGCAATTATTTTGAAGGAGAAGGAGGATACGGAGAAAGAATTGGATGTTTTGATGGGAACATCTCTTTCGAAGATGTGGTTGGGAGAATTGGAAGTATTGGAAACAGAATATTTAAAATATAAAACTCAGAGAGAAAATATACAGAATGAAAATGGTGAGAAAAAGGCGAAGACTGTTAAGAAATTAACTATTAAGAAATAAATCAAAAAAAATAAAAAAAAATAAAAAAAAGAAAAATAAAAAATAAATGAAAATGTAGATAGGCATGTGTTTGTATAAATTGTAAAAAATATATATTTGTATATATTTTTTTATTGTGTGGAAGAAGATATTATATGATTATTATATATCATATAATAAATGTCTGGTGAAAATCTAAAAGTGGATGAAACATTATTGAAAAAATTGGTTGAAGATATGAACATATGTGTAAAAACATGGTACAGACAAATGCTTCGAGAAGAATATATGTATGGAGAATTTATACCTTGTTGCAATAATGAAGAATTTACTATATTGCGAGATTGTGCCCAGATTGCATTGGATAATTTAGGGAAAAAAATACCGAGATTAAGCATTTATAGTGGAGTTATAACGTTTTATTATATAAATGAGATTTTTGAATATTATGTTACAGACCCATCATTGGGTATGAAATGTTTTGATAAATTCAAAAAATATGCGGGAGAAATGAATAAGGTGGTAAAAATTCTGACAACTAGTGACGAAGAATGGGCAGGAAGAATTCGCCGCAAAATATTATTCACACGAACAATGAGTCATGGAGGAAGACAAATACAAAAACGCAAAAACAAAACTAGTAAAAGAAAATCTCGCGGTGGGAAAAAGAAAAATGGAAAGAGTTGTAAAAATAATAGGAGAAGATAGAAATTATTTGCGATTTTTTTTGGATTTTTTGTAATTTTTGGTATTGATTTTTTTGGTTAATTTGTGATTATATTTTTTAGTTTTATTTCTATTTCCACCCAAATTTATATTAATAGTTTTAAATTTTTTTTCAAAACAAAAATCATTAATATCATTTTTAAACTTTTTAAACGAATTTGTATTCGATAAATTAACAGTTGTGTACAAATAATTTATATTATTTGTATTATTTGTATCATATGTAAATAAAATGATAACATAATTATCATTTTTATCATGTTTATTATCACTTAAATTTCTTTCGTTTATTCGTGTATATCTTTTTGGATAGTAACCTTTTCTATCATTACTAAATAAATTTAAACGTCTAAGATCAATTGTAGAATAGTTAGTATATGTATCAAGAACATTACGTATATTTTCATTCTTTATATTATTTATATTTAATATATTAGTTAAATTATTATAATCCGTGGGAATAGTAATATTATCATTATCTATAGATTTAAATTCATTAAAATACTCATTAAAAATATTTAAAAAATCATTAGTTTTTTTGTTTATAATTGATGTATTAAGTTTAATATATTCTATCGTTGAAGCATTATCAATAGGAAATAATCCTATATATAATCCATCATAATTACCACTCATATTATTTTTTCTTATATTTTATTTATATCTTATACATAATACAAATAAAATATTTATTTCTCCAAAAACTATCTTCTCTAAAACCACGGTTTTAATTCTAATTGTTTATATTGTCTATCATGGGGCAATTCTCTTTCTAAAGGTACCACCAAACTACTCTGGTCTTCTCTATACTTCAAATATCCCACCGCCTCATTATATGTTGCTGGAACTGCATAATCCCACACCAATTTATTTAAACGTTCAATCTGTCCAGTAATGTCAGTAGGATAATGTTCAGCAAACTGCAAATAAATACTTCTCATAATAATTTTCAAAGTGTCGATATTTGGCACTCCGACAACGAATTTATTTTGGGACATTGCATAAACACCTGCACGAATACCATTCTGCAAAATCTGTATATTTTCAGCCGAAAAATATGCATCTGCTAATTGATTATTTTCCCATAATCCGACCAAAGCATCACTGTATGCGGATGCTTTATTTTTGGAGGCGATTCTTTCCTGCATGGAAAAAATAATACTAGGATCGGGTTCAGATATTATATCTACTCGTCCATTATATTTATCTAAATTCAAAATATTGTTTGGACTATCAATAATTTCTGGTCGTATTTTTTGGTATGACATTTATAATCTAAAACGAGAAATAAATTTAGCAGAAAGACGTATATTTGTATTTTTTTATATTTTTATATTTTTATATATTATATAAAATGGAAAGTTTTCACACAATAGTTTTAACTATAGCGGTTATAATTTTAATATTGGCTTTAACTGTGATAGGAATTATGATGACAAATAAAACATATGATAGTTCGGTTTATCCACCAACTACAAATGAATGTCCCGATTATTGGACTGGAAATACAGTTGCAGGAGTTACCACATGTACATATACTTCTGGAAAAAATACGGGAGAAAATATTAGTGGAACTACAACTCCAAAATTTACTTCTGGAACTGACACAAAAGGGCGTACTAATACAACAATAGATTTTAACGATGCAGGTTGGTCAAGTAATGGCGGAACAAAATTATGCAATCAAAAAGATTGGGCAATAAAATATGGTATTAGTTGGGATGGCGTTGCTAATTACAATGGTTGCAAATAAATCTTATATTTACGTATCGAATACACATAAATATAATATTGAATTAAAATCTTCTCATTGGACTGCTGTAAAATGTATAACTTTCGGAGGTTTTCCAACATTATATTCATTCTTATACAAACTAGCATATCTCTGATACAATGTATATAAAAACATTTTTTTTCCGCCTATTTTACCATTTTCTTCTAATTCATCTTTAGCTTTCTTCTCCGATTTTTCATCTTCTTCTCCATCCACTTTTTTATCTTCTGTAATCATTTCCATAATTTCATGTTTTAACATACGCAAATTTTCTATTTCAGGAATCAATTCTTTTACTTGTAATTCCACCGCCATTTTCAATAAATCACGATTATCAGTCTTCTCAAATTGTTCTACTAAATCTTTTATTGCCCCCATAATTTCATATATTCGATTCTGTTTTCTCTTTATCAATTCCTCTTTAATTTCATCTTTATACAAATTATTATTTCTCTCAATGCAATCCTTATAATCATTATTATAAAATGTAAATTCCTCGATTTGTTTTTTAAATTTGGCAACAGCGTCCTTATCTGTTTCATAGCCAAATATAGTATTTAATTTTTCCTGGATAATTTTCGATGTAATTGCATTTATTCTCTCATGTTCAGTTGCAATTGCAAAATGATTGGAGCAATATTTACCAGCATGAATTTCTATTTTTAAATTACAGGGAGAAGATTTGTTTCCACAATGAGCATAATATGTATTATCGCGTTTTTCAAATATTGTTCCCCCTGGTTTTTTACATTTAATACAAAGATCTTGATGGGATGCCAAAAGACGTTTCTTCTCCTTTTTGGAAAGTCCCTCTTTTTCGAAAATCTTCTTTTTACTTTTATGCGATTTTTGTTCATATGCTGATTTCAATTTAAAATAAGAATTTAATGCTTCAATATAATTGAGTTTTTCTTCATCTTCTCCGCCATCTTCTTCATCCGCTTTATGTTTTGCTTCTTCGTCATACATTATTGCATGTTTAATGTCAATAAAAGGTGTATTTTTACATTTAAAATCGACGACTGATGGAGGAAAATTTCTCAAAATAATGGATTTATTATTTGACACATGTAAAATTCGCAATTGAAATAGCTCTTTTAAATCTAGTTTTCTAATATTATTGCTATTGACATATATTTCTTCTAGTGATATTGGCAAATTATCTAAAGTCGAAATATTATTATCCGATAATTTTAAAACTTTTAATTTCGATAATTTGGAAATATCTATCGATTCAATAAAATTCTTCTCCAAATTAAGTTCCACCAAAGATTTTGGAATATCGGGAAAATCGATTAATAATTGAAATGGGGCATAAAACTCCTCCAAATTGTCTGGAAGTCCAGTAACACTTGTTACACTGCCTTTTTTAAGTATTTTAATTTTTTTAACATTAGAAAATCCTTCTGATTTTAAAACACTAAAATCCAAATTTCCACTCAATGGTTCATTAATTTCTATTTTTGGACTTCGTTTATTTAATTTGCTAAGAATTCCCAAAAATACTTCTTGAGCATTATTTGAATTATTTATTATATCTTCTCTCTTTTTTAATATTATGCTCATTTAAATATGATTATATTGTAATATATATAATCATACATAAAATATATTTCGCTATATTTTCACAATGAAAATATTGTCGCCATCATTTCCTAAATAGCGTAAATTATTTTTATAGAAACCCAATAAAGTATCAATGCATTTTCGGTTTTCTTCTCTGTCTCCTAATAAATAATTTTCAAAAATAAAATATCCTCCACGATTTAATTTTTCGTAGAATGTATCAAAATATGAATATAAATTAGAGTTTGTAATATTTTCTCCGACAAATATCAAATCGAAATATTTTTTATGCAAAATTTCAAATTTTGGACAAGAAAATTTTTCATGAATGTGAAATTCGGGTGAATTAAATTTTAAATCCAAAATTTTTGAAATCATATGGTAATTATCTGAATAATTTAGATCAAAATCCACAATATGATGTTTGCTTTCAGGATGTCTTCCATAATATTGTACAAAAGAAAGTAAAATTGGGTCAAATACAGAACCAATATGTAAATATTGCAATGGCATAACATCGTAAGAAAATGGAATGAAATTTCGCCATTTTATTGCTTGATTATATCCAATTCCATATCTTTTTTGTAGATCGGTCTCTTTGTAAATTTTCGGTGGTTCTTCAAATGAAATTATGTGTGAGTCCGCAGTAATTGCACAATTTTCTTTATTAGAATCATAATCAACCATATTTCTACAAGATACAGTTCTCTTCATATTTTTTGTTAGCAGGGTTGCTTTGGTTATATTATATAATATATAATAGTAAGATAATTATATATTATTTTCAATTATATATATGCAGATGATTGATGAATTGCAGGTAAATTGGTAATATCGCTAGTTTGCTGTTTGCGATTTTCAACTTCAGATTTATAATAGCGAATTTTTGAGAGAACATATTGTTGATCACGTAACATTTTTTGTTGTAATTCCCATGGAGTTGGTTTCTTTTTATAACAATAATAAAGTGCAAATCCAAATATTAAAACAAATGCTGTAAAAATGCCGATATTTAATGCATATGTATAAATATTTACACGGGCATTATGACATTTTTGCAAAGTATTATATAAATATTGTCTGGCACTAGAATCAATTAAAGATGGCATTGCGACATCCATTTATTATATGTAATTTATACTTTAGTATAGAAAAAATAAAATAGGTGTATTACGAAACTATTGATTGTTTGTACATCTAGTAAAATAATATGTAATATGATACAATTAAATATGAGATTATTGCTAAAATAATTGCAAAAATCCATATGGGAAGAACCGTTTTATTTTTATATCCTACACCAAATTCTCTAAATCCTCCTTTTTTTGTGTATATTAGAGAAGGTTTAAAATAATGTAATATTGAAAACATTATTATGAAAAGTAAAATAGAGAAGTTTATTTTATTTTTAATTACAAAAAATTTGATGTTCATTGATTTATATTTATACTATAATATAAATATAAATATAAATATAAAATTGAAATACTTATTTTACAAATAATTATAATTCCCCCCAAATCTTACTTAAATATAACCTACTTTTTACTCTATTGTCTTATTACTCTATAACTTTATTATTCTATTACTCTATAACAAATGTCAACTATTGCTGAATTAAATCAAGAAATTATTAATGCTCATAATGCACATATAAAAAATAATAAAAATGAACTTATTGATGAAAATGAAGCACCAAATGGAAATATTGTTTATCATTTATATTCAAATGGAACAATAACTCATCAAAAAGGTGGAAAAGCTTATTTATCTAGATCTGAATTTACAGATGAAAGACACATTATGTATAAAGAGAAAATAGGAAAAATTATAAATGGAGAATTAAAATATATTAATTGTACTACATCATATATGAGGGAAAATTATCACAAAATAATTGCATTATATGATGATTTATTTGTATTCCCTTTTACAACAGAAGAATATGGCCATATCACTTATGCTATTTTAACAAAAGAAGAATGTCTCTATTATCGTGAAAAAATGGGAGATTTAATTAAAACTATGGAAAATATATAAAAACGAAAATAAAAAACAAAAAACAAAAAACAAAAAACAAAAAACAAAAAACAAAAAACAAAAAAACTTTTTTCATGCAGTTCCAAATATTTTATCCAAATTCATAAAAAAATTTGTTTTTTGACTTACAAGCTCAGTATCAATATTTCTTATATAATGCCCAGGATTTTGCAATATACGTTTTAATAAATCAATATCCTGATATACATTTCCACTTAGACATATAGTCATTCCAGGAAAATAAGATTCCACATTTTGACAGCCCCAATAAATTGGAGTAGTTTTATAAAAAAGAGTATTCAACAATTTTTCGGAAAAATAATGCCCAGTGGAAAAATTTTCTATTGCAATATGAAACTTATAAGAAGCATAAGGTTCAGTTTCCGTAAATTCACCTTTAATTCTAGGATCTTTATTTTGAGATTTTAATTTAAAAAACATATCTTGCGACATTCTCTGATTCTGGTTTGGCTGTGGTGTCATTTTAGAATTCAGACAGTTATACATTTCACATCCTCTTCCATAAATATCAATGGGTAATCCCTGATTTAAAATATGTTGAACTAATATATGACGATATTTATGACCAGGAGCAGTATTTTTCTCACTAACCATAATAGACATTATATTTTTTTTATATGGTATTTCTAATGGTGGAGGAATATGACACATATATGAATAAGATTCTATAAAAGGGGGAGAAGACAAATCATATTTATCTCCAATAAAATATTTTCCAATATTTGTTTGAACATAATTAAAAAATTCTGGGGAAAATTTTAAAAATAAAGGAGGCTCATATGCTAATCCAATAACATTTTCTTTTGGTAAAGATTTTAATGTGGGCATCACCCAATTAATAATAATTGCATGAGTATAATCTTCTCCATCTGTTATATAAAAATCTTTATTTGGACCATAATTTTCGAATCTATTTGATTGAAAACATCTTTCAAAATGTTGTTTAAGTTGAGTTGAATTGCAAAAATCCGAAAAAATTCGAATAATTATTGGCATTATGTATATTATTATATTATATATTATTATGATTTTTTCTTTATATTATATAATATAATTTTTATATTTTTCAAATAATTCATGTATTTTATCATTATTTCCATTTGAATTAAATGCAGAATTTTTATGAATTCTATGTTTTACTAATATTTGTTTACAATTGTAAAATTTTTTATTTTGAAAACGTAATTTTAACCATAAATCGTAATCTTCTAAAAAACTATTTAAATCCCACCCACAAAGTTCTTTTCTTAAAATTACACTTGAATTTATTATTGGATTAACTGAAAAAAAATCAAAAGAACTAATATCTTCAATTGGTATTTGTGGAACAATACCAATAATATCTCCAATATAAATACATCTAGAACCTATTATATCATATTTATCTAATAATTTAGATTGAATTTCTAATTTTTTATTATACCATATATCATCAACGTCTAATAATGCAATATAATTATAATTACAATAATTTATCATTTTATTTAATGTTATGGATTTACCTTTTAATTCATAAAAATCAAAAACTCTTATTTTATTTGACTTATTTTCATAAGATTTTGCAATATTATAAACTTCTGAATTTTGCGGATGTCCATTTATTCCAATTATTAGTTCCCAATTTTCATAAGTTTGATTAATAATTGAATTAACTGATTCATCAATAAATTCAATTCCATTATATATTGGCATAAGTATACTTATCATTGTATTATATATATATATATTTATTATGAATTTTTCTTTATATTATATAAATAAAATTATTGTAAAATTCTTTGAAACATAAACC
>JACCDI010958755.1_pt1 | contig 11658 bp, 8 predicted proteins | sample 7442791 | NCBI WGS metagenome assembly JACCDI01 (sample SAMN15323434, study PRJNA562643) | freshwater metagenome | isolation source: river surface water | place: USA:Blue River Watershed | collected 2017-08-15
CTAGACGAGTACCTGGCCGCAGTCGCAGCCCGAGAAGAGCACTTCCCAACCGGTATCGAGGGTGGCGTTGCTATCCCTCACGCCCAGTCGGATTTGGTAACCATCCCATCTGTTGCAGTTGCGACCACCAGCAAGGGCATCGACTTCGGTGCAGACGATGGCGCATCCCACCTGATCTTCCTGATTGCAGCCCCTGCGTCAGGCGAAAACACCCACCTGGAGATTCTGGGTTCGCTGGCTCGCAAGATCATGCACGAAGAGTTTCGTGACCGTCTGCGCGCTGAGACCAGCGCAGCTCAGATCGCAGAGATTGTGACCAAGGAGGTCCAGAAATAATGGCAAAGGTAGTTTGCGTAACTTCTTGCATCACAGGAATCGCCCACACTTACATGGCAGCCGAAGCGCTCGAGCAGGCTGGTAAGAAGCTGGGCCACGAGGTAATCGTTGAGACTCAGGGTTCTGCAGGTTCAAACCCACTAAAGCAGGACGTAATTGACTCGGCAGACGCCGTAATCTTCGCAGTTGACCTAGAGGTCAAGGACCGCAGCCGCTTCAATGGCAAGCCATACATCCAGGTTGGTGTGGCAAAGGCCATGAAGAGCGCAGTAGAACTCGTCGAGCAGGTGCTTTTGGCAGCTGCCGACGGTACCGCAGCCAAAGTTGGAGAAGCTGCTCCAGCAAAGGCGGCGGAGGCAAAGACTCCTTCTGAACCAAAAGAAAAGAAGGGTGGCTTCTTCGGAGGCCTATTTGGCAAAAAGTAACAACGCCTAGATCGCACCTGCGGTCTGGGAAAGCAATGGAGCTATAGGAGGCCCATAGTGAGTAACGCAAGCACTGGCACCAAGATTCGTCAATGGTTGATGACTGGTGTTTCATACATGATTCCATTTGTTGCAGCAGGTGGAATCCTTATTGCCATCGGATTCCTACTCGGTTCAATCGGGTTTGGAACTGACGGCATCCACGCCTACGACGCAGAAAAGATGCAGATCGCCGGTGACTACGATTTCTTGAACATCGGTTACTGGGCATTCGTTATTTTCTGGTTCGGTAAGGCTGCATTCGCATTCTTCGTTCCAGTTCTAGCTGCATACATCGCCTACGCAATCGCAGACCGCCCTGGTCTAGTTCCTGGATTCGTAGCTGGTGCATTGGCAACTGGTCTAGACGGTAACCCACTGGGCACCGGCACCGGCTTCCTAGGAGCAATCCTTGGTGGTTTCATCGCTGGTGGTGTAGCTCTTTGGATCTCCCGCTGGAAGGTAGCCAACTGGATCAAGCCAGTTATGCCAGTTGTGGTTATCCCACTACTTGCATCGCTGATCACTGGTCTAGCAATGGTGCTAGTTCTAAAGGCTCCAGTTTCTGGCCTAATCACCGGTCTAACCTCTTGGCTAAACGGCCTATCGGGTGGCGCACTGGCAGTTCTAGGTCTAATCCTTGGTCTAATGATGGCATTCGACATGGGTGGCCCAGTTAACAAGGTTGCTTACACCTTCGCTGTTACCGGTTTGGCAACTGCAGGTGCTGCAGTATCTGCAACCGAGTTCCAGATCATGGCGATCGTTATGGCCGCTGGTATGACTCCTCCACTAGGTCTAGCTCTTGCTACCAACCTACGTAAGAAGGCATTCAGCGAGTCTGAGCAGGAGAACGGCAAGGCTGCATGGCTACTAGGTGCATCCTTCATCTCTGAGGGTGCAATCCCATTCGCAGCTGCTGACCCAGCTCGCGTTATCCCATCGATCATGGTTGGTTCTGGTATCACCGGTGCTCTAGTTGCGCTATTCGGCAACGAGCTACGTGCACCTCACGGTGGAATCTTCGTATTCCCACTAGTGAGCAACTGGCTAACCTACGTTCTAGCAATTGCTATCGGTACCGTAATCACCGCTCTATTGGTTCTTGTAGCCAAGGGCATCGGTGCAAAGAAGTAACTAGAAACAAACTAGAAATGCCCCTCGGGAAACCGGGGGGCATTTCCATTTGCCGGCAATAGTTCACGCCAGGCGCAATCTAATGGGCGGTCAAGGTCTTTCTTGCTAGCATTCCTAGGGCACAAGCAAAGGTGAGTTCTTGCACATAGCGATCTTCATGGATCAGCATCCGATGAGCCTCGGAGGAGTACAGACCTCCGTGAGGCTGCAGCGCAAGTTTCTGGAACGCGCAGGCGTCCAGGTCACCGTCTTTGCACCCAAGTCTGCAAATGCTCTGCCTGACGATGACACCATCGTTTTACCCTCCAGAAGACTGAGCCCAGATGGCGAATACTCTGCGGTTTGGGATATGGAAGAAGCCTATGTGGTCGCCGAGGCGGTCTTTGAGCAACAGAAGTTTGACCTAATTCACCTGCAGGGTGACTTCGCTGCCGCAGCGGTCTCGCTGGCATTGGCCAAAAAGCACAACATTCCGCTGATCCACCACGCTCACACCAACATCGATGTGGTGTTGGAGCGCATCATTGGTAAGCGTCTCAATGCCAGACTGTTCAACTTTGCAGCCAAGAAATACTGCGCGGTCTCTGGCCAACCCAAACAAGCCGCCAATGACGGCTGGGAATACATGGCGATCACCTATCCACATGCCGATCTGGTGCTGGCTCCAAGCTCTCACTTTGCAAAAACCATCGAAGAGCACGGCATAGCTAAAAACGTCACTGTCATGCTCAATGGTGTCGATGACGATTCAGTAGCCGGGCTAAAGCGCCAAACCGAGGTTCCAAACAAACCGGTGCGATTCATCTGGGCGGGTAGATTCCTGCGGGAAAAGCGCTTGCTGCAGACCATTAGAGCTTTCAAGAAGGCCAACCTAGATGCCGAATTAGTGATCTATGGCACCGGAGCGCTGGAAAAGCCAGCCAAGAGCTTGGTTCGAACCCTGCGGATTGGTCACAAGGTGTCATTCAATGGCCGCGTGGACCGCGAGCAAATGCTGCAAGCATTTGCCGATGCCGACATCGTGCTGCAAACCTCAATCGGCTTTGAAACCCAGGGCATGACGGTATTTGAGGCGGCCGCCTTTGGGACCCCGGCACTTTGCTGCGACAAGCGAGTGGCAGGTGAGCTAAAACCTGGCCACTGGTGGGTAACCGCGGATGAGAGCATCGAAGCGCTAGCTCAGAGCATGCGCGAGGCACATGCCGATGTGCTCAGCGGCAATGGTCGTCGTGGCGATGGCGAAGACACCTCTTGGCTTTTGCAGTCCAAACTAACCGAGCGCATGATCGCGATCTACCAAGAGCAGATCAGCCGGAAATCCGCTGCTTCCTAAACCAATCCATTGGGGCTCTTAGCAGTTTTAGTCGCTTCGGCGTTCTACCCAGTGGCTCCAGCTCAGCAAATGGCTCACGGCTCTTGGTGGTTAGTAATACCAATAGCACCCAACTGATTTCGATAAGCAATCTGGATTCGGTCAAAGACTGAGCCGCGATAACCAAGAAGCCGAACAGCGGGAACAGGTAAAGCGGGTTGGTGTGACGCACAGCAACTGCCCAAAGTCGGTTGAAACCCGACACCATGAGCCAAATCAATAGCGCAAGCCCAACGATTCCAAGCTGCAACCAGACATCAAGGTAGGCGTTGTGCGCCTGATACATCGGAACCTTGTTGATGACTATCAAGCCTTCAAATGGCTCTACACCCGGCACCCAGTAGCTAATCCAGCCCCAGCCCTCAAGTGGCTTCTCCAAGATCAGGTTCAAAACCTTGCCCCAGATGTAGAAGCGCCCGGAAGCATCGGACGACCTACCCAAGAGTTCAAAGAGCTCGACACGGTAAATCAAGCCCATAACCGCAACGCCAACCAGGGCCCAGATGCCATAGCCGTAGATTTTGTGCCTGGTGGGGCGGTCTCTACCCTCGGAGAAGATTGCGATCAGTGCTGCAAAAGCAATCAAACCGATGGCCAAGGTCATACCCGCACTCTTGGCGAGCGCCGCCAACAGCACCGCAAGAATCAAAGATGCCAGCGGAAGGCTGCGCTTTTTGTGGGTGACGATGTACTCCACCAAGAACACCAGGATGCCCAAGACCGCGGTGAATGCCAGCAGGTTGGCATTGCCCATGATGCCCTGAATCCGATCGCCTTCAAATAGATTGCCCTGTGACCACAGATACGAGGCAGAAGGTGGTTCATCGCCCTTGTAATTCGGAAAGATCGGCTTGATTGGGCCAAAGATTGCCGCCGCTAACTCAAATAGCAGCGAGGCTGCCAACACCACCCGAAGCGTATTGGCAAAAATGTTCAGTAGCTGTCGCCAGCCAAATTGGTTGGCCAGAAACAGCGCAAACACCGTGGTTCCGAGCTGTGCTACCAGTCCCAGGGCCGTAAAGTCTCGATACTGGCTCCAGATCAAACTCAGCGCCATCAGCGCTAGCAGCAAAGCCAGCGGAATCGGGATTCGCAACAGGGTTTTGCCTGGTTTGCCGGCAATCAGAGCTATAAGCGCAATGAGTGCCCCAACTCCAACCACAACTGCCCAGCCGCCCCAGCCAATGCTGTAGCGGACAGAGTCTCCGGCCATCAGGATGAACAGCCCCGGATATGCCAGCAGGATGCCTAGTCGGTAGCGCTTAGCCCGGCCGTCGAATGGGATTCGAATCGGCTGAGTAATCGGTATTGACGAGGTAATTGCAGTCTCCTTAGGAAACTAAAGAATACCTTTAGTGGCTTAGGCCTGCCTTTTCATAAAGTCGCTTCATCCAACGCGGTGCCCACCAGTTCAAAGATCCGAATAGTCGCATCAGAGCAGGAACCAAAAGTGCTCTAACCACGGTGGCATCTAGCAGAATCGCCACCGCAATACCTACACCGAGCATCTTCATGATTGATACCCCAGAGGAGGCAAAGGCACCGAACGTAACGGCCAGGATGAAGGCAGCTGCTGTAATGATGCGACCGGAGCGCTGCAGGCCGTAAGCCACCGAATTCACGGTGTTCACGCCAGCGTCATGCTGCTCTTTGATTCTCGAGAGCAGGAACAGCTCGTAGTCCATCGATAGACCAAAAGCCACTACACCAATCATCACGACCGAGGAGGTGTCTATCGTTCCGGTCACCGAGTATTCACCCACCAACCACTGCAAATGGCCGTTTTGGAAGACCCAGGACACCAGACCTAGCGTGGCGCCCAATGACAGCACATTCAGCAGAATGGCCTTGATTGGCAATATGACGCTGCCGGTAAACAGGAACAGCAGAATCATGGTGCTGATAAAGATCCACAGCGCAGCAATTGGCAATGCGCCTTCGATGCCCTGTTGGCTGTCGGTATAGAAACCGGCTGAACCACCAACCAAAACCTGATCTAGGTCGCTATCTAGGGCGCGAATCTCGACAGTCTGGGCGTAACCGGCAGGGCTTCTTGGCTCAACATCCGAGATGGCGACAATCCTGGTCCAGTCAGTATCGGCATCGCTAGGAACGATGTTGACACGAACGATATCTTCAACCGCAGCTAGGTCCTCAACATAGCTCTCAATCGCAGCATCGCTGCCCTGCACCAATATCTCGACCGGGCTGGATTCTCGACCCTCAAAGCGCTCACGCAACAAATTAGAGGCAATCTGGGCAGGTGAGTCAGCAGGCAGCACTCGATCATCGACCTGTCCGAACGAAATGTTCGAAGAGAGCGAGAACAGCGAGGCTAGGAACAATAGCGATACGAAAAGCACCGGCAACGGTCTGCGCATGGTGAAACGAGCTAGCTTCTCCCAGCCACCCTTCTCCTTGGGGGCCAGGTCGCGCTTAATGATTCGCAGGCTGTTGACTCGATCGCCAAGCAGGTTCAGCATTGCTGGAACCGCAACTGCCGCCCCAATCACGGCAATCATCACAACCGTGAAGCCGGCCAGCGCAAAGGATTGCAAGAAGTACTGCGGGAAAAAGGCCATCGAAAGCATTACCACCGCAACGGTGAGACCGGAGAACAGCACCGTCTTGCCTGCCGATGCCACGGTATTAGCCACTGAGTCGCCGACTGAATTGCCGGCAGCCCGCTCCTCGCGGAAGCGGTTCACCACCAAGAGGCTGTAGTCGATACCCAGTCCCAACCCCAGACCGGTAATCAGGTTCAGGGCAAAGATCGAGACATCGGTGAATTGGCTGGCGACATAGATCACAAAGAACGATCCAACGATGGCCAAACCACCAACAATCAGCGGTAGCGAGGCCGCAGTCACCGATCCAAACACCAAAATCAACAACAGCAGCACAATTGGCACCGCAATCGTCTCGGCTCGAATCAAGTCAGCCTCGATGGTGTGGTTGATCTCCTTGGTTACAGCTTCAAAACCAGCAAAGTGCACCTGGGCGCTTTGGTATTCGCCGGTGTAGGTATCAACCAGTTCCGCCACAATCGGAGCGTGTGCTACGTCGTTATCGAGGTCAACCAGGATATAGATCAGCTTGCCATCAGATGAAACCAAGGTCGGCGGCATGCCAAGGGTGTAGTAGTTCAAAACCTTTTCAACGCCATCGATTTTCGCGAATTCGTCAGATAGCTCTTCAACCAGGGCAAAGTTCTCAAAGCTGCCGTCTGCCTTCATGGCATCGGCACGGGTTTTTAGGTCAACCAGCACGATGACTTCGGCCGGGTCCTGGTCAAACTCATCTCTCAGGATGTCCGCAACCTTGGCGGAATCCGAGTTCGGGTTGTCGTAGCCACCGCCCTTTAGGTTGCCAAAGGCCTGAAAGCCCCAGATGCTCGAGAGTGCGATGAGGCCGATAAAGCCAAATAGAAAGAGCTTTGAGTGAGAAACGATGGCTTTGCCAAGACGATGCATTTACAACCTTTGTTGATATCCAAAGTTATACATTCCCACATCTTGTGAAATCATTCCTAAATGGTAAGAAAACTCCAAGCTCGCTCTTTGGCATTCTTCGTTCTGGCTGGTGTGGGACTAATAACCGCCTGGGTCTTCAATGGCATCGCGGTGATGACCAATCAGGACTATCTCAAGGCCTGGTTTGGCACCGCGGTTGACTGGGTGCTGTCAGCAGATTTGCTGATAGTTGCAATCGCAGCGGCAATCTTCATGATCTACGAAGGTCAGCGCTTAGGCATGAAGCGAGTCTGGCTCTACATTGTGCTCAGCTCCTTCACCGCAATGGCTTTCACCTTCCCGCTGTTTCTTGCGATGCGCGATCGCAAGCTGATCCAGCAAAGGTTGGCTGGCGGCAAGCTGGAGCGCTTTGAATTTGATGGTCACCTGGTGGATGTCTGGGTGCCGAAAGATCTAAACCCAAAGACACCAGTGCTGGTTATGCACGATGGCCGAAATGTCTTTGATGAGAAAGACTCCTTCACCGGCAAAACCTGGGAGGTCATCACCGCTTTGCGGGATGAGGTTAGAAGCGCCGCCCCGATTGTGGTGGCGGTATGGGGACTGAGCGATGAGACCCGGATCCGAGAGCTCTCCCCGGAGCAGATTGTTCGGGAAGACATCGAATTCTTCTGGCGCAACCTGCCTGACTCTTATCGCGCCACTGGAACCGAGCCATTCGGCGATTCCTACGTTTCACTGCTTGCCGATGCCATCGTGCCTTTTGTGCTGGACCGCTACGGAGTTGAGCACTCAATCGATCGCACCGCGGTGATGGGAGCCAGCATGGGTGGTCTGATTTCGATGTATGCCTTGGGACAACGACCTGAAGTCTTTGGCACCGCTATCTGCTTTTCGACCCACTGGGTATTCGGTGAAGACCGGATGGTTAGAGCTCTGATTGAACAGCTACCAAACCCAGGTAATCACCGAATATGGACCGATTCTGGCACCATCGAGCTAGACCAGTACTACCCGCCATTTCACAAACTTGCAGCCGAACAGCTGGTCGCAAAGGGTTATGTCCCAGGTGATCAACTGGTCGCCAGCATCTATCCAAACACCGGTCACCACGAAAGTTACTGGGCTAGAAGGGTGGCAGATGCTCTGAACTGGTGGTTACGCTCCGGCCCCCGGCCATAAAGCGAGTCACGTCCTTATCAACCATCACATCAGCCATCGTGATGGCACGGGTGAGGTAGAGACCATCGAGCGAGCGCACCCTGGAAAGAGCTACGTAGGTTTGGCCCGGTGAAAAGGCCCCGCGACCCATATCGATCTGCACCTCGTCATAGGTTTGACCCTGGGACTTGTGGATGGTGACTGCCCAGGCTAAGCGCAATGGAATCTGTTTAAATTCGGCCAAAGTTATTGGCACCAGGGTCTCTTTGACCTTGCCGGTTGCCTCGTCAAACTCTTCATCGACCTCGTAGCGCACCTTTTCCCAGGTGGCAGGGCCGACCTCAAACTGCTCGCCATCGACATCCACAATCACGATGCCGGACTTTGGAAGATCAACAACGTGGCCGATAGTTCCATTTACCCAGCGTTTGATGCTGCCGCCGGTAGGGGCCTTCATCATTGATGAATCGTCATTCTTGATAAACATCACCTGAGCCCCGACCTTGAGCTGCAGGTCAGTCTCGGCAGGTAGGGTTCTGCCAAAGATCTTGGCCGCGTCCTCGGAGTAGGTGGCCCTGAAGTTCTTAGGCTCCGAACCAATCAGGCTCATGCGCTGAGCATTTACCTGATTCACAGTGGCATTAATGGTTGCCAGTTTGATGACATCTGGGTGCGACGGGGTGCGATTGCCGGCCTGGTTGATGCGGTTTAGCATCTCTTGAGTAACCGAGCCATCTCGGATGGCATTGAGAATCTCTTTGAATTCAGCATCGGATTGCCTAAAGATCTCACCAAGTTCAAACCGCTCTAGTTCGGCATCACGCCAAACGTGGGCATCGAAGAACCAGCCGGACTGGTAGTTCTCTGCCATGTAGGCCCGCTCGTGCGGGTCCTGCGGCGGCACAGGGGCCAATTGGTATGGATCTCCAAACATCACCAGCTGAGCGCCACCAAACGGCACACTGCGCTTACCGCGGGCAATCCTCAGCGCTCGGTCAATCGCATCCATCATGTCGGCCGAGACCATCGAGACCTCGTCGATGACCAGCATGTCCAGTGCCTTGAGCACATCTCTGGTTCGGCGATTCAGGTGCTTTGATATGTCAACCTCGCCCAACACCCCAAACGGGAATGTGAAAAGCGAGTGAATGGTGACACCTCCGACATTCAGGGCCGCAACTCCGGTTGGAGCGCAAACCGCAAAACTCTTCTCAGTATTTGCGGTTAGGTGCGAGAGCAGGGTGGATTTGCCGGTTCCGGCCCGACCGGTGACAAAGACATTCACATCGTTTTGCTCGATGTAATCAAACAGGGCCTGTTGTTCGCCGGAAAGCTCAATAATCATCGGCGTCTGTCCTGTCGCTTGGCGAGCTCTTCGAGCATCTTGTTGTAATCCTCAACATCCTGGTTGCCAGCTCGGTCTGATGCTCGATCTAACCTGCGCCGTTCTCGAACATCGCTCTGCGACCACTGATAAACCACAATCAGAGTGATGATGATGGTCGGAATTTCGCCTACCCCCCAGGCAAAAGCCCCGCCCACCGCCTGATCCGCTAGCGGGTCATCGCCCCAGGTTCTGCCCATAGACCCAAACCAGTCCGCCAAAAGCAGGCTCTGCTCGTTCATCAAACCAAGCCCGAAGAAGGCGTGAAAGGCCATGGTGCCAATCAGCAGCATGAGCTTTACCGGGAAAGCAGACTTGTGGGGTTGTGGGTCAACCCCCATGAGCGACTGCACAAACAGGTAACCGGTAATCACAAAGTGCACGATCATCCACTGATGACCAAGATGTTCCTCGGTTGCCCACCTAAACAGCGGGGTGTAGTAGAACATCACCAACGACAGTGCGAAGTTCAAACCGGCAAACAGCGGGTGTGAAATTAGCCACGCATATGGCGTGTGAACCGCCCAGAGCACCCATTCGCGCAAGCCTTTGGAGCCATCGGTTCTTGGGGTTTGAGCCCTAGACAGCAGGGTTACCGGAGCACCTGGCACCAATAGCACCGGAACCAACATGCTCAGCATCATGTGACCCACCATGTGAACCGAGAAGAGGTACTCCTGATAGGCATTTGGTGCTCCACTAGTGACATAAAGGAGCACCAACATACCGGCTACCCATGACAATGTTCGTGCCACCGGCCACTTATCGCCCCGAGCCCTAAGGATTCTCACGCCGTTGAGGTAAAGCGCAATGCCCAATAGCGAAACAGTTAGCCAAAGAATGTCTACATCCCAGACCGTAACCCAGGCCAAGTCGGTCAACTCAGGTGGCAGTGGGTCGCCAGTGAGAATCTGAGCCGGAGTCAGAGCTTCAAACTGCGCTGGGTTGATTGGTGGGGCAGTTCTCGCCAGTGCTGTCGCTAGTGCCAGGGCAATGCCCATGATCGCAATTTCGACACCGACTATTCGAATAAAGCTGGAAGAACCACTCTCAATGCTTCGAATCAATTTCAAACGGTGCCAAGCACCAAAGAGTCCAAGCACCACCAGCACCGCGGCCTTAGTAATCAACAGCAGGCCATAGTCACTGAGCAGGTCAGTTGGCTGGTAAAGCCTGATAAATCCGCCGGTCAGACCCGAAATGGCAACCAGAATAAAAGCAAACAGCGCGAGGGTTGAGTAGCGCTTTACCAACACCGAACGCTGGTCCGGCTCATCAAAGTAGATGGCGAATAGCGCAATCAGCCCACCCACCCAGACCGAGATACCGACCAGGTGCATCAGCATCGAGTTCACGGCAATCGCATGACCGATGTCGCTGGAGGCGTGGCCAGATTCGGCCAAAGGGTACAGTCCAGCAATACCCAAGGCGGTGTTCACCGCGATCATCCGACCGGATGGGAACATGATGGTGCTCAGGCTGAGGATAAAGGCGAAAGCAAGATTCCAAGCCAACAAGACGCCCAACTCGATCTCGGTGGCAAACAGCCACAATCCCGAGGAAAACTCCGGTCCATAGCTGATGGTGATGCCCGCCGCCGACAGGTAGGTCATCACAAAGTAGCTGGCAGCCGATAGCAACCAGATGGCTGCTGCCCATGACGCGATTGGTTGCAAGCGCTTTTGCTGCTCGGGATTTGCCGCGAAGGCTGAAAATGCCAGCGCACCAATTGTGATTGCCATGCTGAAATTCATGATCAATTTCACGATCGGGGTGCCCCAACGCACCACGGCACCGGGGTCGGAGAACTGGCCAGGCTGGGTGCTACCAGTTAGCACCAGCGCAATTAGCAAAGTGACTAGTGCGGTCAGGGCTGCAATGGCGAGTGCGGCCAGAGACCTGCGAGCCACGCTAGCTGTCACTTACCCAGCCTCGGAAAGAACATCGGGGTCTTAGCCGCATAGGCGGCATACCTTGGGTAAGCCTTTCGCAGCAGGGTCTCTTCAAACTGAGCCTTGATGCGCAACAACAAAAAGAGCATTAGCGCCACTACGGCCTGTGGCCACCAACCGGCATCCAACACCACGCCAAGGCTCAAAAGCAGCAGTCCGGAGTAAATCGGGTGGCGGACGTAGGAATACAAACCGGTGGTTACCAGCTTCCCGCGTTGCTTCGGCAGCGGGGATGCGGTGAGCGAGTTGCCCAGCGCCACAAAACTGACCAGCAGGATTGCTCCTGCCACTGCCATCAGGGCAAGGCCCAATAGCGAAATAAACGGAGTAAGTGCGCCGTACGGATCTGGCAACCGCGGTGCGGTTAGCAGCACACCCA
>JACCDI010791745.1_pt1 | contig 11656 bp, 12 predicted proteins | sample 7442791 | NCBI WGS metagenome assembly JACCDI01 (sample SAMN15323434, study PRJNA562643) | freshwater metagenome | isolation source: river surface water | place: USA:Blue River Watershed | collected 2017-08-15
ATTTATTAAAACAGCAAAAAACCTTAATTTTTAAGGAAACCTTTTTATTGCCTAAAATTAAACATAAAAACATAATCCACTGAAAATCAATAAACAAACTAAAAGACATTATAAACAGATGAAAAAAAATATAGTTCTCTTTGTTCTTTTTATTTTACCCATTGTTGCCTATCTTTTCTTTGCATCAGGCGTAAATAGTTTTACAACCTTGCCCATTATCACTCCCAAAGTGGCTGATTTTGGCGATTGGGAATCATTAAAAAACGAGAAAGTAGGTCTTGATAATAAAATCACAATTCTGGGCTTTTCAGGAACTAATATTCTAAAAAACCGAGGTAATTATTTTAATCTCAACGCAAAAATTTATCAGCGTTATCACGAGTTCAAAGACCTTCAATTTGTGGTGGTTTGTCCATTAGGGACTGAAGCTGATGCCCAAAAAATTGTCGATGCATTAAAGGCGACAACCGATGTAAGTCAATGGCATTTTGTGTTTACTTCTCCTGAAGAAATCAAAACTTATTACAATCAACTTAAACTTATAGGAAAATTAGATTCCGATTTAGGAACTCCAAACGTTTATATTGTTGACAAAGAAAGAAATCTCAGAGGAAGAAAAGAAAAAAAAGACTATAAAGAAGGCTACAACACCTTTCATCCTGCTGAATTGAGTAACGAAATGCTTGACGATTTCAAAATTATTCTTTACGAATATCGAGCAGCACTTAAGAAAAATAATAATGCTACTAAGAAACTTTAATTTTTATTATTATGTTTAAAAATAAGTCGTATATATGGATTTCATTTGTTATTTTGGTTTTCGGAATCTGGGCTGTTCCCAAAATTATTGATCGTTTTCAAAACGACCAAATTGTAAAAGGCAATAGATTAGACAAAGTTTCCAATTCCAACACAAATAGTAAAAGTTTAGAAAAAATTGGCCCAGCTCCAAAATTTGAATTGGTTAACCAAGACAACATCAAGATTACCAACGAAACCTATAAAGGCAAAGTTTATGTTTTAGAATTTTTCTTCTCGACTTGTCCAACGATTTGTCCAAAAATGAACCAAAGTATGTTGCAAATTGAAAAAACCTTCTTTGGGAATCCTAATTTTGGCATAGTGTCTATTACTATCGATCCTGAACGTGATACGCCAGCAGTTATGAAAGAGCATCGCGAATTATTAGGTGTGAAATCGTCTAATTGGAATTTCTTGACAGGCGATAAAACCTATATTTTCGATTTGTCAAATAAAGGTTTCAATCTGTATGCAGGAGAAAACAACAAAGCCAAAGGCGGTTTTGAACATTCAGGTTTGTTTGCTTTGATTGATAAAAACGGAAACATTCGATGCCGAAAAGACAATTTTGGCAATCCAATTTTATATTATGATGGGTTAGAAAAAACAGGAGTTAGAAACATTCAACAAGACATCGCAATTTTATTAAAAGAATAACATGGAAAAGAATTCATTAGAAAAAAGATTCAGCAAATTTATAGTATTAGTTTCCATTTTGATTCCAGTTGTTGTTGCATTACTTTTTAGTGTTAAACTAAAAGACTTTGGTTACAATGTAGAACCACTTTCGTTTCTCCCACCAATTTATGCTACAATAAATGGAATTACAGCAGTAGTTTTGGTTGCAGCAGTTATCGCTATTAAAAAAGGGAAAAGAATACTACACAAACGATTGATGACCACGGCTATTGCACTTTCAGTAGTTTTTTTGGTGATGTATGTGGCCTATCATATGACTTCAGATTCGACTAAATTTGGAGGAGAAGGTTCAATAAAAATGGTTTATTTTTTTATATTAATATCACATATCATTTTATCGATTGCCGTTATTCCTTTGGTATTGATAACTTATGTTCGAGCTTTGGCAGAGCGATTTGACAGGCATAAAAAGATAGCCAAAATAACTTTTCCAATTTGGTTGTACGTTGCTGTAACGGGAGTTGTAGTTTATATAATGATTTCTCCGTATTATGTTAATTAAAGTGAGAGGTGAGAGGTTAGAAGTTAGAAGAGGAAAAAAGAAAGTGAAAAGTCTTTTTTTTATGTTCTTTTTTTTATGTTATTTATTCTTTTCTATATCTACAAACGCTCAATGCGCGATGTGTCGTGCTGCTTTAACTAGCGAGGGAAATGCCCTAAAAGCAGAAGCGGTAAATGACGGGATTGTTTATTTAATGGTTATTCCATACTTGCTAGTTGCTGGAATTGGGTATTATATTTATCGAATGAAAAAAAAGAACAAGCAAGATTAATTTCAATCTAAAATCTACTACATTCAGAATCTGAAATTATTTCAACTCATCCACAGACACATTTACAGTTCCGTTTACTTTTATAAAAGCAATAATGGCCTTATTGGTCAGTTGAATTTTTTGAAATTGTACATTGTCCATTTTTCCGTTGACAAAAACGCCAGGCATTGGCGAATAATTTTTCAAATAAGCAGCCATATTTTGTTTGCCTTCTTCTAAATTTGGAATAATAGAATACCGGCAACTTTCCTGGATTTTTCTTAAAACCAGTCCTTGCACCAGCCAATTGGCTGTTCGCATTAATTTGTTCTTGGTGTCTAATGCATAGTCTAATTTGTCAAAAAAGACTTCTTTGGTTTGTTCGTTGTATTGTGGAAAACCCGTTAAATAAATCGTTCCGTTTACCGTTCCCAATACATCCAAAGCTATGACCATTTTGTCATTTTTATGCCATATATCCACTTTTTGTACTTTTATTTTCTTGCTTCCTGAACCAAATTCCTGTCCTGCAAAATTCTTGGTCATAATTTTAGAGGCTTCAGCATAAGTAGAAACCGCAGCAATGTTTGCCGAGATTTGATTCGGGATTTTTGTTACTGGTTTTAAGGTTATTTTTGATGCATCAAATTTTGATTCTGGTTGTTTTCCTATCAACGTAGCCATAGTGCATTTCATTCCCATTTCCATCAAAAAACTATCGTTTTTAAGTACAGCATTGGTTGAATAAATTTCAATTGGAGTGATTCTGAGCCAACTTTCATAGGCTTCACTCATTTGAAAAGGGGTGCAAATTTTCTCCAATGCAGCCAAAACATTTGGCTTGAAGTCCATCGATTTTTCGATTGATTCATCAATGCTCTTCTCTATTTTTGATCTAAAAAGCTTGATTGCCGGAGACATAACATAAGTAACTGGAACATTTTTTCCAAAAACTACCATCGTCGGACTTTCGTTCCAATCCAAAGATTTTAACTCCGTTTTTGTTGATAATTTCCAATTACTCAAAGTCACATCGCTTGCCAAAGTCACAATTCCGTTGAGATTGAATTCCTTTACATTATACAATGCAACACCCAACTTTTTGGTTCCAATTCTGTATTTGAAATTGACTTTCAAGGGTAAAATTGTTTTTATTTTTCCTCCTGCCACTTCGTGATCATTGCTGATAGAAATAGGTCCTAATTTCCAAATTTTCATTTCTATATTATCGTCTTCGATGTTGTTGTCTTCGTAAATTAACCCATTCAAGAGGGCATTGGTTTGATTTTCTACATCTTTTAATTTTACACTAATGGGCAAATTGATAAAGGAAACAGGATTTTCATAAACCAAAGGACTTGCATCGTCAGGATCAGGTTTTAGAGCTGTAATTTTATTGGAAGTTGAACAACTTGAAATTAATAAAATAATCAGAAAAACAACTAGGGCGGAAACGGATTTTAGCATTTTCAATTGGTTTAGGAAACAAAATTAATAAAACAAATATATTTTTTTGACGTAAACTGTAACATATTTATGGATAGTTGGTCTTATACCAAAACAGAATGTAACGTTTAACGTTCTTCGTTTAAATTACAGTTCAAGAATTTCTAAAAATTGTTTAAAATTGAATCTAATGATTGAAATTAAAGACTTACATAAATCATACTCAGTAGGAGGTTCTGAATTGCATGTGCTGAAAGGAATCAATTTCAACATCAAAGAAGGGGAGTTGGTTGCCATTATGGGATCATCAGGCTCAGGAAAATCTACTTTACTCAATATTCTTGGAATTCTTGACGAAGCCGATTCTGGGGAATATATTTTGGATAAAATACCTGTTAAAAATCTCAATGAAACTATAGCTTCTAAATACCGAAATCAGTTTTTGGGTTTTGTTTTTCAATCTTTCAATTTAATAAATTACAAAAGTGCCTTAGATAATGTGGCAATGCCATTGTATTACCAAGGGATAAAGAGAAAAGAACGCAACGAAATCTCGATGGGTTATCTTGAAAAAGTGGGTTTAGCATCACATTCACATCATTTGCCCAACGAACTTTCGGGAGGACAAAAACAGCGAGTGGCGATTGCCAGAGCGATGGCTTCAAATCCTAAAGTGTTATTGGCCGATGAGCCAACTGGGGCTTTGGACACGGTAACTTCTTATGAAGTAATGGAGTTAATCCAAGGAATAAATGACGAAGGAAAAACGATTTTGATTGTAACCCATGAACCTGATATTGCCGCAATGTGCAAAAGAAATGTGGTCCTGAAAGATGGAATAATCATCGACGATAAATATGTGGAACAAGTAAGAGCTTCTTCTTATGTTTAATATTGAACGATGGCAGGAAATTTTTGACGCTATCGCCAAAAACAAGTTGAGAACCTTTCTCACGGGTATTTCCGTGGCTTCAGGAATTTTTATTTTGGTTATTCTTCTTGGTGCAGGCAAAGGACTTGAAAACGGAATTGCCAAACAGTTCGAAAATGATGCTGATGGGGTTATTTGGATTTGGGCAGGAACTACCACCAAAGAGTACAAAGGATTAAATCCTGGAAGGCGTATTCAGTTGCACAACAGTGATTTTGAGATTTCTAAACAAAAATTTGAAAAACAAATAGACAAGAAAAGTTCCAAATTCAATATTTGGAATGGAAATATTGTTTACGGAAAGGAAACTGGAAACTACGACTGTCAAGGTGTTTCTCCAGATCATCAAGCCATTGAAAAAGTTAGTCTTACTCAAGGGAGATTTGTAAACGATATAGATTTGGCTACTAACAGAAAGGTAGCAGTTATTGGGCAAAAATTGAAACTAGATTTATTTAAAGATAAAAATGCCATTGGAGAGCAAATTTTAATTAGTAAAGTGCAATTCAAGGTTGTGGGAGTTTTTACGGATCCTGGAGGGGAACGGGAAGAAACCAGAACTTATTTACCTATTACTACTGTTCAACAAGTTTTTGGAAGCGGTGGGGATAAATTAAACGATATGTCTTTTACGTTGAACAAAAAAGATACTTATGAAGAAGCTTTGTCCGAGTCAAAGAAATTTACCGAAGGAATATCACAATTGCTCAAAGGTAAAAATACTGTTGCACCAGATGACACTAGTGCCATAGGAATTAATAGTACGGTGGAAAACATCAAACAGTTTTATGATTTGAATTTGTATATCCGATTGTTTTTTTGGTGGGTCGGGATTTGTACAATCATCGCAGGAGTTGTGGGAGTTAGCAACATTATGTTGATTATAGTAAAAGAAAGAACCAAGGAAATCGGAATTAGAAAAGCACTCGGAGCTTCGCCGCTTTCAATTATTGGAATGATATTGCATGAATCCATTTTTATTACCACAATTGCCGGTTTTATGGGTCTTTTGTCTAGTTTGGCACTTTTGGAATTGGTTGGACCAAACATCAAAAGTGATTATTTTTTTAATCCTGAAGTCGATTTCACCATTGCATTGACCACTCTGGGATTGTTAATATTTGCGGGGGCATTGGCCGGATTTTTCCCGGCTTACAAAGCCGCCAAGATAAAACCTATTATAGCACTTAGAGACGAATAATTATGTTTGATAGAGATAAATGGGCTGAAATTTTAGAAGCATTGACCGCAAATACGTTCCGAACGATATTAACTGCCTTTGGAGTTTTCTGGGGAATATTTATTTTGGTAATTCTACTAGCAGCTGGAAATGGTTTGGAAAATGGTGTAAAGCAAGGTTTTTCTGGAATGGCAACAAACACGATGTTTATGTGGACACAAGCCACCTCAAAACCCTACAAAGGGCTTCCGAAAACAAGACAGTTTAACTTTCAGAATAGCGATGTTCCAGCAATGAAAGAAAAATTTCCGGATCTTTTATATGTTTCTCCAAGAAATCAACTAGGAGGGTTTAGAGGCGGAAACAATGTGATTAGAGGGACAAAAACGGCTGCTTTCAATGTTTATGGCGATTATCCTGAATATGTGAAACAAGAATCAATGGATATTGTCAAAGGCCGGTTTGTGAATTATCAGGACATAAAGTTGAGTCGTAAAGTGGCTGTTATTGGTCAAGGAGTGATTGACGGCTTGTATGAAAAAGAAGAGGAGTCTATCGGGACTTACATCAAGGTCAATGGAGTGAACTTTATGGTTGTTGGAGTTTATAAGAAAAAAGCAAATGGTAATGATGGCAATGCAGAAGAACAGCAAAAAAATGTTTTCCTCCCTTTTACTGCTTTCCAACAAGCTTTTAATTATGGAGACCGAGTAGGTTGGATGGCTATCACCGCAAATGACGATGCTTCAATAACCGAATTGAAACCTAAAATCCTTGAATTTATGAAAGCCAGACATTCCATAAGTCCTGATGATGAAAGAGCCATAGGGAATTTTGATTTATACGAGCAATTTGCTAAGATATTGGGATTATTTACCATATTAAGATTCATTGCTTATTTTGTGGGAACTTTGGTTTTGCTGTCAGGCGTTATTGGAATTTCAAACATTATGCTAATCGTTGTAAAAGAACGAACTAAAGAAATAGGAATCCGAAGAGCTTTGGGTGCAACACCGGGAACTATACGTTCTCAAATATTATTGGAATCAATCTTTTTGACCATTTCAGCAGGAATGTTGGGTATAGCAACAGCAACGGGAGTTTTAGTGATAATTAATACCATTATGGAATCTATGCCAAGCGAAGGTTCAATGTTTGCCAATCCAAGCGTGGACTTGTCGGTGGTTATATTTGCCTTAATAATATTAGTCGGCTCAGGATTATTGGCAGGATTCATTCCAGCTCAAACCGCTATAAAAGTAAAACCTGTTGACGCATTAAGAACAGAATAAAATATCTATCAAATTATAATTGAAATAAACAAAAAAGATCAAGATGAAAAAAGTAGTAACCATTACAATTTTAGTTTTTATAGCACTGCTGTTTTTTGGTGCTTTGTATTATTTGTATGCCAAAAATCAAGAATCCCCAGTTGTTTTTGAAACTGAAAAAACTGAAATTAAAACTATCATCAAGAATACTATTGCTACTGGAAATATCGTACCTGATGAAGAAGTATTGATTAAACCAAACATTTCTGGGATTATTGAAGCCGTTTATATTAAAGCTGGTGAAACCATCAAAGCTGGCGATTTAATTGCCAAAATAAAAGTGGTGGCCAATGTTTCTAATTTGAGTAGCACCCAAAATCAGGTTCAGACCGCCAAAATAAACTTGGACAACCAAGAAAAATTATTCCAAAGACAAAAAATTTTATTTGAAAAAGACGTGATTTCTGCCAATGATTTTGACGCAGCACAATTGTCCTACCAACAAGCCAAACAAAATTATGCAGCATCCAAACAAGGCTATGATATTGTGAAAACCGGTACATCTTCTGGTCTTGGAAATTATGCCAATACTTTAATTCGTTCTACTGTAAACGGAATGGTGCTAGCTGTTCCCGTGAAAGTAGGAAATCAAGTAATCGAAAGCAATAATTTCAACGAAGGGACAACTATTGCCAGTGTAGCCGATGTAGGTCGAATGATATTCGTTGGAAAAATAGACGAATCCGAAGTGGGAAAAATAAAAGTGGATTTGCCAATTGAAATCACGGTTGGTGCCATTGAAAACAAAAAATTTGATGCTGTTTTGACTGATATTGCTCCAAAGGGAATAGTTGAAAATGGTGCTATTCAATTCGAAATAAAAGCCGCCTTAACCAATAGAGATGATACTTTTATTAGAGCAGGTTTGAGTGCCAATGCTTCGATTATTTTAGAAAAAGCCGATAAAGTTATGGCGATCAAAGAAGCATTAATTCAGTTTGATACAAAAACACAAAAACCATATGTAGAAGTAGAAACAGCCAATCAAAAATTTGTTAGAAAAAACTTGATTTTAGGGGTTAGCGACGGAATTTATGTAGAAATTAAAAGCGGTTTGAGAGCTACTGACAAAATAAAAGTTTGGAATCAAGGCTTGAAAAAAGAAGAGCCAAAACCATAAGCCATTTCGAATAAAAAGAATCCTAGTTATAAAATAAATGTTAAATTTGTGTAGTATCTTTGCTACGCTTTCATTCAATACACATGAAAAAAATTAATTGTTTCTCACTCCTATTTATTCTGCTGTTTAGCTTGTCGATTCAGGCTCAAACTAAAAAATGGACCTTAGAAGAATGCGTGAAATACGCTATTGATAATAATATCTCTATCAAACTAACCGAATTAGACACTAAAACAGCTGATATTGATAAAAAAGGAGCAATAGGGAATTTTATTCCTTCTATAAATTCAAATGCAAACCACTCTTGGAACGTGGGTTTAAATCAGGATCCTACAACTGGGCTTTTGAGAAATCAAACAACACAATATTCCTCTTTGGGAGCAGGAGTTGGTTTTGATATTTACAAAGGTTTGCAGAATCAAAATACCCTTCGTAGAGCCAATCTTTCGATTGTTGCGGCTAAGTATCAATTGACAAAAATGCAGGAAGATGTAGCATTAAATGTTGCCAATGCTTTTTTGCAAGTGCTTTTCAACAAAGAAAATTTGAAAGTACAACAAGAACAAAGAGCCATAAACGAAAAACAATTGTCTCGTTCTGAAGAATTAGTTAAAGCAGGATCCGTTCCTAAAGGAGATTTGTTAGACATAAAAGCAACAGTAGCTTCGGACAATCAAAGAGTGGTTGCGGCTGAGAATTCCTTGTTAATTTCTAAATTGAGTTTGGCTCAATTGTTACAATTGAAAGAGTTTTATGATTTTGATGTAACGGATGATACTTCAATTAAAGACGAAAACAATATCTTGGCTCAAACTCCAATTGCAATTTATGATAAGGCAAAAGAACAAAGAACAGAATTGAAAATTGCCAAAACCAATTTAGAAATTGCCGAAAAAAATGTTGCCATCGCCAAAGGTGGTTTTCAACCAACATTACAAGGTTTTTACAATATAAATACCCGAATTTCGTATGCGGATACGTTCGATTTTCAAACAGGAACCTCTAAACCAGCAGCTCCTTTCGGACAGCAATTTACAGATAATAAAGGACAAGCTTTTGGTGCACAATTATCGATACCAATTTTCAATGGCTGGTCTGTAAAAAATAATGTAGAGCGTTCGAAAGTAAGTTTAGAGAAATCAAAAATTGCAGTTGAACAAGAAGAATTGACTTTGCAAAGAAATGTTTATACAGCCTTTACAGATGCCAAAGGTGGTTTGAATGCATATGAATCTGCCATTTCTACTTTAGTGGCCAGACAGGAAGCTTACAATTATGCCAAAGAAAAATATGCTGTGGGAATGATGAATTCTTTCGATTTTAATCAATCGCAAACGTTACTCTCAGCGGCACAATCTGAAGTATTGAGGACAAAATACGATTATATTTTTAAAATTAAAATACTGGAATTCTATTTTGGAATTCCAATCATAAAAAACTAATTCATCATGTCAAAAAAAACCATTTATTTATTAATAGCAGCAGCAGTTGCCATCATTGCTTTATTAATAGTACTTTCTAAAACAGGTATTATTGGAAATAAAGACAAAGGTAAATCAATAGAAATTGCCAATGTTACAGCAACTACAATTGTCGAAACCGTTTCCGCAACAGGGAAAATCCAACCCGAAATTGAAGTGAAAATTTCCTCAGAAGTTTCTGGCGAAATTATAGCTTTGAATGTTATTGAAGGGCAAGTGGTCAAAAAAGGCGATTTATTGGTAAAGATAAATCCTGATTTATACACTTCTGGTTACAATCGTACACTGTCTAATTTATCTGGAACCAAGGCAAATTTAAGTCAAGCCGAAGCTTCGTTTAAAGAAGCCAAAGCCAATTATGACAGAAACAAAACTTTATTCGATAAAGGAATTATTTCCAAATCAGATTGGGACAAAACAGTAGCGACTTTTGAAGTGGCAAAAGCCAACAAACAATCCGCTTATTTCAATGTGCAAAGTGCTTCGGCGACCGTAAATGAAGCCAAAGACAATCTAGGCAGAACGACCATTTATGCTCCTGCCGATGGAACCATTTCAGTGCTGAATGTAGAATTGGGAGAAAGAGTTTTGGGAACTCAACAAATGGCGGGAACCGAAATTCTTCGTGTAGCCAACCTGAATAATATGGAAGTGGAAGTCGATGTAAATGAAAATGACATCGTAAAAATAAAAGTGGGTAATGAAGCTAAAGTGGAGGTAGACGCTTATTTGAAAAAACAATTCAAAGGTATTGTGACGAGTATTTCTAATTCGGCGAGTTCTACTTTAACGGCCGATCAAGTAACTAATTTTAAAGTTAAAGTGAGAATCTTGAAAGAATCCTATCAAGATTTATTAGAAGGTAAACCAGCTACATATTCCCCTTTTAGACCAGGAATGACTGCTACGGTTGATATTATTACCAAAACAAGAACCAACGTTTTGGCAGTGCCAATTAGTTCTGTAGTTGTAAAATCGGATACTACAGCCGTTAAAGGATATAAAGTGGAAGAAAATGATGAGAAAAAAGCCGCTCCAAAAAGCGATAAGAAACTGGAATGTGTTTTTGTAAAAGTAGGCAATAAAGCAAAAATACGAATTATCAAAACAGGAATTCAAGACGATACCAATATTGAAGTAATTACTGGACTTAAAAAAGGGGATGTTGTTATCACGGGACCTTATTCCACCGTTTCAAAAGATTTGAATTCAGGAGATAAAGTGACTACGGAAAAAGTAAAAGAGAAAAAATAAATATAATATTGATGAAAAAATGGGATATAATTTATTGATTGAAATTAGAAAAGATAATTTTTTTAAAAATAGAAAATACAGTATCGAATTAGATGGCATAGATCAAGGCATTCTTACACCTGTTAATTCTAGAAAATTTTTGTCTCTTGAAGTTGGGAAACATCGAGTTACAATTCAATGTGAAGATTATTTAATTGAAAAAGAAATAATTGTAAAAACAACTAATAAATTCAAACGTTTTTATATTAAGCCTACTATTTCTTCTGAAATAATAAGAGGAATTTCAATTGGAATTTGGCTTGCTACTGTTGCATTTATTTTGTACAGTTTTTTTGTTTGGAATACAAAAATTAGCCTTCCTTTAGTAATTGTTTTACTTTTTCCAATTTTATTTTCTAAAAGAAATGAAAATAATGCGAATTTTGTAATTCAGGAATAAAGCAAGTTTTTTGAAATTGTCATTATTTTAACAACAGTTTGAAATAAATATTAAATACATCAATGTTTATTTTTTCGTATCTTTTAAATTTATATATTTGAAATATTAAACTTTGACTATGACTGCAATCACTTTACAAAAAAGGCTCATTAAAAAGATTTCTGAAATCGACAATATTGCTATTTTGAAATCTCTTGAAACTTTAATTAAAGAAGAAGAAAA
>JACCDI010765945.1_pt1 | contig 11654 bp, 8 predicted proteins | sample 7442791 | NCBI WGS metagenome assembly JACCDI01 (sample SAMN15323434, study PRJNA562643) | freshwater metagenome | isolation source: river surface water | place: USA:Blue River Watershed | collected 2017-08-15
CAGCACTGGCATTTCCATGTGGTTTGATTCTGTCCTTGTGGTCCATTTTTTGGACCACAACCTTGGCACAAACCAACAACGAAGCCAATGCAACCCTGCTGATTTTGCGTGGCAGCATCACTCAGGCAGCATGTAATTTTTCCCCTTCCTTCCTCAGCGACGGCAACCCCATGGTGGCGAACTTGCCCCCTTTGATCACCACCGTGCTGCGCGACGCACCGTTCAGCCCGGTCTCGCCCATTGAGTTGCGTTTTAAATTGAGCGAAGACTCCCTGAGTTGCTTGAAGTCTGTGATGGGCAACAACCCCAACCCGGTTTTGTTCGACTCGGCTTTTGCGGCGGTCATGCCGCGCAGCGGATTGTTGCGGAACCAGGCCACCAACCGACCTGCCGAAAACGTGTTGGTGCAACTGGGCCTGATCAATGAACAAGGCATCTACACCCCACTTGACCTGAACCAACCGCAAGCGCTCAACCTGGCGTTCTCCCAAGAGCCCAATTCCAGCAGTGCCAACTTGACGCTGAACCTGGGCGTGCGTTATGTGGCAGCGCGGTATGTTTCTGAGCAATACGCGTCCTTGGGCAATGTCAACCTGGGCCAAGGCGATGTGACGGCGGGCAATGTGTCCGTCCTCTTGCCGTTTTTGTTGACTTTGAAGTAAACCCGCATCAGTCCGATGCTCAAATGCAACAAGATGTGAAGATTAATAAATTTTTGAAACGACAAGTCGCCTGAACGGGCGGCTGAAAACGAAAAGAAAAGGACCCAAAAAAACCCAACCTCTTTCACACCCATGCGCTTAAGTACAAGGCTTTTGCAGCGCGGTTAATGCTTAAGCAGTTCTTGTGCCAAGCCTACGGCTTCGATTCAATTCACCCCATAGACATGTGTGAATTGCCCATCGAACCCAAGGGAGCTGGCCATGAACCGCCCAATCAAGAACCCGCGTTTTGTCAAAGTGATGTTGTCAGTGATCGCAGCCAGCACCATGTGGGGTGCACATGCCCAAAGAGGCGTGCTTGAAATCCACGGTGTGCTGACTTCACCCGGTTGCCAGTTGAAGCTGCATGACCTGCAGCGTTTCACAGGTCAAACCCAGGTGAATGGCCAGGCCTGCGGCCTGACCTCCGGCCCTGGCAATGCCTTGTCTTTTGCAAACATTGCCCACATCGCAGAAGAAACCCTCACCTCGCCATCCGGCACTGGCCAGGACAAAAAGCTGATGACGCTCAGTTACCGCTGAGCCCAAAAGCCAGCGGGTTTTCTCGGTTGGGGCATTTTTTAACCACCGAGAAAACAAAGATGTACAAAACCGCCACCCCTTTCATCACCGCCACCCTCAACAAGCGCTTGGTGCTTTGCATGCAGCGCTCATTCCACCACCTGGGCACAGCCTTGGCTTTCATGCTGATGGCCACCGGGGCACAAGCCGACATGGTGATCGACACCACCCGCATCATTTACCCCGAGGGACGCCGCGAAGTGACCTTCAAAGTCACCAATGTGTCCAAAGACAGGCCGGCCTTTGTGCAAATGTGGCTCGACGACGGCAAACCCTCCGCTGCACCAGAAGATACGGTCACGCCATTCAACCTCACCCCGCCAGTGGCCCGTCTGAGGGCCGATTCAGCCCAAGTGGTGCGCCTGACCTACACCGGCGACCCCTTGCCTACCGACCGCGAAAGCGTTTTTTGGTTCAATTTGCTGGAGATGCCGCCCAAGTCTGCCGAGGAAAACAAACTCAGCTTTGCTGTGCGCACCCGCATCAAGGTTTTTTTCAGGCCCAAAGCCCTGCGCGGTGACTCCGCCAGCCATATGGGCAATGTGAAATGGCGAGTGGTCCAAAAAGACAACAACTGGGTGGCCGAGGGGGACAACCCCACCCCTTACCACATGTCTTTTTTTGGCTTGCGCCTGGGCCAAAACGGTAATTTTGAAGCCCAAGTGGACGGCGGCATGATCGCTCCCAAAGGCAACATCAGCATTGTTTTGGGCGCTGTGACGGCCATCACCAAGCCGTTCAACCAACTACTGGTGGAGTATGTCAACGATTACGGCGGGGTCACCGCCGTTGAAACCGCCATCTCACTCCAACCCTGATCAAACCCCCAGGGATTGATCCAGTCGCCATGCAACTCATTGCAGTTTTTGCACGGGTGCGCGGCGGTAAGGCCTGTGCCTGGCCATGGCGCAACTGGTTTGAAACGAACACATGGGCGTTGGTGTTTTGGTTGGCACTCAGCGGGGCCCAGGCCAATGCGGCTGCGCCAACCTTGGTGGCACCCATGAGCCGCCTGTCTCAGGTTGAAATCAGCACCCAACCCAATGCCAGAGCGGGCCCACCCCTGTTGCGCTTGCAAGGTGACGCCTATGCCGGGCAGGTGGTGCGCTTGATGCAAAACGGCATGGTGTTTTTTGAGCAACAACTGCCCGAGGGCAGCTTTGCGATTGACAATGTGGTGCCCATCCACCCATCGATGCCGGTGAACCTGCAACTGCAGTCCCCCAGCTGGCCCGAGGAAAAAGCAGACCTGCCACTGGCATTGATGCAGTCGCGCACGGTGTTCTCCCGCCGACCAGAGCTGATGACCCCCATCTCCATCATCTCCGTGCCGCCCAGTGCGCCCCCAGCTCCTTCGGGCAACAACGATGACATGGAGTTTGAGACCGACTTTTTGCGCGGCAGTGCCTTTCGCAAAATGGATGCAGCAGCCATCAAAAAATTGGGGCAAGTGCGCCCGGGCCGGGTGGATGCCGATGTTTTTCGCAACGATGCAATAGTGGCGAAAGCCAATGTGCTGTTCACCGAGCCACCCGGCGGTGGCCAGGCGCGTGCGTGCATCTCGCCCGAGCTGTTCATGCAACTGGGGATCAAACCCGAGCAAATCAGCCCAGCCGGGCAAAAATTGCTGCAAAACAGACCCGCCGCAGGAAATTCCGGCCAAACCGCTGCCAACCATTGCTTGTACATAGAGCAGTGGGTCAGCGGCACCAGCGCCCAATACGACACCAGTGAACTGCGCTTGTCGCTCACCATTCCTCAAGCGTTTTTGGTGCGCCAGTCGCGCACATCCGTGCCGCCTGGCATGCTCACCCGGGGCGAAAACGCCGGCTTTGTGAACTACAGCCTCAACCACTTTGAGTCTCAAACTGTCAGTTCAGATTTTTTGAACCTCAATTCGGGCATCAACCTGCAAGGCTGGCAGGTGCGCCACACCAGCTATTTGAGCCAAAACAACAGCGTCGGATCGGGCAGCACCCAGCAATATGTGCCTGGCGAGACCTTTGTGCGCCGCCCCTTGATCGACTGGCAGTCCACCTTGGCCCTGGGTGAGATTGCCAGCCAAAGCCCCATCGTGGGCAGCCTGCCGGTGCGCGGCTTTCGCCTGGCCTCTGAAGAAGGCCTGATGAGCGAGGACGAGCGCAGCTACCGCCCGGTGATCCGAGGGGTGGCCCGCACCAATGCACGGGTGCGGGTGCTGCAAAACGGCGCGGTGTTTTGGGAGCAAACCGTGCCACCAGGGCCATATGAGTTCAGCGACATCAACCCACCCTCGGGCGTGGGCAATTTAACGGTCACCCAAACCGAGACCGATGGCAGCATCGAAACTTTTTTGGTGCCCTACGGCATGAGCGCTGGCAAACTCAACCCTGGCTCTGCGCGATACAGTTTGTCAGCGGGCCACTTTCGCACCAGCTCGGGGGTGAGCAACACGCCGGTGGTGCAGGCTTTTTTGCGCTATGGCTTGAACAATCTGATCACCCCAGGCGTGGAGTTGCGGGCCACCGACATTTACCAAAACGCCGGTTTACAAATGGCCTTCAACAACCCCTGGGGCAGCGTGGCCTTCAACCGCTTGCAGTCGCAAGGGCAGGGCGTGGGCAGTGTGTACGCCGCAGGGCACAGCCACAGCATCAACTACTCCGCGCCAGCTTGGGGGCCGCTGCAAATGTATCTGGGTGTGAACGAGCAATCTCTGGGCTATGTGTCGCCCTTGTCGGCATTGACCGACAGCAGCTTGAACCCCTACAACCCTTTGTCCATGAAAAACAGCATTTACCTCAACATGGGTCTGAACCTGAAATCGCGGGGTACCCTGAGTTTGTCGGTGTCAGAGCAAAACACCTGGACCGACAACCAACAAAGCCACCAATACCGGCTGAGCTACGGCACCACCATCCGTCATATGGGTTTTTCGGTTTATTTGAGCCAAACCACTTATGCCAATGGCACACCCACGGTGGAAACCATGGGCTTCAGTGCAACCCTGCCCTTGGGGTTTTTTGACAGCCAAGGCGGCTTGCGCTACAGCCAAAACCAAACCGGCAGCGCCACGCCCACACAGTCCTTGTCAGCCTACGGCAGCGCTTTGCAAAACAATGCTCTGAGTTACAGCTTGACGCAATCGAAAACCGGCGAACAAAGCAGCACCAATGCATCGTTCAATTACCAGTACGCTTATGGCAACCTGGGTCTCAACCTATCGGGCTGGGACAAAAGCAACAACCAAATGGTGGGCTTCAGCGCATCAGGGGGCTTGGTGGCACACAGCGGTGGATTGATCATGTCGCCCTCGGTGGGCACCACTTTTGCCATTGTGGAGTTGCCCAATGGCCAGGGCGCAGGCTTGATGGGCAGCCAAGCGCGCATCAACCGCAGTGGCTTTGGTGTGCTGCCCAGCTTGTCGCCCTACTACCTCAATGATGTACAAATCAGCTTGGAGGGCGCGCCGTCTGAATTGGAGGTAAGCAACCCCAGCCAAAAGGTGGCACCGGTAGAGGGCTCCATCGTGAGGCTCAAGTTCAACGCCACCGTGGGCCGACCTTTGCTGGTGGTCTTGCAAACCAGCAGCGGTGTGCGCGTGCCCATTGGAAGCAGCGTCACCGATGAACAAGGCAACGACATTGGCACCGTGGGCCAAGGGGGCCGCGCCCTGGTGCGGGTGCAAAAAGGCTCTGGCAGATTTAAAGTGCAATGGGGCGATAAACCCGATGAAAGTTGCTACAGCGCATACGCCCTGACCGATGACAAAAGCACCAATGCCTCTGGCTTTGCCCAATTGAGGCTGCGCTGCGAAGTGATCACCATGTTTGGGAATCCGGTCCAATCTTCACCATGAACGTCAACAACCGCCGTCAATGAAAAAAATCCAATTGATCACACCACTCGTCCGGGCATTGGTTTGCATGGCCTGCGTTTTTTGGGTGGGCCAAGCCTCGGCTGCCAACTGCACCGTTTCCGCAAAAATCACCAATGGCAAGAATGGGGCACCGGCAACCGGCATCGCAGTGACCGCTTCCACCGGCAGACTCACCAACTACTATCTTGAACTCAACATCGACAGCTATACCGGCGCGAGAAATACCTCTGGCAATGGATTGACGGGGGATTTTTGCAGCATCACCTATGGCAAAGCGAATGAAATAACCGTTGACACTGTGCTTGCGAATTCGCCATGGAGCATCACTTACGGCACCTCTGAAACCTCCCAGGCTGCCAACTGTTCAAGCTCGAATTACGACTGGACACAACCTGTCCATGGCTCACCAAGTCCTTTTGTGAACGGGTTTTCAACCTATGACGGCAGTTTGATTTACTTCAGCAGAACAAAGGCATCGATTTTTTGGAGTACGGATACAAGCGGCAAAACCGATGCTTGCAGAAACTCCAAGGTCTTTATCCCGCTGACCATCGACTACACCATGGGCAGCAACAGTTCTTTCACCATTGACCCATTGCACCTGTTTAAAAACAATGCCTTCTGCTGCAACGATGGCTCGACTTTTGGCAACACCCAATCGTCGAGTGGGTCGGTCACCAAGTTTGTCAAGGTGGCTGGTTCATGCACCGTGAGTGCCCCCACCCTCAGCCTGGGCAACTTCACCATCAACGACCCCAAAACCTTGGGCATTTTGGGCGGCAAGCTGAAATCAACCACGGTCACCCTCAATTGCAACAATGTCTATGCAGGGCAGACCATCAAACCCACGATCACCATCACCGACGCGGCAGCGCCCGATTCAATCGAATGCGATCCCACCAATACCGCGACCAACCCCGCTGCCAATTCCCGCATCGCCTTGTTCACTTCTTCGACCATTGCCATGGACGCAGCCTCCAGGTATTGCGTGTCCACGGTAGGTGGAACCTTTAACAACATCATGGTGTACCCGGACATCACGTCCAGCGTGTATTTGCAATCCAAACCCATATACGCGGGCATTTTGAACACCGGCACGGTCACTGCCGGTCAATTGGTGAGCACCTTGCGCTTGACCGTCAATTACCAATAACCCCCTGCCCCGTGGGCCAACCCAGCCAGGGCACGCGGCTAAACTAGCGGCCTTCCCCCTAACACTGAGATACCATGGCCACTTTTCCCATCCAAATCAACCGCCGTTCTGCCAACATCACCGAGGGCAAGTCGCGCGCGCCCAACCGCTCCATGTATTACGCCATGGGCTACCAAGAGAGCGACTTCAGCAAACCCATGGTGGGCGTGGCCAATGGGCACTCCACCATCACGCCTTGCAACAGCGGTTTGCAAAAGCTGGCCGACGCAGCGGTGGCGGGCATTGAAGAGGCCGGTGGCAATGCACAAATTTTTGGCACGCCCACCATTTCGGACGGCATGGCCATGGGCACCGAAGGCATGAAGTATTCGTTGGTCAGCCGCGAGGTGATCTCCGACTGCATCGAAACCTGCGTGCAAGGCCAATGGATGGACGGTGTGCTGGTGGTGGGCGGTTGCGACAAAAACATGCCCGGCGGCATGATGGGCATGTTGCGCGCCAATGTGCCGGCCATTTATGTATACGGCGGCACCATTTTGCCCGGCAGCTACAAGGGCAAAGACCTCAACATCGTGAGCGTGTTTGAAGCCGTGGGCGAAAACGCGGCGGGCAAGATGAGCGATGCCGATTTGCGCGAAATTGAAATGCGCGCCATCCCCGGCACCGGTTCGTGCGGCGGCATGTACACGGCCAACACCATGTCGTCTGCCTTTGAGGCGCTGGGCCTGTCGCTGCCCTACTCCTCCACCATGGCCAACCCGCACGACGAAAAACAAAACTCGGCCAAAGAGTCGGCCAAGGTGCTGATCGAGGCGATCAAAAAAGACTTGAAGCCGCGCGACATCGTGACCAAAAAGGCGATTGAAAACGCGGTGGCGGTGATCATGGCCACCGGTGGCTCGACCAATGCGGTACTGCACTTTTTGGCCATTGCCCATGCCGCGGGCGTGGACTGGACGATCGACGACTTTGAGCGCGTGCGCCGCAAAGTGCCGGTGATTTGCGATTTAAAGCCCAGCGGCAAATACCTGGCGGTGGACTTGCACAAAGCCGGTGGCATCCCGCAGGTGATGAAGACCTTGCTGGCCGCAGGCCTGTTGCACGGCGACTGCATGACCATCAGCGGCAAAACCGTGGCCGAGGTGCTGCAAGACGTGCCCGCCGTGCCGCGCACCGACCAAGATGTGATCCGCCCCATCGACCAGCCCATGTATGCCGAAGGCCACTTGGCCATCCTCAAAGGCAACCTCTCGCCCGAGGGTTGCGTGGCCAAGATCACCGGCTTGAAAAACCCCGTCATCACCGGCCCGGCCCGGGTGTTTGATGACGAGCAGTCGGCCCTCAAAGCCATTTTGGACGGCAAGATCCAAGCTGGCGATGTGATGGTGCTGCGCTACCTCGGCCCCAAAGGTGGCCCTGGCATGCCCGAAATGCTGGCCCCCACCGGCGCGCTGATTGGCGCGGGTTTGGGCGAGAGCGTGGGCCTGATCACCGATGGGCGTTTCTCAGGGGGCACCTGGGGCATGGTGGTGGGCCACGTGGCCCCCGAAGCCGCTGCCGGCGGCAACATCGCATTTGTGCACGAGGGCGACCGCATCACCATCGATGCCCACAAACTGATGCTGGAATTGCATGTGAGCGATGCCGAACTGGCCGAGCGCAAAAAAGGCTGGAAGCCACCAGCCCCGCGCTACACCCGGGGCGTGCAGGCCAAATTTGCCTTCAACGCGTCCAGCGCCAGCACCGGCGCGGTGCTGGATTTGTACCCCCAGCAACCGTGAAGCCCGGGCCGACGCTCGCGCTGCTGATGGCCCTGGCTGCTCCCCCGGCAGCCCTGGCCGATGCGGTGCTGTCGCAGCAAAAAAACTGCCATGCCTGCCATGCGGTGGAGGGGGCCATCACCGGCCCTTCGCTCAAGGCCGTGGCCCAAAAGTACGCCAATGACCGCACGGCGGCCGACAAACTGACCCAACGCATCCTCAAAGGCGGCGTGGGCGTGTGGGGCCCCGTGCCCATGCCCGCCAACCCCCAACTCAGCGATGCAGAAGCCCGCCGCTTGGCGGTGTGGATTTTGGGGTTGAAGCCCTGAGAAAGCCGCGCGTTCAGTACGCTTGACCGAGCTGGCTCAAGATGGCGGGGTTTTCCAAGGTGCTGGTGTCTTGGGTGATGGCTTCCCCTTTGGCCAGCGAACGCAGCAGGCGGCGCATGATTTTGCCGGAGCGGGTTTTGGGCAGGTTTTCACCAAAGCGGATGTCTTTGGGCTTGGCGATGGGGCCGATTTCTTTGGCCACATGGTCGCGCAAGTGCTTGGCAATGGCTTTGCCTTCTTCGCCGCTGGGCAGGCTGCGTTTGAGCACCACAAAGGCGCAAATGGCTTCGCCAGTGGTGTCGTCGGGGCGGCCCACCACAGCGGCCTCGGCCACCAACTCGGTGCAACTGACCAGGGCCGACTCGATTTCCATGGTGCCCATGCGGTGGCCCGACACATTGAGCACGTCGTCAATGCGGCCGGTGATGGTGAAGTAACCGGTTTTGGCATCGCGGATCGCGCCGTCGCCCGCCAGGTAGTACTTGCCTTGATAGTCTTCGGGGTAGTAGCTTTTCTTGAAACGCTCGGGGTCGCCCCAAATCGTGCGCAGCATGGACGGCCACGGCTTTTTGACCACCAAGATGCCGGCCTGTCCGTGCGGCACATCTTTACCGGTTTCGTCCACGATGGCGGCTTGGATGCCGGGGAACGGCAGCGTGCAAGAGCCCGGCACCATGGGTGTGGCACCCGGCAGCGGGGTGATCATGTGGCCGCCGGTTTCGGTTTGCCAAAAGGTGTCAACGATAGGGCAACGGCCGCCACCCACATGCTGGTGGTACCACTCCCAGGCGGCGGGGTTGATCGGCTCGCCCACCGAACCGAGCAAGCGCAGGCTGCTCAGGTCGTAGCGCTGGGGGTGCACGGACTCGGTGCTTTCCGCCGCCTTGATGAGCGAACGAATGGCGGTGGGGGCGGTGTAAAAAATGCTGACCTTGTGGTCTTGGATCATCTTCCAAAAGCGGCCCGCGTCGGGGAAGGTGGGCACGCCTTCAAACACGATTTCGGTGCCGCCCAGGGCAAGGGGGCCGTAGGTGATGTAGGTGTGGCCGGTGACCCAACCAATGTCGGCGGTGCACCAAAACACATCGTGGGGCTTGAGGTCAAAGGTCCAGTGGGTGGTCAGCGCAGCATGCAGCAAATAGCCGGCGGTGCTGTGTTGCACGCCTTTGGGTTTACCCGTAGAGCCCGATGTGTAGAGCAAAAACAAAGGATGCTCGGCCTCGACCCACTCGGGCTCGCAGCTGGTGGCCTGCTTGTCGGCCACATCGGCCATCCACAGGTCGCGGCCTGCGGTCATGGCCACTTCGGCCCCCGAGCGCTTGACCACCAGCACATGCTCAATGCTGTCGCAACCGCCCAAACCCAGGGCCTCGTCGACGATGGACTTCAGGGGCAGTTGCTTGCCACCGCGCACCTGGTGGTCGGCGGTGATGACCATCTTGGCACCGGTGTCCTCGATGCGGTCGCGCAAGGACTGGGCTGAAAAACCGCCAAACACCACCGAATGGGTGGCACCGATTCGGGCACAGGCTTGCATGGCGGCCACGCCTTCGATGGACATCGAGATGTAGATGATGACGCGGTCGCCCTTGCGAATGCCCAGCGACTTCAGCGCATTGGCGATTTGGCAGGTGCGTGCGTGCAATTGGGCGTAGGTGGCGCGGGTGACCTCGCCGCCGTCGGCCTCAAAGATGATGGCGGTTTTGTCGCCCAGGCCTTTTTCAATGTGGCGGTCCAGGCAGTTGTAGGACACATTGAGCAAGCCGTCTTCAAACCACTTGAAAAAAGGCGCTTGGCTGTCGTTGAGCGCCTGGCTGAAGGGCTTTTTCCAGCTGATGTATTCGCGCGCCAGGTCGGCCCAGTAACCGGGGTAATCTTTCTCGGCTTTGGCGCACAGGGCGTGGTAGGCATCCATGCCCGACACATGGGCCTGTTTGACGAAATCGGGGTGCGGTTGGTACAGGGCCGCTGCGTGGTCGCTCATGGTTTGTCTCCTCGTTTTGTGGTCGTCTGTGGCGAACGGTGGGAATGTCGTTGCAAGCTCTTACACCCCACTGACTTGAAGAAAGCTTACACCCTGCGCGCCAGGGTCGCCCAGGCATCTCTTGTAAACTGCTTTTCGCCCTGCACAGCCAGCGGCCCCATACCCGTTCGAAAGACCCCTACCCCATGACCATCATCCGACAAGACGACCTGATTGAATCCGTGGCCGCGGCCTTGCAATACATCAGCTACTACCACCCCAGCGACTACATTGAACACCTGGCCCGCGCCTATGAGCGCGAGCAAAGCCCGGCGGCCAAAGACGCGATGGCGCAAATTTTGACCAACAGCAAAATGAGCGCCATGGGCCACCGGCCGATTTGCCAAGACACCGGCATCGTCAATGTGTTTGTCAAGATCGGCATGGGCGTGCGCTTGGAGGGCTTTAGCGCGGGCTTTGAAGACGCGATCAACGAAGGTGTGCGCCGCGGCTACAACCACCCCGACAACACCTTGCGCGCCAGCATCGTGGCCGACCCGCACTTTGAGCGCAAAAACACCAAGGACAACACACCTGCGGTGATCTTCACCCAATTGGTGCCGGGCAACACGCTGGACATCACGGTGGCGGCCAAGGGCGGCGGCAGCGAAAACAAAAGCAAGATGATCATGCTCAACCCCAGCGACTCGCTGGTGGACTGGGTGCTCAAAACCGTGCCCACCATGGGTGCGGGCTGGTGCCCGCCGGGCATGCTGGGCATTGGCATTGGTGGCACAGCAGAAAAAGCCATGTTGATGGCCAAAGAAAGCCTGATGGAAGACCTGGACATGTACGCCTTGCAAGCCAAAGCGGCCAAGGGCGAAAAACTCACCCAAACCGAAGATCTGCGCTTGGAGTTGCACGACAAGGTCAACGCCTTGGGCATTGGCGCACAGGGTTTGGGTGGACTGACCACCGTGCTGGATGTGAAGATCAAGATGTACCCCACCCACGCGGCCAGCAAACCGGTGGCCATGATCCCCAATTGCGCGGCCACGCGACATGCCCACTTTGTGCTCGATGGCTCGGGCCCGGTCTACCTGGACCCACCCTCGCTGGACCTGTGGCCCAAAGTGGACTGGCAGCCCAACACCCAACAAAGCCAACGGGTGGACCTCAACACCCTCACACCCGCCCAAGTGGCCAGTTGGAAACCCGGCCAAACGCTGCTGCTCAACGGCAAGATGCTGACCGGACGCGACGCCGCGCACAAACGCATCCAAGACATGCTGGCCAAGGGCGAAAAG
>JACCDI010909327.1_pt1 | contig 11650 bp, 8 predicted proteins | sample 7442791 | NCBI WGS metagenome assembly JACCDI01 (sample SAMN15323434, study PRJNA562643) | freshwater metagenome | isolation source: river surface water | place: USA:Blue River Watershed | collected 2017-08-15
AGTTCGTTGTCGCCGCACCACAGCGCAAGGCAGGCGTGGTGGTTCAGCCGGGCGACGTTTTCCCGCACCTCGGCGTCCATTTCGGACAGGAAGTCGGGTGTGGAGGGGTAGAGATGGCAGGACAGCATGACGTCCTGCCAGATCATCAACCCCATCTCATCGCAGAGGTCATAGAACCAATCCGGTTCATACCGCCCGCCGCCCCAGACGCGCAGCATGTTCATGTTGGCGTCGATGGCCGATTGCAGCAGGCCGCGCACACCTTCGGGCGTGATCCGACCGGCGAGGGCATCGGCGGGAATCCAGTTGGCGCCACGGGCAAAGATCGGGTGGCCGTTGGCGCTGAACCCGAAAGAGCGGCCTGCGGCGTCAGACTCGGAGACCAGTTTCAGGTCGCGCAGGCCGATGCGGCGCTGCGCCCGCGCTTGCCCCATCGTCACCGTCAGGTCATGCAATGCCTGCGCCCCCAGACCCGTGGGCCACCACAGCACCGGATCATCGATCACCAGCCGCACGCTGCCCACCCCGCCCGTCGCGGGGGCCGAGGCGGTGACGCCACAGAGCGTCGCCGTCACCTCATCCCCATCGCCATGGGCGGTCACGGTTACGGTCACGCGGCCGGGTTCATGGTCTTGCGCCACGAGGATGTCCCGGATGCGCGGCCCCTGCGGTTCCAGCCGGATCGCGCCATAGACGCCAAAGCCGCCCAAGGCGATGTTCCAATCCCAGCCGAAATCGCATTGCTGTTTGCGCAGCATGTTGCCGTTGGGGATCGGGCAGTTGCCCGTGTGCCACGGCACGAAGAACGGCTGCGCCGCCTGCGCCGCATCTGCGGCGGCAGAGGGGGAGCGGAAGGTGATCTCGATCTCGTTCACGCCCTTACGCAGCAGGCCCGCCGCGCTGACGCGCCAGCGGCGGAACATGTTGGCGGCGGACAGGACCAGCGTGCCGTTCAGCCGCACCTCGGCCACGGTGTCCAACTCTTCGATCACCAGATCGCAGGCGCTTCCGTCATGCTCAAACGACCGCCGCGCCACCCAGTCGCGCGCCACGATCCAGCGCAGGTCCAGTTCGTTCCGGCCCCAGTAGGGATCAGGGATCGCACCCGCGCGATGCAGCGCGGTGATGCCGTCGCCCGGCAGGGTCAGGGGAACGGAATGCTCCCCCTGCCCGTCCATCAGGGCCCAGAGGCCGGAAAGGTCAGTCATGGTCAGATCCGCTGTTCGGTCCTTGCGTCGAAAATCGACGCCTTGGGGATGTCCACGCGCAGATGCACCGCCGCACCATGGGCCGGGCGGCGTTCCACCGGGACGCGGACGGAAATGGTCGCCTCGCCCGCCTTCAGCCAGACGAGGCTGTCTGCCCCCATCGGCTCGTCGATTTCCACGATGGCGGGGATGGTGCGGCCGGGTTCCGCCGTGTCGGTGATGGTCAGGTGTTCGGGGCGCAGGCCGAGGATGGCCTTGTCGCGCGCGCCCACCGCCCCGCCGTCATAGCCCGCCAGATCAATCCGGGTTCCGCCGAAATCAAAGGCGCGGCCCCCGTCCACCGTAGCCCCGTTCAGGAAGTTCATCGACGGGCTGCCGATGAAGCCCGCGACGAAGAGGTTGGTGGGGCGGTTGTAAATCTCTTGCGGTGCGGCCAGTTGCTGGATGATCCCGCCCCGCATGACGGCGATGCGGTCGGCCAGCGTCAGCGCTTCGATCTGGTCATGGGTCACATAGACCATGGTGTTCTGCAACCGGCTGTGCAGACGCTTAATCTCGACCCGCAACTCAGACCGCAGCTTGGCGTCAAGGTTGGACAGCGGCTCGTCGAACAGGAACACATCCACATCGCGCACCAAGGCGCGCCCGATGGCCACGCGCTGGCGCTGGCCGCCGGACAGGGCCGCAGGCTTGCGGTCCAGAAGCGGGCCGATCTGCAGGATCTCCGCCGCCCGCGCCACGCGCTTGTCAATCTCGGCCTGCGGCATCTTGGCATTCTTCAGGCCAAAGGACAGGTTCCCGCGCACCGTCATCTGCGGATAAAGCGCATAGGATTGGAAAACCATACCGATCCCCCGCTCGGACGGTTCGGCCCAGGTGACGTTCTGGCCCTTGATCCAGATTTGCCCGTCGCTGGGGTCCAGCAATCCGGCCAAACAGTTCAGAAGCGTGGATTTCCCGCAACCCGAGGGGCCGAGGAGGACGATGAACTCACCCTCCGCCACATCGAGGTTCAGGGTTTTCAAGACCGAGACCGCGCCGAAATTCAGCGTCAGGTCACGGACAGAGATAGAGGTTGCAGCGGTCATGTCGGATCAGCCTTTCACCGCACCCGCCGCGATACCGCGGACGAAGAGCTTGCCGGAAGCGAAGTAAACGATCAGGGGCACAAGGCCGGTCAACAGCGTCGCCGCCATGTTGACGTTGTATTCCTTGACCCCTTGGACGGAGTTGACGATGTTGTTGAGCTGCACCGTCATCGGGTAAAGTTCGGGCTTGGTATAGACCACGCCGAACAGGAAATCGTTCCAGATCCCCGTGACTTGCAGGATGATGGCCACCACGAAGATCGGCAGGCTCATCGGCAGCATGATGCGGAAATAGATGCCCCAGAAGCCCGCGCCATCGACGCGCGCCGCCTTGAACAATTCCTCGGGCAGCGAGGAAAAATAGTTGCGGAACAAGAGCGTCAGGATGGGCATGCCGAAGATCGTGTGCACCAGCACCAGACCCCAGAGCGTGCCATAGATGCCCATTTCCCGCAGCAGGATCACGATTGGGTAAAGCATGATCTGATAGGGGATGAAGGAGCCGAAGATCAGGATGGTGAAGAAGATGTCCGATCCCTTGAAGCGCCAGTTCACCAGCGCATAGCCGTTGATCGAGGCCACGATGATCGAAAAGAACACCGACGGGATCAGGATCTGCACCGAATTCCAGAAGCCGCGCGACAGACCATCACAGTTCAGGCCGGTGCAGGCCTCGGACCACGCTTTCACCCAAGGCTGGAAGGTCACCTCAACCGGCGGGGCAAAGATGTTGCCCATGCGGATTTCGGGCATGCCCTTCAGTGAGGTCATGATCATCACCCACAACGGCAAGAGGTAATAGACCGAGACCACGAACAGCGTGCCGTAGAGCATGATGTTGCCCGGCGAGAGGCGGCGGCGCGGTTTGGGGCCGCGTGGGCCGCTGCCGAGCGCGGTGCGCGCAGAGGCGGGGATTTGGCTTGTGATGTCAGCCATTCTTCTTGCCTCCAAATTCCAGATAGGCCCATGGGATCAGCACGATCAGCACCGACAGAAGCATCATGGTGGATGCCGCAAAGCCTTGGCCAAGGTTCTGCGCGGTGAACATGTAGCGGTAGACATACATCGCGGGTACTTGGCTGGCGTTGCCCGGCCCGCCCGAGGTCTGGGCGACGACAAGGTCGTAAAGCTTGATGATGCCCGAGGCGACGAGGACCAGCGTGGTGATGAACACCGGGCGCATCATCGGGATCACCACGAAGACATAGGTTTTCCAGCGCGGGATACCGTCCACGCGCACGGCCTTCCAGATATCCTCGTCGATGCCCCGCAGACCGGCCAGCATGATGCACATGACAAAGCCCGTGCCCTGCCACAGCCCCGCGATCAGCAGCCCGTAAAGCACGGTGTCGGGATTGGAGAGCGGGTCGAATTCAAAGCCGGTGAAGCCAAGCCCCCGCACAAATTCCTGAATCCCCAGTTCGGGGTTCAGCAGCCATTGCCACACAAGCCCCGTCACGATGAAGGACAGCGCGAAGGGATAGAGCATGATGGTGCGGAAGGTGTCCTCGAACCGGATCTTCTGATCCATCAGCACGGCCAGCAAGAACCCCATCGTGATCGTCAGCACCAGCGACAGCACGCCGAAGATCATCAGGTTCTGGATCGAGGTCAGCCAGAGGCTGTTGCTCCACAGCCGCTCATACTGGTCGAGGCCGACGAAGTTCAGCTTGGGCAGCAGTTTCGAATTGGTAAAGGAATAGGTGACCGTCCAGAGCGTGCCACCGACAAAGACGACCAGAGCCGTCAGGACCATCGGGATGGCCGCGATCTTGGCGTAGAGGTTGCGCAGGGGACGCATGCGCCGAGGGTTGCCCGCCATGTCCGGTCTCGCTTGCGAAGGGGAAGGGAAGAGTGACGAAAGAAGGGCTGGCGGTCACGCCAGCCCTTCCGACCAGAAGTCGATCAGAGACCGGACTTCAGGATTTCCAGATACTTGGCATGGGCATCGGCGGCTGCCATGTCGGACTTCCAGAACTCAGCCTGCAAATCGCCCAGCTGGGTCTGCACGTCCGGCGACCAGAGCTGGTCACCCGAGGGCATGATGTTCCCGCCCGCAAGGATTTCCAGACCCTTCTTCATGCAGTCGTTGGCCGCATCCAGATTGACGTCGCCCCGGATCGGCAGCGAGCCCTTCTTCAGGTTGAAGGCCACCTGCACATCGGGAGAGACCAGAAGGGCAGCCAGACGTTTCTGCGCGGCTTCCTTTTCCGGATCGTCCAGTTTCGGGAAGTAGAAGGCATCACCCCCGGTGGACAGGTACTTGTTCAGGCCCAGACCCGGAAGGCAGGTGTAGTCCTTGCCCGCCACTTCGCCCGCGACCTGGAATTCGCCCTGCGCCCAGTCGCCCATGATCTGACCGGCGGCCTGATCGGTGATGACAAGGTTGGTGGCCTGGTTCCAGTCCTGCACGGTGGACTTGGCGGCCAGTTTGCGCGCGTCAGCGGCGGCGGTGAAGACGGCGGCCATTTCCGGACCGGCGGCGACATCCATGTTCTTTTCGATGTTCACCTGTTTCCAGATGTCCAGACCGGCGACAGCGACGGTCAGCGCACCGAAGGCGAGGTTGGACTGCCAAGGCTGGCCACCCAGCGCCAGCGGGATTTTCCCGGCGGCTTCAACCTGCGGGGCGGAGGCCACGAACTCGTTCCAGTTCTGCGGAACCGGGAGGCCGAGATCCTCATAGACCTTGTTGGACAGCCACAGCCATTCCGGCGAGTGGATGTTCACAGGGGCGCAATAGATGCGGCCATCGACGGTGCAGCTGTCCAGGAGCGACGGCGGGAAGATCTTGTCTTTCCAGCCCTCAGCCTCGGCCACGTCGGTCAGGTCGAGCATCAGGCCCGCTTCGACCAGTTCCAGCGCCTGCTGGCCGTGGTTGAACTGGGTGGCGCCCATCGGGTCGCCGCCGGTGATGCGGCTGATCATGATCGGACGCGCGGTGTCACCGCCGCCAGCGATGGCGCCGTCGACCCACTTGTCGCCCGAGGCGTCAAACGCCTTGGCCAGTTCGGCCACAGCGGCAGCTTCACCGCCCGACGTCCACCAGTGGGTAACTTCAAGTTCGACCGCCGACGCCATGGACGGCAGCGCGACACTGGCCGCCAAGAAGGCAGCGAGTTTCAGTGATTTCATTGGTTCCTCCCAGTTTCTAAATCGTTATAGAAATAGCCTATAACGTTGTAGTTTTGCCTGTAAAGCAATCTTTTCGCTTGTTTCGAAAAGGGCGAAGGCGCTTCATTGGGGGCGAATCAACCCCCGCATGGACCGCCAACAACGATGCGCCCGACCTGTTCCGCACAGTTGAAAATGCGCCGCCAAGCTGTTGCCGCGCGGGCGCTTTCCGACGTTTGCGCGCATCGTCCCCCCCCCTCTCGCATCGCCCTTGGCCATCGGTCCGCCCCGGTCGCGCCTGCGGGGCCGTCCGCCCCCTCTCGACTTCGCTGCGCGGGCGCAGCATGGCTTTCCGCAGCGCCGCGAAAAGGACAGCCGCTGTGACAGATTCGCCCCCTCATGCCCCCATGGACCTGCCGCACCTTCTGGTGGCCGCCGACGAGCGTCCCACGCTCAAGACCATCGCGGCGGCGACCGGGCTGGCCATCGCCACCGTGTCACGCGCGTTGAAGGACGCCCCCGACATCGGCGAAGAGACCAAGCGCCGGGTGCGCGAGACGGCGGAACGGCTGGGCTACCGGCCCAACCGCGCGGGCGTGCGCCTGCGCACCGGCAAGACCAATGTCATCGCGCTGGTGCTGTCGACCGAAGCGGATGTGATGAACCACACCTCGCAACTGCTCTATTCCATCGCGCGGACCCTGAAGGGGACGGCCTATCATCTGGTGGTGATGCCCTTCTTCCCCGAAGAGGACCCGATGGCACCGATCCGCTACATCGTGGAAACCGGCAGCGCGGACGGGATCATCCTGAACCAGACGCGCCCCGATGACCCGCGCATCCGCTACATGGTGGAACGCGGCTTTCCCTTTGCCACCCATGGCCGCACCGACATGGGGCTGGACCACGCCTATTTCGACTATGACAACGAGGCTTACGGCCGCGTCGCCGTGCGCCGTCTGGCGTCACGCGGGCGCAAGCGCCTGTTGATCGTCGCCCCGCCCCGGTCCCACAGTTATGCGCGCCACATGCTGACCGGCTTTTCGGACGAGGCGGCCCATCTGGGCTTGAGCTTCGAGGTGGGCGAAGGCTACACCTCGGACAGTCCCGGCGGCGTGATCGAGGACGGGGTGGCGCAGCGCTTTCTTGCCCCGAACCCGCCGGATGGCCTCGTGCTCGGCTCCACCACCGCGTCCATGGCGGCGGTGGCCGGGGCGGAACGCATGGGCAAGGTCTTGGGGCAGGATTTCGATGCCGTGGGAAAAGAGGCGATCCCGTTTCTCAACCGCTTCCGGCGCGAGATGATCGTGCTGCATGAAGATGTGGGCAAGGCGGGACATTTCCTTGCCAAGGCGATCATGGCGGCCATCGAACGCCGCGCGCCGGAGCAATCGCAATATCTGGATGGGCCGGAAGACTGAGGAGAGTTGCAGATGAAGACGATCAAGGGACCGGCGCTGTTTCTGGCGCAATTCGCGGGGGATGCGGCCCCGTTCAACTCGTGGAAATCCATCACCGCTTGGGCGGCGGACTGCGGCTATGTCGGGGTGCAGGTGCCAAGCTGGGACGGGCGGCTGTTCGATCTGGACAAGGCGGCCAGTTCGCAGACCTATTGCGACGAATTCAAGGGTGTGGCGGCGGAAAATGGCATCGCGGTGACGGAGCTTTCCACCCACCTGCAAGGCCAGCTGGTCGCGGTGCATCCGGCCTATGACGTGGCCTTTGACGGCTTTGCCGCGCCATCGGTGCGGGGCAATCCCGCCGCACGGGCCGAATGGGCGGTGGATCAGGTCAAAAAGGCGCTGACAGCCTCGCGCAACCTTGGCCTTTCGGCGCAGGCGACATTCTCGGGCGCGCTGGCCTGGCCCTATGTCTATCCTTGGCCACAGCGCCCGGCGGGACTGGTGGAAGAGGCGTTCGACGAATTGGCCCGCCGCTGGCTGCCGATCCTGAACCATGCCGAAGAGATGGGCGTCGATCTGTGCTACGAAATCCACCCCGGCGAAGATCTGCATGACGGCATCAGCTATGAGATGTTCCTTGAGCGCGTGGGCAACCATGCGCGGGCGAACATGCTCTATGACCCGTCGCACTATGTGCTGCAACACCTTGATTATCTGGAGCATATCGACATCTACCACGACCGCATCCGCATGTTCCACGTCAAGGACGCCGAGTTGAACCCCACCGGGCGGCAGGGCGTCTATGGCGGTTTCCAATCCTGGGTCAACCGCGCGGGGCGGTTCCGCAGCCTTGGCGATGGGCAGGTGGATTTCGGCGGCATCTTCTCGAAGCTGACGCAATACGGCTTTGACGGCTGGGCGGTGGTGGAATGGGAATGCGCGTTGAAACACCCCGAGGACGGGGCGCGCGAAGGGTCTGACTTCGTGCGCGCCCATATCATCCGGGTGACGGAAAAGGCGTTTGACGATTTCGCCGGATCGGGTGCGGATCGGGCCGCGAACCGGAAGATGCTCGGCTTGGGCTGACCCGACAGGAGCGGGGGTTTCACACCCCCGCACCCCCGTGGGATATTTGAACAACGGGGAAGCAGGCGAGCGCTTCCCGAGACGCAGAGGAGGGTTTTGCATGGCCATCACAGGGGCACATGTGGCGCGGGCGCCGCGCATTCGGTTGGGTATGGTGGGCGGCGGGCGCGATGCCTTTATCGGTGCCGTGCATCGCATCGCGGCACGGCTGGATGACCAGTATGAACTGGTGGCAGGGTGTTTTTCCTCGAACGCCGAAAAGTCGATGGCGTCTGGGGCTGATCTGGGGGTGGACCCCAAGCGCACCTATGCCGATTTTTCCGAGATGGCGGCGCGCGAGGCCCGGCGCAAGGACGGGATCGAGGCGGTGGCGATTGTCACGCCCAACCACATGCATGCGCCCGTGGCGTTGCAATTCCTGAAACGCGGCATCCATGTCATCTGCGACAAGCCGCTGACCGCGACGCTGCCAGAGGCCAAGAAACTGGCCAAGGCGGCAGAGGCTTCGGGCGTGGTCTTTGCGCTGACGCATAACTACACCGGCTATCCGATGATCCGCCAAGCCGCCGCCATGGTGAAGGCCGGGGAATTGGGCGACATCCGTCTGGTGCAGGTGGAATACGCACAGGATTGGCTGGCCGAACCGATCGAACAGACCGGGCAGAAGCAGGCCGATTGGCGCACCGATCCGGCGCGGTCCGGCGCGGGCGGGGCGACGGGGGATATCGGGACCCATGCCTTCAACCTTGCCGGTTTTGTGACCGGGTTGGAGGTGGAGACCTTGGCCGCCGATCTGCAATCCTTCGTCCCGGGACGGCGGGTGGATGACAACGGCCATATCCTGATGCGCTACAAGGGCGGCGCGCGGGGGATGCTGTGGTGCTCGCAAGTGGCGACGGGGTTGGAGAATAACCTGCGTCTGCGGGTCTATGGCACAAAGTCGAGCATCGAATGGTCGCAGGAAGACCCGAATTACCTGTGGGTCGGGCCTTTGGGCCAGCCGCGCTATCGCCTGACGCGGGGCGGGGCGGGCACGGGGGCCGAGGCGGGGCGTCTGACCCGCATTCCGCCCGGGCATCCCGAAGGCTATCTGGAAGGCTTTGCCAATATATATGCCGAAGCCGCCCGCGCCATTCTGGCACGGCGGGATGGCACGGCGCTGGATGCCGCAGTCACCTTCCCCGGCCTGAAAGAGGGCGTCGCGGGCGTGGCCTTTGTCGATGCCTGCGTGCGCTCATCCGGGCGAAACGGGGCCTGGGTCAGCCTGAACGTCTGACCACTCTGCTGAGGGATAGGGGGGCCGAACGCGGCCCCCTATTCTGCCGCCCGCGCCGGGGACTCGTCGAGGGACTGGATCAGGGCGGTTTCCAGATCGCGGTCCAACTGCTTGGCGCGGTCGATATAGGCCTGATTGAGGTGGACCGGTTGCCCCGGCACCCAGAGCGCAGCCAGATCGCGCATCGCGGCGCGGTCCATGTCGAAATACGTCCGGCTCATCTGCGCGGCCTCATATTCGGTAAAGCCCATGTTTTCCAACACATAGCGCCCGGCCCGGATGGAGCTGTCGAAGGTCTCGCGCACGATGTCATTGGCCCCGGCCTGATAGAGTTCATAGACATGCAGCCGGTCCCGCGCGCGGGCCACGATGTGCAGATCGGGGCGTTCGTGGCGGGCGAAACGGACGATCTTGTTGGCATTCTCGCGATCATCCACGGCGACGACCAGCACCTCGGCCTCGCGCAGGCCCGCGGCCTCCAGCATCTCGGGGCGTGAGGGGTCGCCGAAGAAGCCTTTGACGCCGAAGCGGCGCATGGTTTCGATCGCGGCCATGTCACTGTCCAGCACGACCGTGGACAGGCCGCTGGTGCGCACCAGACGGTTGACGACCTGACCGAAGCGGCCGATGCCCGCGATGATGACACGGCCCTTTTCGTCGATGGTATCGGGCTCCTGTTCGGGGTTGAGCGCGGCCATGCGCTTGGCCAATTGCTCATAGCCGATGAAGAGCAGCGGGGTTAGCAGCATCGAGAGCGAGACCACAAGCTGCGCCATTTGCCCCTCGGCCTGGGACAGCACGCCCTGTTGGCGCGCGAAGGTGGTCAGCACGAAGCCGAACTCTCCGGCCTGTGCGAGGCCGAGGGCGAACAGCCAGCGGTCCTTGCCCTGCATCTTGAAGACCACCCCAAGGACCAGCAGCACCGCGACCTTGACCGCGATCATGCCAAGGGTCAGGCCAAGCAGCGTCACTGGCTGCGAGAACAGCGTCCCGGTGTCGATGCCGACGCCGACGGTCATGAAGAACAGGCCCAGCAACAGGCCCTTGAAGGGTTTGATGTCCGCCTCGATCTGGTGGCGGAATTCCGAGTTGGCCAGCACCACCCCGGCCACGAAGGTGCCGAGCGCGGGCGAGAGGCCGACCAGCATCATCAAGAAGGCGATGGCCAGCACCAGAAGCAGCGAGACGAAGGTGGACATCTCGGGCAGGTGGGCGGCATGGACGAAGCGGAACAGCGGGCGGGCAAGGAAATGACCGCCAAGCACGATCCCCGCCACGATGGCCAGGGTCAATAGCGTTACGCCCCAAGGCGGCAGATGGTCGATCCACAGCAACAGCGTTGCGGCAGGGCCGGTGGCGACATGGGCGTCCTGGGCCGCGGCGCTGGCCATGACCTCGGGAACGGGGGCCTGCCCCGCGATCAACGGCAAGGCCAGCAAGGGCAGCACCGCCAGCATCGGGATCACGGCGATATCCTGCGTCAACAGGACCGAAAAGGACGCCCGCCCCCCTGCCGTCCGCATCAGGTGCTTTTCCGACAGGGTTTGCAGCACGATGGCCGTCGAGGACAGCGACAGCATCAGCCCGAGGGTCAGCGACACCTGCCAGACAAAGCCCAAGGCAAGCCCGCCCAGCGTCAGCGCCGCCGTGGTCAGCACGACCTGCGCCCCGCCCAGACCGATCAGCTTGTGCCGCATCTCCCACAGGGCGCGGGGCTCCAGTTCCAGCCCGATCAGGAACAGCATCAGCACCACGCCGAATTCGGCAAAATGCTGCAGATCCGCCGTTTCCGCCCCGGCCAGCCCCATCACCGGCCCGACGAGGATGCCCGCCGCCAGATAGCCCAGCACGGACCCGAGACCGAAGCGCACGGCAAAAGGCACCACCAGCACCGCAGCACCAAGGTAGATGCTGGCCTGCAACAAAAGGCTTTCCATACAAGGTCCTTTCACCCGGAGCGGGGACAGGACGGGTGGTGAACCGGTCTCAGCCCTGCGGCATTTCCAGCACCAGCATGCGCCCGCCTTTCTGGTAGCGCAACTCTGAGTCGGTGATGGCGGCGACGCGGCCACCGTCGATGCGATCGCCGACGGCCACCTTGACGTAGCGGCCATTCGACTGGCGCACCAGCGCGTGGCGGTTCGACGGCGTGCCGTAGATGCCGATCAGGCTGAGCTTGGACAGGTTCAGCACATTCGCCACCGTCGCCTGCTTGGCCACGCTGGCACGGGTGGGCACGGCGGGCATCGCGGCTTCGGGCTCATCGCTTTCCGCCTCGGCCAGCATTTCCGGCGCGATGTCGGGGGTTGCGGCCTGCTGCGGTTCGGGTTCGGGCTGCGGTGCAGGCTCGGGCAGCCGTGCGGCGGCGGCGACGGCGGCCTCCACCGCGCGGGCCATGTCGGCGGGACGGGCGGCGGGGCGGCGCGAGACGGCGATGGCCAGCACAGAGCGGTTGGGATCGGCCAAAGCCCCCGA
>JACCDI010490334.1_pt1 | contig 11649 bp, 9 predicted proteins | sample 7442791 | NCBI WGS metagenome assembly JACCDI01 (sample SAMN15323434, study PRJNA562643) | freshwater metagenome | isolation source: river surface water | place: USA:Blue River Watershed | collected 2017-08-15
CGATGGCCGTGTGAAAACGCTGCACCCCAAGGTGCACGGCGGCTTGCTGGCGCGCCGCGACACGCCCGAGCACATGGCGGCCCTCAAGGCCCACAACATCGACACGATTGACTTGCTCATCGTCAACCTCTACCCGTTTGAAGCCACCGTGGCCAAGCCCGGCTGCACGCTGGCCGACGCGATCGAGAACATCGACATTGGCGGCCCAGCCATGGTGCGCTCTGCTGCCAAGAACTGGAAAGACGTGGGCATCGTGACCGATGCCAGCCAATACGCGGACGTGATCGCCGAATTGAAGGCGAACGGCCAACTCAGCGACAAACTGCGCTTTGCCCTATCGGTCGCTGCGTTCAACCGCATCAGTCAATACGACGGCGCGATCAGCAACTACCTCTCCAGCGTGAACTTTGAAGCCGAGAAGCTGAGCGAAACCTACGTGCCCGAGCGCGCCCAGTTCTCAGGCCAATTCAACGAGCAATACGTCAAGGTGCAAGACTTGCGCTACGGCGAAAACAGCCACCAGCAAGCCGCCTGGTACCGCGACTTGGCACCCGCCGCCGGCTCGCTGGCCACGGGCGTGCAGCTGCAGGGCAAGGAACTCAGCTACAACAACATCGCCGACGCCGATGCGGCGTGGGAGTGTGTGAAGAGTTTCGAGACCCCGGTCTGCGTCATCGTCAAACATGCCAACCCCTGCGGCGTGGCCGTGGGTGCCAACCCCTTCGAGGCCTACAGCAAAGCTTTCCAGACCGACCCCACCAGCGCGTTCGGCGGCATCATCGCCTTCAACCGACCGGTGGACAAGGCAGCCGCTGAGGCGGTGAGCAAGCAGTTTGTCGAAGTGCTGATGGCCCCCGACTTCAGCGCCGAAGCGCTCGACGTGTTCAAGAGCAAAGTCAACGTGCGCCTGATGAAAATCGCTTTGCCCGCTGATTACGGCAACGTGCGCAACGCTTTGGAGACCAAGCGCGTGGGCTCGGGCCTCTTGCTGCAAAGCGCTGACAACCACGAGCTGGCGCTGGAAGACCTGAAGATCGTCACCGTCAAACAACCCACGCCCGAAGAACTCAACGACTTGCTGTTCGCCTGGAAAGTGGCCAAGTTCGTCAAGTCCAACGCCATCGTGTTCTGCAAAAACGGCATGACCATGGGTGTGGGGGCCGGTCAAATGAGCCGCCTCGACTCCGCCCGCATCGCCAGCATCAAGGCCGAAGCCGCGAAGTTGAGCCTGCAGGGCACCGTGGTCGCCAGCGATGCCTTCTTCCCCTTCCGTGACGGTCTCGACGTGGTGGTGGACGCAGGCGCGACCTGTGTGGCCCAGCCCGGCGGCTCGATGCGCGACCAGGAAGTCATTGACGCCGCCAATGAGCGCGGCGTGGCGATGGTGTTCACCGGCGTTCGCCACTTCCGCCATTGATGAACCGATCGGATTGTTTTGAACTTTGACCCACTTGGCCTGACCCCCGCGCTTTTGCGCGCTGTGGGTGACATGGGCTTGTACGCCCCCACCCCCATCCAGGCCGAGGCCATTCCGGCGGTGCTGAAGCTGGCCGATGTGTGGGCCACTGCACCCACCGGCTCGGGTAAAACGCTGGCTTTTGCGCTGCCGCTGCTGCAGCACTTGTTGGCCTCGCCACGCCAGACCAATTTCCGCCGCCCTGTGCGTGTGCTGGTGCTGGTGCCCACGCGCGAGCTGGCGGTGCAAGTGGGCGATGTGCTGGCCAACCTGGCTTACAAGCTGCCGCAGTCGCTCAAGGTGAACACCGTGTTTGGCGGTGTTTCGGTCAACCCGCAAATGATGGCGCTGCGCGGCGGGGCCGACATCGTGGTGGCCACGCCTGGCCGTTTGCTCGACTTGATCGACCAAAACGCTGTGCGCCTGGCCGATGTGCAGCACCTGGTGCTGGACGAAGCCGACCGCCTGCTGGACCTGGGCTTTGCCGACGAGTTGCAACGCGTACTGGCGCTGCTGCCGCCCAAGCGCCAAACTTTGCTGTTTTCAGCCACTTTTGCGCCCGAGGTAGAAGCCTTGGCGGCCAAGTTGCTGCGCGAGCCTGTGCGCATCACGGTGGAGGCGTTTGAAGGCCATCAGCCTGACATCACCCAACGTGCCATCCGCGTGGACGAGAAAAGCCGAACCGCCTTGCTGCGCCACCTGATCCAGGAAAACGGCTGGAAACAGGTGCTGGTGTTTGTGGCCACGCGCTATGCCTGCGAGCATGTGGCGAACAAGCTCTACAAAGCGGGCATTTATGCCACGCCATTCCATGGCGAGATGAGCCAGGGGGCTCGGCAAGACGTGTTGAGTGAATTCAAGGCGGGCCGCTGGGACGTGGTGGTGACGACCGATCTGGCCTCACGCGGCATCGACATCGCCATGCTGCCGGTGGTGGTGAATTACGACCTGCCGCGCTCGGCCACCGACTACACCCACCGCATTGGCCGCACGGGCCGGGCCGGGGCACACGGTGATGCGGTGAGTTTTGTCACCGCGGCTGCGCTCGCGCACTGGAAGTTGATCCAAAAACGTGAAAGCCTGGAACTCGCTTTGGAGGAAATTCCAGGCTTTGAGCCCACCGAAGTTCCGCCACCGCCATCACCGGGTAACGGTGGCATCAAAGGTTCACGGCCAAGCAAGAAGGACAAGCTGCGTGCTGCTGCCGCGCAAGCGCCTGATCCGACACCCAAGTGAGCTTGTTGCATGGCCAGCGCTGGTGGTGCGCGGGGCACATCGCTTGCAGGCAAGCGCCCACAAAAACAGCCAGGCAGCCCAAGGGCTGCACGAACACCGACTTCGGGCGATCCTGTGGGAGCCAGCCTGCTGGCGATGAGCAGCCTTGGGGCCAGGCCACATCGCTTGCAGGCAAGCGGCTGCAAAAACGGGGGCATGTGCCCGTTCAGCCCATCCAGCCCGGCAACCAGGTCGCGATGCCCGGCATCAGGAACACGGCGGTCAGCAGCAGCAAACTCATCACCACATAGGGCGTCACGGCCAGGAAGATGTGGCCCATGGTCACCGATGGGGGCGCGACGCCGCGCATGGTCATGAGCAGCAAGCCGTGTGGCGGCAGCAGCAGGCCCAGCTGCATGCAGATCAAAAACAGCACACCGAACCAGACCGGATCGATGCCCAAGGTGTTCACGATGGGCATGAAGATCGGCAGGGTGATCATCATCATGCTGACCTGATCGACAAAAATGCCCAGAAAAATCAGCAGCAGCATCATGCCCACCAAAATCTGATTGGCCGTCAAGCCTTGACCCGTGATGAATTGCACCAGGCCCGAGCTGGCGCCCGAAAAAGACAAAATCTGTGCGAAAGTGGTGGCGCCCAGAATGATGAACAAAATCATGCCGGAGATACCCGCCGTGCCTTTGAGAGCTTTGAGCACCGCTTCCCAGCGCAGCACGCGGTAAAGCGCGGCCAGGAACATGGTGGCAAAAGCGCCCAATGCGGCACATTCGGTGGGTGTGGCCCAGCCTGCGGCCAATGCGCCCACCACCACGCCAAAAATGGACAGCGTGGGCAAAACATAGGCAAACAGAGGTTGCCAGCGGTCCCAGCCCCTGTGATGTTCGACGGCCGTGTCAACCGGGGCCAGCTGCGGGCTGATGCGCACCCGCACAATGATCCAGGCCACAAAAGCCACCGACAGCAAGATGCCGGGCATGACGCCGCCCAGCAGCAGCTTGGAGATCGATATGCCCGAGAGTGAACCCAGCAGCACCGTGAGGGCCGATGGCGGGATCAGCATGTCCACCGCGCCGATGGCCATGATCGGACCGGTTGCGATGGTCGGGTGGTAGCCGCGAGCCAGCATCACGGGCAGCATGAGCGAGCCCAGCATGGCCGTGGTGGCAATGGTGGAGCCCGAGATGGCCGAAAACACCGTGCCTGCCACCACCGCGACCACAGCCAGGCGGCCCGGCACGCGGATGATGAGACGTTCGACGCCCTCAATCACTTTGAGGGCCAGTCCCGTGTGGAACAAAATCTCGCCCATCAGCACGAACAGCGGAATGGGCGTGAGCGCAAATGCCGTCACCGAACTCACGCTGTTGCGCACCAGTTGCACCAATCCGGGCTCGCCGCCCATGTAGAGCACAGCACCGATGATGTTGACGCCCAAAAAGGTCAGGGCCACTGGCATGCCCATGAACAGCAACAGGGTCGAGCCGCCCAACATCAACCAGGCCGCGATTTGCCAACTGCTCATATCCAGGCTCCAGGGGGAAAAACGTTCACGGGGGAATTCAGGTTCAGGCCGCGCTGACGGCGTCCTGGCGTGGACCGCGCTCGGCGCAGGCCAGGCGGTGCATGCGGAACACCATCTCGATGGACAGCAAGACAAACACCACGGGCAGGGGGGCCAGTGACCACCATTCGGGCGTGACCAGGGTCTTGATGCTGAGCGAGCCTGCCGCATAGCTGGCCCAGGTGGCTTGTGCACCGTACCAGGCCAGCACCAGGCAGCACAGCAAGCCCAGCACATCGCCCACCCATTCCAGCACCCAGGCCATGCGCGGTGGGATGGCCTGCAGGAAAATGTCCACCCGGATATGCTGGCCCTGACGCAGCAGCCAGGGCGCCACGCACATGGTGATCAGGTAGAGCATCAACTCGGAGACCTCGTTGCTCCACGACAGCCCCAGCGGCATGCCCGCAATGGCCAAGTTGCGCAGTGCCACATCGGCCACGATGATGAGCATCATGGCCAGCAGCAGCAGGCAACCGAACAGGGCCAGTGCGGACATCCCCCGGCCAAACCGTTCAGACAGCGTTTGCATCATTTGGAAAACAAAGGCTTGAAGCGCGCAGCCACCTCAGGGCTTTGCTTGGCAGCGCCGGCCCAGCCTACTTCGTAGGCCTTGTCGCGGAAGGCCTTGCTGGTGGCGGCATCAAAGCTGATGGTCTGAATGCCGGCTTTGGACTGACGGGCGATTTCATCGGCCGTGTAGCGTGCCCAGAAGGTGTTTTCGGCCTCCAGGGCCAGCAACTGCTTTTGCAGGTAGTTGCGCTGCACGTCGGTGAGTTTTTTGTAGGCGGGCAGGTTCATGATCAGCGAGACCTCGGCGTCATAAAAGCCCGGGTCGATGCGGAACTTGGTTTTTTCATGCCAGTTCAGGTCAAAAATGCCGCCAATGGGCCAGCCATAACCATCGACCACACCGCGTTCCAGCGCGGTGTACACCTCACCCGGTGGCGTGGTGATCACGCTCGCATTGAGGGCTTGAAAGAAGTCGCGGTACACCGGGGTGATGCGGATCTTTTGTCCGGTCAGGTCGGGCTTGTCGACCTTCTTGTTGGTGTAGATGTGAAAGGGCTGGTTTTCCACCATGCGGGCCAGGTACTGCATGTTGGCCTTCTCGTTCCAGACCTTGTTGATCGCGTCGAACGCGCCGTTCTTGCGCTGCTCGGCCACAGGGATCTGGGTCAGTTTCAAAAAGTCGGCTTCGGGCATCACGTTGGTGTAGAACGCCCCGGTGTTGAGTGCCATGTCGACCACGCCGGTTTTGACCGCGTTGCCCAGCTCAAAAGAGGGGATGGCGCGGGGACCGCCGATGAAGTTGATCTGCAAAACGCCTTTGCCTTCGGCGTTGACCTTGTTGATCCACGGTTGCAGGCGTTGCACATAGATGCCGTTCTCGGCAAAACCACTGACCAGGCGCAATGTGACTTCCTGTGCCATCGCAGCAGAACTGGCACCAAGGGCCAAAACCAGTGCCGTGGCCTGGGTGAGTAAACGTCGTTTCATGGGTGGGTCTCCTTTGGTGGTTGAAGTGTGTGCAGGGATGAAAAGGGTGTCAATGCGGTTTGACCTGCGTGTTTCAGGCCGGTGCCAGCTGCACCAAAGCTTGGTCCAGCGCCTGGCCGCTGTCGTCGGCCAACGCGGCTTTGCGCAAGGCGCTCAGTCGGTTGGCCGCATCGGGCAGTTGCTGCAGGCGCGGCAAAGCGGTCATCAGTTTTTCAAAGTGCCGCCAGCCCCTGGTGTGGGTGTCGCCATAGCCTTTGACCAGTTGCTGGGTGCGCAGCACCTCCAGGGCCAGATCGGCGTGCTGGGGCAACAGTTGCAGGGCTTGTGCCCACCATGCCTCGATGCGTTGCTGCTCGGTTTGGTAACGCAACGACACGGGGCGAATGCGGCGCAGGCTGGCCACAAAATACAGCAGCAAAAATCCGCGCAAAGAGCTGGTTTGCACCACGCGGCCTTTTTGCGTGAAGCGGCCCACCACGGCGCGGGCGGCCTTGGAGCTTAGCAACCAGCGGCCCAAGCCCGCAGGCAGGGTGTCGGCAATTTCTTCCAGACGCGGGTGCATGAATTCGTGGATGTCGATCAGCTGTGTCTCGCTCAAACTCACTTCCTGGCTCACGCGCGCGAAACGTGAGCGGCGGGTTTTCAGATCGGCCACACGCACCGTGTCCTCGTAAGACATCCACAGCGCCAGGTGCCGTGCGCTCTCGTGCAGAATTTCATCTGCCAACGTGGGCGCCAGTGATGCCGAGGCCAGTGCTTGTGCCATGTCCTGCAATCGCTGTGCATACAGCGTGGCATAGCCCACGTCCTGGTAATCGGCCAGACGGGTCAAACCCGCGGCGATGACCGCGTGTGTCGAGGGTGCAAATGCGCTTTCCAGACTGTGCGCCAGGGCCTGCAGCTTGAGGCCGACTTGGCGGTGCAAGGGCAGGGCAGGCGGGGTGACCTCTGCCGCAGGTGGCGTGTGGGGCTGCAGCACCTGCTTGGCCGCATCAAATCCGGCGGCAAAAGCTTTCAGGCTGGTTTTGACGCCCACGCCGCTGCGCTCGATGGTGGCTTCAAATTGCGCCCGTGAAAATGGCAAACGTTCACAGGCCGCCAGCGCCCCATATAAGGCAGGCGCAATCAGGCTGCCCGCCTGCTCGGCCAGCTGGGCAAAGTCGGCGCTGATGAACAGCTGGGCAGCCGCTTGTGCACCGGCGAGCAGCTTGGCCTCGTCCACACGCCCATCGCCCATGGCGATGCGCTCGGTCATGGAATAGACGCGGTGGGTGGAGGCGATGAAGGTGGTTTTGTCGGCATCGACCAGGCCGCGCTGCAGTGCGCGGCCCGCTTCCATCAGCTCGGAGGCCAGCACGATGTCCACTTCGCCGGGAAAGGGGCTGAGCGCCATCACCGGCAGCTGCCCTGTGGGGGAGGCTGCTTGCGGGTACATCTCGATGTAATACACCGTGGCCCCGGTGCGTTGCGCCACACCGGGCACCGAGGTGGTCTGCGCCCAGTGGCCGTTGTGTTCGGCCAGGTCGACCAGCCAGTCGGCCAGCACACCGCCGCCTTCACCGCCCATGGCCAAAATGGCCAGGCTGATGATGCCTTGGGGTTGAGCTGTGTCGTTCATGCGGCAATGCCTTCCAGTCGGCGCTCGATGCGGTTTTGCAGCCAGCCAATCACGCGCTGGCGCAGGCCTTGTTTGAAGCGGTCCCAGGCGCTGGGGTTGTTGATGATTTCGGCCCGGTAAAACGAGGGGCACAACACGGCAGCATGCGCGACCTCGCCGCACAGGCCACAGCCCACGCAGCTGTCGGCCACAGCCGCCACCGGGTCTTGGCGCAGCGGGTCGGGGTTGGGCTTGATGCTGAGAGACGGGCAGCCCGACAGGCGGATGCACGAGTGGTCGCCGGTGCAGGTGTCGGGGTCGATGCCAAAGCGCTCGCGCACCACGCGCTCGCCTTTCTGGATGCGCTGGCGAATCAGCGGCTTGACGCGGCGCTGGCGGTTGAGCATGCACTCGCTTTGCGCCACGATGACCTTGGGGCCTTGCTTCTTGGTGGTCAGGGCGTCGCGCAAAGCCTGGCGCATTTGGTCCAGGCTGTAGGTGTGGGTCACGGTCTTGACCCACTCCACGCCCACGCCGCGCACCGCTTTTTCAATCGGGTTGTTGGTGTTGCGGATCGGGTTGATGGCTTTGGACGAGAGCACATCCTGCCCACCGGTCGCTGCCGAATAGCCGTTGTCCACCACCAGCAACAAGTTGTCGGACTGGTTGAACACCGCGTTCCCCACGCCGCTGGTCAGGCCGTTGTGCCAAAAGCCCCCGTCGCCCATGATGGAGATGGTGCGTTTGCTGGTCTCGCGGGTGTTGAAGGCCGAGGCACCTGCCCAGCCCAGGCCGTAGCCCATGGTGGTGGCGCCGATGTTGAAGGGCGGCAGGATCGAAAACAGGTGGCAGCCAATGTCGCAGCTGACATGGTGCTGGCCCAGCTCTTTTTCGATCATCTTGATGGCCGTGAAGATGGGCCGTTCCGGACAACCGGTACAAAACGAGGGTGGGCGCGGATGTACTTGGGCCACCGCTTGGCTGATCGCCAGGCTGTTGGCGAGTTTCGGCGCAGAGCTTGGCGCAGGCAACAGGTGTGGCGCATATTGCCCGATGAAGGCCCGGATGCCTTGCAGCAGCACAGCGCCGGTGTATTCGCCGCCCATGGGCAACACATCCTTGCCATGCACCTCGAGGTCCAGACCCGCCTTGTGCAGGATGCTGTGGATGTTTTGTTCGATGAAGTCGGGCTGACCCTCTTCGACCACCAGCAAGCCGCGTTTGCCGGCGCCAAAGCGTTTGAACTCATCGTCCACCAGGGGGTAGGTGATGTTGAGCACATACAGCGGGATGTCGGTTTGGCCGAAGTCATCGGCCAGGCCCAGCAGCTGAAGCGCACGCACCACCCCGTTGTACAGGCCGCCTTGCAGCACGATCCCAAAATCCTGTGCACTTTCTGAAAAGAACTCGTTGAGCTGGTGTTCCTGGATGAATTGGACCGCAGCGGGCCAGCGTTGGTGGGTTTTTTCCTGTTCGTGCAGGTAGCTGGCGGGCGGCAGCACGATGCGGTTGACATCGCGCTTGGGGTGGTTGATGGCGTCTTTCAGCGTGAAGCTGGGCCGCACGTTGTCGCGGGTGGGAAAACGGCCATGCACATGGCAGGCGCGGATGCGCAACTCCAGCATGACCGGTGTGTTGCTGGCTTCGGACAACTCAAAGCCTTTTTCGACCGCGTGCACGATGCTGGGCAGGTTGGGGCGTGGGTCGATCAACCAGACTTGCGACTTCATGGCAAAGGCGTGCGAGCGTTCCTGCATGATGCTGGAGCCCTCGCCGTAGTCCTCGCCCACGATCAGCATGGCCCCGCCGGTGACGCCCCCGGAAGCCAGATTGGCAAGTGCGTCCGACGCCACATTGGTGCCCACGGTGGATTTGAAGGTGACCGCGCCGCGCAAGGGGTAGTTGACCGAAGCGGCCAAAGTGGCCGCAGCCGTGGCCTCCGAGGCGCTGTGCTCAAAGTGCACCCCCAGCTCCTGCAGGATGTCGTTGGCATCGGTCAGCACATCCATCAGGTGCGAAATGGGCGCACCCTGGTAGCCCGCCACATACGACACGCCCGATTGCAGCAAAGCCTTGGTGACGGCCAAAATGCCCTCGCCGTGGAATTCGTCGCCATCGCCCAAGCGCAGCTTTTGCACCTCTTGCACAAATGAGCGTTCAGCCATGCCCGAAACCTTTCACGGGGTTCAACCCTTCAGTGACCAATGGAATGCATTTCAATGTAGGCCAGCTGTGGGGGCTGTGCAAATGGATTCTTCCAATGATGTACATTGACACTGTGAATAATTGGTATCAACCCTTATTCGTTTGGGCCATGGGGAAGAAATGAATTTTCGGCAACTCGATTTGAACCTGTTGCGGGTGCTGGTAGCAATCCACCGCACCCGCTCCGTCACGGCAGGGGGCAAAGCTTTGGCCCTGTCGCAGCCGGCCACCAGCAACGCTTTGGCCCGTTTGCGGGAATTTTTTGGCGACGAATTGTTCGTGCGCTCGCCCGCTGGTTTGCAGCCCACGCGGCTGTGCGAGCAACTGGCGCCTGCTATGCAGTCGCAGCTGCTGGCCATGGAAAGCCTGGTGCTCAACCACCAACCTTTTAATGCCCAAAGCAGCCAGCGCCATTGGCGCCTGTCTCTGTCCGACCTGGGTGAAATCCTGTTCATGCCGCGCCTGGCCGCGGCTTTGCGCCACGAGTCGCCGCAAGCGCGTTTGTCCAACGTGTCCGTGGACGCGTCCCAAGTGGCTGCTGCTCTGGAATCGCGTGACATCGACATGGCCATCGGCATCCTGAAACCGCAACACCGCGGCATACGCAGCCAGTTGCTCTTCAAGGAGCGCTACATGGCCATCTCATCGAAAGACTGGGCACCCACGCCGCGTGGACGCGGCAGAACTCTCAGCCTGACTCAATTGGCTCAAGCGCGTTTTGTGGTGGTGTCGCCCACAGCCACTTTCCACGGCAGTGTGGAAAAAATGCTGGCGGGCATGAAATTGCAAGACCGCATTTTGGTGCGCCCCCGGCACTTTGGCGCGATCGCCGAGCTGGCGCAAAGCACCGATTTGCTGTGCATCGTGCCCGAGATGTACGCCCGCGAGCTGAGCCAGCGCGTGCAACTGCAAATGTGGACGATCGAGGATGCCCCAGTCTATGAGGTGAACCTGGTCTGGCACAGCAGCACCGAACAGGACTCGGACCAGCAGTGGATGCGGGGGGTGATCGAGCGGCTGTTCACAAGGGCTTGACATGCCGTGAGGGCCAAAAGACATGCCGGCATGTTCCAACGCTGGCTGGCAACCCCGGGTCCATGGAGAACCCGGCCATGCGGTTAGCTCAGCTCTGCACCGTCGTGCTGAGGCGGTGTCATGAGCACGCGCACCCCGTATTTGACCAGAATTTCAACATACACCGATGCAGCCCCTGTTTTGGCAGCAGCGTCCACCGCTTCGATCACGCCGCTCACGCGCACCACGTCGGCACTGTCGGCGGTCAAGCCCACTTTGCAGTCAAAGTCCCAGAAGTCCACACCCTGGGGCAGGGTGCGGTTGCGCTCGCGCTTGAAGTATTTGCGGATGTCGTGCTTGACGGCTTCGAGCACGCGGTCGGGATGTTTGCCTCGGCATGCAGGGGGAAGTTCTTTTTCATGGGGGTCCTCGTGGTCTGGGCAAGCGCCCGGTCCGGACGTGAATGCAGCGGGAGATTATCGTTGGTTTGGCCTCTGACCCACTGTTGCTAAGGTCGGCCCTGATTCGGAGGATGCGTCAGAAACCCGAGCGGAGCCGGTATTTCAACTGAAAGCTCACCGCACCATGCAAACGGTCCTTGAGCGGAGGCACCAGCGCCACATTCAGACCCCAGCGCCCACTTTCCAGGCTGGCGGCCGGGATCACGGCCGGAAACCAGCCGCCGTCAAAAGCTTTGGGGTAACCGTTGAAGGCCCCCACAACCACACCCAGCTTGGCTGAGCCCACGCGCCAAGGCTGGTAATAAGCCCCCAGATAACTGGAGTTGGCGTTGTCGCTGTTGATGAAGCGCCCGGCGGTGACGCTCCAGCGATCGTCGATTTTGTACTCCAATCCCAGGCCAGGATTGGCGTTGCGCAAGCCTTTGTCGGTGTCAAAGTGCACCGAATAAAACCCGGCATTCACCCACAGGCGGTCTGCTTCAAAGTCAGCATGCGCCGACAGGCTCGGTCCGAGCAAGCAGGCGCAGATCAGCCGTTTCATGTCTAAAAATCAGAGCGACTTGAACACCTCGCCCGCCACGCGCACCGTCTCGGCAATGTCGGCTTCGGTGTGGGC
>JACCDI010554258.1_pt1 | contig 11648 bp, 13 predicted proteins | sample 7442791 | NCBI WGS metagenome assembly JACCDI01 (sample SAMN15323434, study PRJNA562643) | freshwater metagenome | isolation source: river surface water | place: USA:Blue River Watershed | collected 2017-08-15
AAACTCCGAATTCGCGTATCGAGTGCACGAGTTCATCCATGTCAGCCTGGTTGAAGTCGGTTCGTGGCTGGTTGTGGTTCGGCACGATCGCGTCGAGGTCTAGCTCTCTGAAGGTCATGCCCGGAACAGGAACCAATTCGGTCTCGGCGGGTGTATTGGCTGGCTTGCCGCCACCAAAGAAGATATCGCTAGGGCGCGATGTTTCGGCTGGAGCCGTTGGAATCAAGGCACCAATGCCTCGGCCTAGTCCACCCTTTTTATCTGCCATTTTGCGCTCCTCTGATCGCTATTTCGCCGGCCGCCTCAAGATAGGCGATCGCACCTGGTGAAGACCCGTCATAGGTAATGACGGTCTTTGAATAAGACGGGGCTTCAGACACCTTGACTGAGCGTGGAATGACTGTATCCAGGGTGATTGCTGGAAAGTGGCTGCGAACATCGTCGGCCACACCAGCGGCCAAACGGGTTCTGCTGTCATACATGGTAAGCAAAATGGTCGACAGTTCCAGGGTCGGATTCAGGTATTGCTTGATCAGATTGATGTTCTTGAGCAGCTGAGTTAGCCCCTCAAGAGCGTAGTACTCGCACTGAATAGGAATCAGCACCTCGGTTGCTGCCACGAAGGAGTTCACGGTCAAGAGGCCGAGGCTCGGCGGGCAATCGATGAAAATGTAGTCTGGCGGTGTCATCGAGGTATTGATATAGGTCTCGATGGCGTTCTTGAGGCGGGTTTCGCGAGCGACTACCGAAACCAGCTCGAGTTCGGCTCCGGCTAGGTCGATGGTCGCCGGAACGCAGGTGAGACCAGGCATTTCGGTCGAGATTTGAACCACATCGGCGATCGGCGTGCCCTCGAGCAGCACGTTGTAGACGCTCGGCGTGCCCTCGCGGTGCTCGATGTTTAGGGCAGTCGAGGCGTTTCCCTGAGGGTCGAGGTCAACGACAAGCACCTGAAGGCCTTTGCTGGCAAGGGCTGCAGCCACGTTGACTGTGGTCGTGGTCTTGCCAACGCCACCCTTTTGATTAGAAATTGTGAAGATTCGGGTCTTTTCGGGCTTGGGTAGGCGCGTTTCTTTGAACCGAGCCAAGCGGTTGGTGTTCTCCGAAATTTCGCGTGCGAGAGGCGTGTCCATCAATCCACCAAGGATGTTCCGGTCTTCGCCTTCATGTTTCACGTGAAACATCTCCCCTAAATCTTGCTTACTTCGGTCTCGGTGGATTCGATCCAGCCGGTTGGTTCTGCGCTTACTTCTTTGCGATCGGCAGGATAGCCCAGGCCTGAGACAACGGTGGCCTCGGTGACTGAGGTGTCTTCGAATTTGGCTTCGTTTGGCAAGGTTTCTCCTGTTTTCAAAATTTAGACTAACTTAGTTCGAACCACCAAAGTGGGGTCTGCTAAGAATTCGCCACCTACGCGCACAATCTCAAAGCTCTCGATTGACAGCTTCTTCTGCAGCTTTTTCGAGTTAGCAATCTCGTCGGCCGCCTTTGATCCTTTGAGCGCAATCACCTCGCCGCCGTGCTTAGTAAGAGGAACGCACATTTTGAGCAGGTTTGGTAGAGCCGAAACCGCCCTTGCCGTGACCACATCGAAGACCTCGGCCACCTCCTCAGCCCTGGCTCGCAAAACCCGAACATTCTCAAGTTGCAGCTCAAGAACCACGCTCTTCAGCCAGTCCGACCGGCGTTCCATCGGCTCGATTAGCGTAAATTGTGCTTGAGGCTGAGCCAGTGCCATAGGAATTCCAGGTAATCCCGCGCCGGAGCCAACGTCGGCAACCGTGGTTGCGGGCGAAACCAGTTCGGCTACAACCGCCGAATTGAGAATGTGGCGGGTCCAAAGTTTGGGCATTTCACGTGGGCCGAGCAGTCCGAGCAGGTCGCCATCGCGCACGAGCAGCTCAAAGTATCTGCGGGCTCGATCGATGTTCTCGCCAAAAATAAGGCCCGCGCTTGCCGGCTCGGCCTCTGGGGCAAATTCGCCCTCTAGATTCTCCACGTGGAGGTCCAATGTTTCACGTGAAACTATGCAGGCTTGATGACTATGTGGCGCTCTTTGCCTTCGCCCTCAGACTCAGACACTAGGCCGGCTTCGCTAACCAAATCGTGCACAATCTTGCGCTCGTATGAGCTCATTGGCTTCATCGGGATGGCTTCGCCGCTGTCTTTTACCTTGGCAACCAGCTTGTTTACAATGCGGGTTAGGTCGTCGACTCGGGTTTGGCGTGAGCCGCCAACATCAAGAATCAGGCGGCTGAACGAGTTTGTCTTGACCTGCACGGCCAGGCGAGTGAGCTCCTGCAAGGCCTCGACGGTCTCTGGGTTCGAGATCAGCTTGAGATTGCTGTCTTCACCAGCCGTGATTTCCAGGTATGCGCGCCCCTGGCGAACATCGATTTCAATGTCGCCGTCTAGGTCGAAGATGTCAAGCAGTTCCTCGAGGTAGTCTGCGGCGATTTCGCCCTCTTCCTCAAGCTGCTTTGGGGTCTCGGCTGGCTTAGCTAGCTCGTCTTGCGCTGACTCGAGTTCTTCGGTCGCTTCGTTTAGGTTCTCGTCTGTCATGGCTTCTTCTTTTTCTTGGCGCGCTTCTTGCCCTCAGGCTGAACACGCTGGGTTGAACTTGGAGTCTCTGGGGCTGGGGTGTCTTCTACCGGAGCCGCCTTTGGCAACTTACCCTTCTTGGCCAAACGCTCGTCGCGCTGGCGTGCGGCAATTGAACCCGGGGTTGGCATGTTGCGAATAACGATGAACTGCTGCCCCATGGTCCAGAAGTTTGAGGTTAGCCAGTAGAACATGACGGCGAGCGGAAATGAGATTCCCGAGATCAAGAAGATGACCGGGAACACATACAAAAGGATCTTCTGGGTCTGCATGTATTGGCTGTTCTGCACATCTGGGTTTTGGTTCTTCGCCATGATCTGACGCTGGGTGATGAACTGAGTGATGGTCATCACAATTACCATGACGGCAGCCAAGATTTTGACCTCGTCGTTGCTCGCAGTTAGGAAGGTTTCAGATAGTTTGGCCCCGAACAACCGCGCGTCTGCGAATGATTCAGCTAGATCCTGGGTCATGAAGCCAACGCCGGCCTTCTTGTACTGGGCGTCGTTAAGGGTCAAAAATAGACCACCGAAAATCGGCATCTGAAGCAAAATCGGCAAGCAAGAGCTGAGCGGATTCGAGCCAGTTCGCTTGTATAGCTCCATTTGCTCCTTGGCAAACTTCTCACGCGAGTCGCGGTCGGTCTTTCCCTTGTACTTCTTCTGCAGTTTCTGCAGCTCTGGCTGCATGACGATCATGTTTCGCTGGCTCTTGATCTGTTTAACAAAAACAGGGATGAGGGCCGCTCGCACCACGAGCACGAGCCCGACAATCGAAAGAACCCACACGATTCCGGCGTTAGCGCCTAGGGGGTCTGCGAAAACGAGGGCAAATAGTGAGTGGAAACTCACCAAAATGAGCTCAATGATCCATTTGATCGGCCAAAGAATCGCGCCAATGACGTCGAACATAACTAACCCTTCTTGCGTTTGGGTGAAACAAATCCGCTATCTGATACCAGAAACCAACCACCACCAGGCTTCACCTGGTCGACTCCCCCTTGAGACCATGGGTTGCAACGAATGATTCGCCAGGCCGTTAGAGCCGAGCCAAACAGAACGCCGCGCTGCTGAAACTGCCCCAGCCCATAGGCCGAACAAGTTGGGTAGTACCGGCATACATCGCCATACAACGGCGATATCAGCTTTCGGTATCCCTTCACTAGCAGAATCAACAGGTTTCTTGGTGCCAGCCACAAAACCTGAAAAATCCAGATCATGCAACTGCTTTCTTGAGAGCAGCGCCAGCTGCCGACAAAAACTCTGATTTCAACTCTTCAAAAGTAGCCGAAGCAGCACCCTCGAGGGCGCGAACCACGATCGAAAAGCCCTTGGCGGAAGGTTCTGTTTTGAGAAGCTCTCTGGCGATTGCCCTGAGCCGTCTCTTTACGAGGTTGCGGGCTACCGCCCCTCCCACCGATTTTGCCACCACGAATCCGACTCGCGTTTCGCTCTGAGAGCTGTCGCGATAGATGTAGGTGACGAGGTGAACGCTGGCAATTTTTCGACCATGCTTCATGGTCGAGCGAAAATCATCGGCTTTTATGAGCCGGTTCTCGCGAGCCAGCAAGTGGCTAGGCCGAGAGTTCGGTGCGGCCCTTGCGGCGGCGGGCAGCCAGGATGGCGCGGCCGGCACGGGTCTTCATGCGCTCGCGAAAACCGTGGGTCTTTGCGCGGCGACGGGTATTTGGCTGGAAAGTACGCTTGCTCATAACCATTCTCCAATTGAAAAATCTTGGGAATCTCGTTGGTGTCGAAGACGACTTGTTGCTGCCGCCGATTCCGAGCGAGACAACCTGTCAAATCTAGGGCAAAAGTCAACCCAAGGTCAAGTAATTAGACACTTTTTCGAAACTATTTTTTGATCTTCAAAAAGAATTTTTGCGCGACACTCCGTTTCGATTTGCTTTTAATCGAACTTGTTGGCAAGAATTCAATTCGCTGAGTTTTACACAGGCAAAATCCATGTGGAAAACTTATCCACAGTTTGTCCACAAATCTGTATAGTTGTGGAAAACTATTCAACATTTCAGCAAAACAAAGGGAATCAGGAGGGTGCAATGGCCGCAACCGAAGCCATAACTTCCCTCTGGCAACAGATTGTTTCGCGACTTGGTCAAGACGACCGCATCGAGAGAAACATCATTGGTTTCCTAGCCCTCGCAGAACCGCAGGGTGTTTTGGGTGAAACTCTCTACATCGAAGTGCCCAATGACTTGACTCGCCAAATGATGGATCAGCGTCTTCGGCCGGCAATTATCGAAGCTTTGGCCCAGTCAGAGAATAATGAGGGCGCTACCAACTTCGCGATTTTCATTAACCCAGACATCGCCCCGGCGATGGCGACATCCGAGCCAATCGATGAGCCCTCACCTGCGCCGCTGCCTAGCTACCTGAGCTCGGGCACCGCAGCAAGCCGGTCTCACGATCACAAGCTGAACCCCAAATACAACTTCGACAACTTCGTTACGGGTGCGTCGAACCGCTTTGCCCACGCGGCCTCTTTTGCTGTAGCCGAAACCCCGGCCAAGGCCTACAACCCGTTGTTTATCTATGGAAACTCGGGATTGGGCAAGACCCACCTGCTGCACGCTATCGGCCACTACGCGCTGAGCCTCTATCCAAGAATCAAAGTTCGCTATGTTTCGAGCGAAGAGTTCACCAACGATTTCATCAACGCAATTCAGAACAACCGAACCACGGCTTTTCAGGCCGAATATCGCGAGGTAGACATTCTGCTGATCGACGATATCCAGTTCTTGCAGGGCAAAGACCAGACCCAAGAGGCCTTCTTTCACACCTTCAACACCCTCACCAACCACAACAAGCAGATTGTCATCACCTCAGATCTGCCGCCAAAGATGCTTACCGGGTTCGAAGAGAGGCTCACGAGCCGCTTCGAATCGGGCCTCAGCACCGATATTCACGCTCCTGAGCTCGAGACCCGCATCGCGATTCTTCGCAAGAAGGCCGAAAACGAGAAGGTCAGGGTTCCAGAAGAAGTGCTCGAGTTCATGGCAACCCGAGTCTCTTCGAACGTGCGCGAGCTCGAAGGTGCCCTGATTCGCGTAACCGCCTTCGCCGCCTTGAACCGCAACGCGGTTGACATGCAGCTGGTTCAGACGGTGCTCAAAGACACGGTTCCACTGGGTGACGACACCGTGGTAACTGCGGTTGAGATTGTGAACGCGGTGTCGGCCTACTACAAAATCTCAGCAGACGAGCTCTATGGCAAAACCCGAACCTCTGCAATTGCCATGGCGAGGCAGATTGCCATGTATCTCTGCCGCACGATGACAAGCCTTTCACTGCCTAAGATTGGCGAGATTTTTGGTGGCAAAGACCACACCACGGTGTTGTATGCCTTCAACAAGATCAGTGTTGAAATGAAAGAGCGCAGAGAGCTTTACAACCAGGTCACAGAGGTAATCAACAAGATCAAATCCGGTCGTTAGCACTGGTTTTTAGCCTTTTGGCCTGTTAGTAACTCTGTGAACTTGTCTCAACAACTCGGATTTTTCGGTGGAATCTGACCTGTCAGATGTTAGTTCTAGAATCAGTCTCCACAAGGAACAAAGTTATCCACAGATTCATACACAACTGTGTAAACAAGTTACAGCGGTGTGGTTCCCTTTTGAATACTGGGAACTATTCCATTACTAACAGTTTCCACAGCTGTTAATAGTGTTGTTAATTATTAAAGATCTTGAGAGATTAGATAACCCCTAAGCAATCGGCCGGTCAGCAATGGCCACCAAACACGAGTGTTTGTGCCAAGATTATTACCCGAAGCGAATCTCGCTAGCCTCTAAAAAAGTTAGGTCCATCCTTGAAATTTCAAGTCAATCGCGACGTCTTGAGTGAAGCTGTTTCTTTCGCAGTTCGCCTGCTTCCGCAGCGAACCACCACACCGGTTCTCGGTGGAATCTTGATTGAGGCCGACGCAAATGCTGTGCGCCTCTCAGTCTTCGACCACGAAGTATCAGCCCAGGTAGAGATCATTGCCAAAGTTGAGACCTCAGGAAGAACCCTTGTTCCTGGCCGTCTGCTTAGCGAGATAGCCACCAAGCTGCCAAACGCACCGGTTGAGTTTCGACTAGATGGCACCAAGGTTCACGTAACCTGTGGCGCTACCAAGTTCGCGTTGCCAATCATGGATGTTGCGGCTTATCCGACACTTCCAGAAATTCCAACGGTTTCTGGCGTAGTTGCGGGAGAGGCATTTGCAACCGCAATTAACCAGGCAGCTGCCGCAGCCATGAAAGACGACGTTCAGCCGATTTACACGGCGATTCAGATCGAAACCACCGGCAATGAACTTTCACTGTTGGCCACCGACAAATACAGAATGGCGCTAGTTGAATTGCCATGGAAGGCCAACGCCGGCGCCGAGGGTTCAAGCGTTCTCGTTGCAGCAAAGACACTTCAAGAAGTCGCAAAGACTTTTGCAAATCAGGGTGAGATTCAGCTGTCGATTATCAATAATGACGAGCGACAGATGATTGCATTCCAGGCGAACAATCGCTCGGTGACAGCTCTACTAATCAAGGGCAACTATCCACCTATCAAGACAATGTTCTCTACCGAAGTTGAAAACTACTCGGTTGTCGCAAAGCAAGATCTACTCGAATCAACACGTCGAGTCATGTTGGTTGTGCAGCGCGACCAACCGATCAAGTACACCTTCGAAGAGTCAAGCATTGCACTTGAGTCAATTGGCAATGAGGTTGCTGAGGCATCAGAAAGCATTAGCGCAGAACTTAATGGCGATGCAAACACGCTTTCACTCAAACCGCAGTACTTGATTGACGGTCTATCTGGAGTGCACACCGAATTTGTGAAAATTGGTTTCACCAAAAACCATGACAACCCAAACAAGCCGAGCCCGGTTTTAATCACAAGCCACGGAGCAAAAGAAAAATCAGACTCCGAAAACTATCGCTACTTGCTACAACCAAACCTGCTGGTTCGCTAGCAAACTGAAAGGCAACATCATGACTCACATCGGACTAATCGGTCTTGGCAAAATGGGTGGCAACATGCGAACCCGCCTTCGCAACAAAGGAATCGAAGTCACCGGCTACGCTCGCTCACGCGATGTATCTGATGTCGACTCGATTGCTGATCTCGTAGCGGCACTGCCAACACCGAGAACCGTATGGGTTATGGTTCCGCACGGTCAGCCAACCGACGACGTAATCAACGAGCTCGTTAAGCACCTCGACAAGGGCGACCTAATCATTGAGGGCGGCAATTCGAGATTCAGCGAAGACATTCGTCACGCGGCCGAGCTAGCAGAGCACGGCATCGCCTATCTCGACTGCGGCGTTTCGGGTGGAGTATGGGGTCTCGAGAACGGCTACGGACTAATGGTTGGTGGCGAAAAAGCTAACGTCGATCGCGCCATGCCAATCTTCGATGCGCTTCGCCCAGAAGGTGCTCGCGAAGAAGGCTTCGTTCACGTGGGTGACGTTGGTGCCGGGCACTACGCGAAGATGGTGCACAACGGAATCGAATACGGAATGATGCAGGCTTTCGCAGAGGGTTACGAACTTCTGGCCAAGAAAGACATCATCAAGGATGTTCACGGAACCTTTGCCGCTTGGCAACGTGGCACGGTAGTTCGTTCATGGTTGCTCGATCTTCTAGTTCGCGCTCTAAAGGAAGACCCGAACCTAGACCAGATCAAGGGTTACGTCGAAGACTCGGGCGAGGGCCGTTGGACTGTCGAAGAGGCAATCGCAAACGCTGTTCCAATGCCGGCGATTACAGCTTCTTTGTTCGCACGTTTCGCATCACGTCAAGATGACTCACCGGCAATGAAAGCTGTTGCCGCTCTGCGCAACCAATTCGGCGGTCACGCCGTAAAGAAGGCAGAGTAACTTCGTAATCAACTTCGGTTGATTAACTTTTGCGATTGGCGGTGAAACGTGTTAGTCAAGCACATCTCGCTCGCCAACTTTAGAAACTACGAGACAGCAGAAGTTTCTTTTTCACCTGGAGTGAATCTTCTCGTCGGCCCCAATGGTCAGGGCAAAACCAACCTAGTCGAAGCGATTCGTTATCTTTCGACACTCTCAAGTCACCGCGTTGCCGGATACCTTCCACTCATCAGGCACGCGCAACCCGAAATCGAGCAGGCCGTCATCCGTGTTCTTGCAAACCACGACGGCCGCGACGCATTGCTCGAAGTTGAACTAAACAGATCATCGCCAAATCGTGCGCGCATCAACAAAGCAAGCGCAACAAGATTGCGAGATGTACTTGGTTATGTGAACACCGTGACGTTTGCGCCAGAAGACTTAGACATCATCAAAAAAGATCCGTCGAACCGTCGCGCATTTATCGACGAGCTTTTGGTGCAGGTGTCGCCGCGATTCTCTGGGGTCTTCACCGACTACGAACGAGTGCTCAAGCAGCGCAACACTTTGCTTCGCACCGCAAGGCAAACGTCTGCCAAAGGAACCGCGCTGAGCACGCTCGACGCTTGGGACGAAAGCCTCGTGAAGTTCGGTGCCGAGATAGTTGCCGCGCGGGTTGCTCTGGTTGAGCGTTTGCGACCGTTGCTAACCGAGGCCTACCAGGCGATTGCAATCGCAAACAACGAGCCACGCATTCTGACTAAAAGCTCTCTGGTTGGCACAACCCTGGTCGACGAAGAAGACACCGGTGCGCTCGAAAACATCGAGAGCTCGAATGTGGCAGAGGTCGAAGAAATGTTTCGAGCCAAGCTGGCCCAGATTCGCCAAAACGAGCTCGAGCGAGGCATCACCATGGTCGGGCCGCACCGCGACGATCTTGTGCTCATGCTTTCCAATCTGCCGGCCAAGGGCTACGCGAGCCACGGCGAAAGCTGGTCTTTTGCTCTCGCGCTTCGGCTCGCGTCAATCAACTTGCTTCGAGCCGAAACCCGCAGCGGTGATCCGATCTTGATTCTCGACGACGTCTTCGCAGAACTCGATGCCGGCAGAAGGTCTAGACTTGCCGAACTCGTGGCCAGCAACGAGCAGGTTATTATTACGGCTGCGGTGGGCGAGGATGTTCCCGCCGAGTTGAAGGCCAGAGTCTTTAGTGTTTCAGCAGGGGAGGTGTCTGATGGCGCGTGATTTCGCCCAGGAGTTTTACTTCAGAATGCGCGAGGCCGCTACCGGCAGGCTCTCTCGAGACGCGAAACGCATCCAAGAGAAAGCCAAGACCCAGAAATCTCGACCATTCGACAAGGGTCGCGATCCGCTGACCGCCGGCCAAACTCTCGACGGAGTGCTGAAAGAGTGTCGGTGGGAGGCGCAGCTTGCCGAGGCCGATTTGTTCAATCGCTGGGCAGAGCTGGTTGGTCAGCAAAACGCCGATAACTCTCAACCAGAGACTTTGGTGGGCGGTGTTCTCACGATTCGCTGCAAATCGACCGCTTGGGCAACCCAGCTGCGACTCATGCAGTCGATTCTTCTTGAGAAGGTAACCGAAGCCCACCCCGACCTCGAGATCAAGAGCCTGAAACTGCTTGGCCCAGACGCCCCCAGTTGGAAAAAAGGCCCAAGGTCTGTGCCCGGTCGCGGCCCAAGAGACACATACGGGTAAAGGGCAATCAATCTTCGAGCCTGTGGATAACTTGTTAGTAAGTGGATAATTCTGACCCATTGGTTGAAGGTTATACACAACCCTAATGATGTGGTTTAGGGTTTCAAAGATTTCTTTACTCACAAGGCAAAAGCCAGGAAATAACTGGCCAAAATCGCAGATTTGGTGGATTTATCCACAGGTGTTTACACAGAAGCGACAAAGTTGTTAGGCGTGTTTGTCAAGTTATCCACAGATTGCTACACAGGGTGTTTTGAATCTTCACTGTCGTAGCTGCATGCTAAACATAGTTTTACCGGCTTTTAGGAGGTCTCATGGCGGCGTCAGACGCACAGTTGCTCGATCAGGGGCAACCCAGCGAGCAGCGAATGCTTCCCAGCGACATGCTTGCTGAGCAGTGCACCCTCGGTGGCATGCTGCTTTCGCAAGAGGCAATCGCCGACGTGTTCGATGTGGTTCGCGGGCCAGACTTCTACGCGCCAAAACACGAGATCATCTACAGCGCCATCCTTGAATTATTCAACCGCGGCGAGCCAACTGACGTAATCACGGTTACCGATCAGCTATCGAAGACCGGCGAGTTGGTTAGAGCTGGCGGGGCAGACTACCTGCACACGCTTACCTCGATCGTGCCGACGGCCGCCAATGCCGCGTTTTATGCAGACATCGTGCAAGAGAAGGCCACGCTTCGCAGGTTGATTGAGGTTGGAACCAAGATTGCTCAAATGGGCTACACCGCTCAGGGCGACATAACCGAGTTAGTGAATCAAGCGCAGTCAGACGTTTACGCGGTTAGCAAGGCTGGAGCGGGCGAAGACTATGTGCCGCTATTCGACTCGATCGACGCCGCAGTTGAGCTCATGGAGAGCGCGCAGAAGCGCGGTGGCGAAATGGTTGGTGTTCCAACCGGCTTCCACAAACTCGACGAAATGACCCACGGATTACACCCCGGGCAGCTAATCATTCTGGCGGCGCGACCAGCGGTTGGTAAGTCAACGCTCGCCCTAGACATCGCAAGAAACGCGTCAATCAGGCACAACAAGCCGGTGATCTTCTTCTCGCTCGAAATGGGTCGAGCCGAAATCGCAATGCGCCTGCTTTCTGCGGAATCGCGAATCTACCTTCAGGCAATGCGAAAGGGAAACCTGAGCGACAACGACTGGTCGCGAATCGCATCTGTTCGCGGCGAAATCAATTCTGCGCCGCTATACATCGACGACAGCCCAAACATGACCCTGGTTGAGATCAGAGCCAAGTGCCGTCGCCTAGCAAAGCGCGTTGGCCTCGAAATGATTGTCATCGACTACATCCAGTTGATGACTTCTGGCAAAAAGGTTGAGTCACGACAGCAAGAAGTTTCTGAATTCTCGCGTGCTCTAAAGCTTCTCGCAAAAGAGCTAGGCGTTCCGGTTATTGCCATCTCGCAGCTAAACCGAAACAGCGAGCGAAGCGAAAACAAGAAGCCAGAAC
>JACCDI011733203.1_pt1 | contig 11648 bp, 8 predicted proteins | sample 7442791 | NCBI WGS metagenome assembly JACCDI01 (sample SAMN15323434, study PRJNA562643) | freshwater metagenome | isolation source: river surface water | place: USA:Blue River Watershed | collected 2017-08-15
ATCATCTCATCATTATGTTTGTTGTCAGTTTAATTTGATTCAAGTGGGGGGAACAATTGATGCAAATTCACCCAAATCTTTTTCTGCACATACAGGATAACACTGCATGTTGGCATCACTGATGACAAAATCTGCAAAAATAATGTTGTGAAAAGTAAGTGCAGTTGAATTTTCATTGGATGAATTAAAAATTTCAAAAGAATTTTGAGATTTTCAATAGCCTCTTTCTGTCCTATTTATCTATTTTGCTTCTCTTTTGTCAAGGGTGTTTCAATTCCCTTAACAAATCAAGATAGGTTCACATAGATTTCATCAACAAGGACAGAAATTTTTCTGGATTCATTATTGCCAATCAAAAATAAATCTACTCAGGCATCCAGCTCTTGCCACTCAAATGGCCCACTAACCAAACACTCCTGATATGGAGACAAATCAAAAATGGTTTTGAAACATAAGGTACCAACATATTCATAGGATGCATGCCAAAAACATGTGATAGTCAAGATTCCTGCAAGAGATATCAATGGGCTGTCATCTTTCCAATGGTATGAATCAGCCCATGCTTTTAAACACTTGTTCCAAATGGAATGTGAACAATTGAGTGAACCTAGCACCTAGCACAACATCACATCACCATGAGGTTTGTTAATATTGTTAAGTCTATTTGATTAAGCTCCCTAAAATACTCAAGCATGCATAGAGCCTGGATTACACAATCAAACTCCTAGAATTACTTTGTACAAACTTGGAGGGAAATTTGAATATAAACAACAAAAGCTAAGCAAGCAACTTCACATATGTGTGTCTTCAAGGGTACAATATTTTAACTTCCCACACCTCCCATGTAAATCCTCATAGAACCTCAGCTGCGGTTCATTCATAATTGAAATAAGCAGATCTGCTGAAATTATGCCTGGAAGGTACAGAAAATCGACTTAAATTCAGAGGCATACAATGAGTCTGGAAGCAAGTAGCCCTCATAGACTGCACTCTTTGTTGTTGTAAATTCAAAACAGTGACTAACACATTGCTTTTTGGAGCCACAGTGCTGTTTGCTTTTCTACTGTCATCATTGTTGTCAAAATCATGGCTCAACCAACTGTGATGGAAATGTCCTCATTGTTAGAATCAGCATGGAGAGTATTAACCCAAAGAGGGTAGGAGGGACTGGAATTGCAAGGAAATTTCATGTCTTAGGTGTGCTCGACAATTACCTGGACACGACTCTCGCTGAAAATTTGATTCGCTAAAAATATACAAAAATAACTGGTATTGTGTCGTCACACGTTCCAGTACAGAGTTATCCTCTCTCTTACTATAATATTTTATACTCCTAATCCTGAATATATTATTACACGATTGGACTGAAAGTTTTATTTTTTCTGTGTGATTTCACAAGAATGATGCGAAATATAAAAAAATGTAAATTATTCTCCAGCAATAAGAGTGCACACTTTTCTCAGATGACCTGACTAGAGAAGACCGCAAAGAAAGACCGAAATTAAATGACCGACGAAGTCCACAACACCAGTTATCATGGTCATTGTGGACGGAGATATTATGTACCTTATAAAAGGTATTCCAATAGAGTTTGTAAAGATACCCCTTAGATAAAAACAATTTGGTTCGATTTGAATCAACCGCGCTGCATGTTTTGTGATATATATCATTTCTCGGATTTTTATCACAATTCGTGGGTTCGCATTAGTTCGCATTACAATCCGTCATAATAACCTAAGGTACTTACCACGGTTCGACTCAAAACTACGTACAAAACTATGAAAAAAATTTCCATATTATTGGCATTTTCGGATTAAAGTTCTGGTTACAGCATCACCGCAATGTGACCAAAAAATGATGGTCTCGATCGTGACAGGAGAGTCACGGCCGACTACTACTAGTTCTGCATAATAATCTAGTAGAGTCATTCACGCATTCTCAATTCATATCACCTTTTTCCCCTCATGCATTGCACTCTCGTCGTCACACACAAAGATGATACAAACGTGTAAGTCAAAAAATAGAGTGTCATAAAAAATATTACTACCATATCATTCCGCCAATCCCACAACCCCCACAACACACGAAACAAAACCCCCCAATACATTTAACCGGAAATCATCCACGTTACTTCGCTATCGTAATATCTCTCCAAAATGAACTACCATCTAATCGAAGAAGACGCAGAAGAAGCCAATGCCATCCTCGCCGATCTCCACCGAGAAAAACAACTGCTCAAGAGAAAACTGTGGGCATTCGAATTAGAATTCTACGAACGACACGGAAGAATGGCAGACAAACAGGACAAAGAATCGGTCAGGCACATATACTCCGATTACAAAGATGTCACGAACAGAATACGAGCGAGAGAAGGCCGTGGTGGTTCGACAGTGCATAGTTGCCTCGATTGCAAAGTGTTCGAGGTAGAAAAAGCAGAGCATGAACATGATAATATCGGTTGTAGTACGTCGAAGCATATTTTACAGCTGAAGGCAGAACGAAAAGCATTGAACCATATTATCAAGTCGTATGAAATAGAGTTTCAGAAACGTCACAAACGTCGTGTTTCTAGTCTGCGTGACACGCAGCCTATTGCGAGCAAATATCGTCGATACGTCGTTGTGAAGAAGGAACTGGAAGAATTAATTGGTAAAAATTGAGGTGGGAGGTATCTTGGTTATATTGTATCATTGGATGGATGTAAGAAAAGTGCACGAATAATATAGGCAAAAGGCAAAAGAGAGTTTAGCAATACTAATTCAGTAGAGGAATGTTAAGAAATTTCATTTCAATCTAAGCACCGACTCGAGGCAATGACGAACTAATGAAAGGTGATTCTTTCATTTACCTCGAGTTCTAAAATTTGACATTGTTTTTTTCACCGACATTGTGATTATGGACAGTTTTGATATCCTTGACAAGTAACCACCACCGCATTACGGAGAGTAACTTACTTTTATCTTCATGTGAATGACAAAGTGCAATACATGGAACATTTGATTTGTCACCATGAGGTATGTGCGGAACTATTTTACTGAACTCGAGAAGTCGACTCTCCGTCAAAAATTCGATGAAAAGTTGATAGGAAATGACCACGATCCAGATCAACAAGCTGCTTGGCCCCCAAATGGTAATGGCACATCATTATCAAGTTTGACAAGAAGTGGAGCTGGAGTAAAGCAATGAATAAAAAGAATCAAGAAGACCCAAGAAAAAGGCAAAAATGGACTATGCAGAAAGTCAATGTGCAATGTTGCAATCATGGGAGTAAAATTAATCCTATTTATGCTTTGACAGTCAAACATGAAAAATTAAATTGTGATAAATTTACCTCAGAAACCAAGTCCCTCTAACAGAATTCAGATCCATCTATTTTTGATGGATGTTTCTTTAACCTATTTAACAGCAATTTGTATTGGTTGACTGAATTGAGTGCAACAGGAATATTGGAGGATCTACAAGAACAAATGAGGATGAAAGTATTGGGATTAGGCTGGGATGATCAATGTCATCTATGTTCAATGATTGAGTGTAGTACTATTGGAAATAGCATACTATGCATATGAAAACCAAACTCATCCCAAAAAATGGATTTGCCCCAGCCTTGAATGCCCATCAGTTGATTTACCTGATATACCCAGTTTTTGGTAATGTTATTTTAAAATTGATGATAAGATAAGTATAAAACTAGACAAGGTATTCAATGCACACAAGGATAAAACAAGAGAAAGATGAGGGGAAAGTGCATGACATGTGCTCATGACATCAAAAAACATAGAAGGGGGGATGGGAATCTAAAAAAGGATTCCTGGGAATCCTGTGAGAGGTGCAACTGGGTATAATATTTCATTCCTTCAAAGATCTACCTGTTTTGGAACCAGATACTACCTTTTAGACAAGGTTGACACATCATAAGAGAAAGAAACCAAACAATTTGAATGGGAAATAGAAGAATGATCAAATGATGAAAGATTTAGAGATGATGATGCAAAAATGTAATTTTGTAGGGCACAACTATCAACAAAAACATATTTGATAAGAGTCTGAAAATAGTATATCCAAGTAGAACTAGAAGAAACCAAATGGCGAATTTGGTACAAAGAAGAATCATTATAATTAAAAAGATATACAATGAAAAATTGAGTGGCAAAATTTGCATTTGAGTGGCAGCGGATCAGTCTTTGACTAGGCAGAAACTGATGAAAACAATACTAGTCACAATGAAGGGACATGAATGATATCTACTGGTTGAAACCACATATAAACCAATTGATATTTATTTGTTGTATCACATCATATGAATCAGGTTTGTTATTTAAATCATATTTATGGACTAGTTGGTCAGTTTAGATTATTATTAGATGAGGTTAAGATTGAGTACTGGATTTCAACATAAAAATTTCAATGATCATAAACATGATGTTATCACATCATCACTTCTGCTCAACATTAAAAAACACACATCTAGTTAGAGTCATATCAACAATTCTGACTGCTCATATTGGAAACCTTTTTTCTAGACCCCCTAAAACTGACCAAGAATTTCAATGTATCAAACAAAAACACTCATCCATAATGGAAATTTGGAAGCACACAAATAATGCACCATCATAGACTCATGAGTATTAATGGAATATGAAATAGTATTGCATTTATCTCAACTGACAAGATCTACAAGTGTGTTGAAAACCATCAATATACACTGTACCATAACAGTATTCAAAAAACTGTAAATGACATGGTACAAAAACATTGGACTGACAGCATCCACCACACCTGAATCTCAATATAGAAAACATTTAGAAATCATGGACCTTCTTTGAAACTGCCAATAAACAGTAAGCACACATGAAATTAAACAATTAGAAATTAACCTACTTACCATTGTTGATACCATTTGATGATAGGTGAATTACTGCAATGTTCAAAAAGACAGTCATCCCATATCACCATCGTCAGCAATGACACTGTGCACTCCTCCAGTTACCTAACTACAACACTATCCCCTGTCCAACCAACTCAAGATCCCTCAAGAAAATGCAATCACCAAGTATATCCATACACCAATATTACACAAGCTGTGCTGCATCAAATCCAACGAAAGAAACTTAATCCATGATCTCATACAAGTTTGTTTTTTGCTCCATGAGCATCTGTCCCATGCAACACTACATACTCACATACCCGAATTGAATTTGCAGTCAATATTGTATCTTGTCAGAAAGCAGGCAATATGTGAGAAAAATAAAATAAATCAGGAACTTTCTTGACTACATCATTATTTGGAGAAATATTGCAATTTTCGTACTTTTCTAATATTTTGAATGTTGACTGCTAAACCCAAGTAAAAAATCATTTGATGATGTAAGTTAAACAATGCTTGCCTACAACTTTTCCTATTCTTGATCATACTTTGATGTGATACCTATGGAATGCTATGAAAGCCTATACTGATATATGCTATGACATTCTGCAACTTCTTTTTTACTAATTACATTATCATAAGTTTAATGATACTATTAATGACAACTATTGATTTTTGCTACGAAAAGAGGCATCGTTCAAAGTGTATGTTTGATGTGTACCACATGTTTTTGCCCACAAAAATTCTGCTCAAAGGCTGTGATCTCTCAAGGCAATGGAAATGATCCTAACTCTTGGTCACATGTGAACATCAAGGTATGTAAGGTAGCGGGCCAATCTTGCTTGACCTCCACTCAGAAAGGGAATCAAACTGCCATGGTTGGTGGGGACTTGGCAGTAATAGATCCAGGTCAAGAATATGATAGTGGCACAGCATCTCTATCCAGAGGATATGTTGGCAAGATCAAAATGTTCCAATGTCCATGTCATTTCATCTGAAGCAATGATAGGGACAAATATGGAGATGTGTTTCATACATTTAGGGCAAAATGACAAAGTAGGGGAAATATAATTCAATGGAGATGCATGATTTGTTGCAACTTCCAGCTCAAAAACAATATGATACACACTTTATGACTATATTATGCTATGTAACTTTTCAACAATGCCACCCCAAGCAACACTATGATCCAACCTTTTTCTCATTGCAACAGTCTCTAATATTGTTATTTTGTCTTAAAAAGATTTCTCACTAGAGATTGGAAAAGGTTTTGTATTAATCTGATTTGAAATAACAACATTTAGAAATATTTCACAAAAAGTGGAGATAATTAAGCAATATCCAGAAGTCAACTTGAAGAATGCAACAATCATTGCACTAAAATAAAAAGTAATGATAATGAGTACCATTCTTTTTGTGTTTATATTTTTGCTTGTTAATCCAACAATTAAGCAACAAACCATTGGAAACTCTATCTAGGTCCCTGCACAATCAAAATTTCATGCTGACATTAAAATAAAAATTTCATACAAAATCTTTGTTGCTGTAGTTGGTATCAGGCATATTGGTCTTTTCTACAATTAAAACAAAACAAACAGTGAAATCCTTTCAAATGGCAGCAAAAGCACTAACCACCTCATGCAAACAATACTATCAAATCTTATGTGTATGTTTTATAATTTACAATATGAAGAAAAGAAACCCAAACCCTATTCATGCTCAATTTTATACTTTACACTATACCAAAATAGTCCAAATATTTTTTACCATTGAATGCTATGGCAATTGCAATTATTTTTATTCTCTTGCATTGGGATTGGACACTGATTTTATTTGCTTTTCATAGAGGCTTGGGCATGCTCTAGGTAGCTATATAAAAAGGAATCACCCCAATCAAACCCACTCATGTCAAACAGATGGGAGGCATGGCAATCCATAAAGAGTGATTCTCACAAGTAGGTAAGACACAACTGAAAATTATACTATCCCTCTCTGAAAGCAATCCAAAGACACATTAAATCATCAAGTAGGATTACAAATACATGTTTCTTAGGGTTAGTGTAACTGACAAGGTGAGAACAAAAATGTAAGGCACAGACTATAAAATAATTTTCACATCTCAGGCAGTAATAACCTCAATCTGTCCCAAATTCATAGATAGTACTATGAGAAAGACAAGGAGGGTTGCCCGAAGTGACCTGCAATGTGATTGTGTGTGCCAGTTTATTGAGTAGTGATTTGAAAAAGATTTGTTGCATTGCTGTCTGTTGCAACAGGATACAGGCAGCGAGTAAAAAGGGAAATAAGGTGAGTTGATGTCTTGACCCAAAATGGTATTATGGAGCAATCAAGGGCCTTGCCCATTGCACAAAAAATGTATTATGTTCACACCATGAATCAATATCCCCAACTTTTGTGAAAGTGAATATTGTTGATATCTCTGATAGCACAAAGGTCAATCATGTGCTAATATTGTTGAAAATACAAGAGTCTACATTTTGTAATAACCCAATACCTCTGACAATTCAAAAGTTTTGAATGTGAGCTGATATTGTCAATATCACCACTGAATCCTAGTTCACTTGCACGACAAGGACAGAGATTAAATTTAACAACATGTTTTACCAAGGTTTGGATCAAGGAACTACTTGGCCACAAAGAGGCGAGGTCAGATCCCTTATCAAGGATTTAGAAAGAGTGGAGCTGAGATGAAGCAACAGACAAAGAGGATCATACATTCCTGAGAAACTAGGCAAAAATGAACTATGCAGGAATTCCTATTCAATATTGCAATTATGGTAATGAAACAAATCCTATTCACACTGCATCTTTCGGATATGCAGGATTTAATGGTGATATTTTCTGCAAAGAAACAAAGTTCTACAAACAGAGGCCAAATCCATCTGTTGTCAATGGATGATTATTTTGACTATCCAATTGCTTTTGCCAAATATAATTGTATCACTGTGGGTATTGGGCTGCCTAGATTGAGAGGAACGAGACAGTTGGACAAAGTATAAGATAAATCATAAATCCATATGCAACTTTGGGGATAGGTTCGGATAATCTGTGATCTGTGTTTAAATGATGATGGCAAGTACATTTGGAAGAACATGCTATGCATATGAAACAAAATCCATCCAACAAAAATCAATCATCCTTCAATATCAACCAGTCAATTCACAACATTCCAATGATAAACATGCATTCTTGGAACACTGGTACCAGATATTTTTGTGCTAGAAAAGCCAGAAAAAGTAAAAGAAATAGAAATCAAAGAATTTGAATGGAAAAAGAAAGACTCATAGAGGATTGAAGTTTTGCAACTACAATGAAAAACAACAATTTGCAAAGCATCACTCATTGACAAAAAGTATTCAACAAGAGCTGCAAATATTATATACATACACAGAACCAGATCATATCAAACAGCCAATTTGGTGCTAAAGAGAATTAATGTTGGTTGGAAGGAATTATTCAATAGACATTTAGCAAGAGAGTGGGATCTGTTGGTGACAAGGCAGAAACAACTTAATGTAATGGAGTCTTGATGAAAGGGCATGGATGATGAGACTTCACCTGAATGGAGTATGATGTATGATTAAATTGATGTATTTTGTTTCATTACCAGGTTTATGGTTCAAGTCACTTTATAAACTAATTGGTCAATTCAGATTGAGCTTAAATTAGTAGAAAATTAAATTGTAGATGTTACTAGAATTTTTAAGTTACTCATCAAGATCAAAACCCATCATACTATTTTTGTCTGGTCAACATTTTCAAGAATATCACATAGATCTCAGTAAGAGTGTTTTCTGCAACTTTGGCTTCTTAGATTGGAAAAAATAGCCTTTTGTATTTTCCCATTTTTCTTAGCCCTACTACACTTGACATAGAATTTCAAATCAACAAACAGAAAGCTCATTCTGAATGCAACAGAAAGTTATGGAAGGACAATAGGCATGCGCTGTCAAAGGAATTGTACATCATATACTCAGTATTGAGTAATGGCAAGGCCTGTCAATTTCAAATCATAAGCAAATTGTGATGGAATGAATAACGTGCTGAGGCAAAACAGGATGACAAGACAGTAAGGTGGTAGAAATGCACACACTTGACAAATGCTCATAACATCACAAATCCACAAACAGATTGAAGACAGGGGAATCCACAAGGAAGGATTTCCATTAATCTAGGTGTTATAACAGTTTGAATTTCGTTATCATGTCACCAAAAAATTCACAAGAACTTTAAAAACCTCAATATATATTTGATCTTCTAAGGTATTCAAAAGTTTGATGAATATCAGCACTACTAAATTGTAGAAAATAGGACATATTCCACTCACACCTGCAGTACATAACAAAGAACTTTGAGGAATCATACACCTTGATTTCAAAGGCCCCTGGACAGTAAGCACCAATGACCAAACATAATGAGTTACTAGAACTCAACCTACTCACCAATATTGATGCCTTCACAGGTTGGATGAATTCTGTTCCACGGTCAACAATATGTCAATCATGCATTGATATGGATGATAGTGGAACAGAATTCATGAGAGCATTGGCCCCTTTCAACCTTCAAACAAATACAATCACCTCACCTCTCTTGCATATCAACAACGCTTCTCTATAATTCAAGGTCACAACTGGATTCACATGATCATATGTAATCTGTGCCTTTATCCTGTTAGAATCCAAGTCATCCAAAAATCTAATTTGCCAACACAAATGATATGAGGAGTGAATATTCTATTTTGAAACAAATCAATTGTCAATTGCACTTGCTTACCTGGAGAACATTAGTGAGAAACATTAAAATTCATGTATATTCATATTGAATTTCAGGCATTGACTTCTTCAGATATGTGAAAAATCATTTGATCTTTAAGATGCACCACACCTGCCTGCACAATGTTTCTATGGAGCAACATACTATAAAATTTACAACATGTTATGACTAACTATGCTATGTCATGGTATTATATGTTATTGTTTAACTACAATGTTGAACTTTTAGAGATATTACAGTATCTTTTTTCTGTATTTTAGGCATACTTTAGAGTATTATTGATATATGTATAATATGATCAAGCTCACAAAAATTCTGCTTCACAGCTAGTGACCTCTGCACCTTGACCAATGCCCCCTAAACATTAGGAATAATCCATTGTGGCAATATGTCCAAATTAAGGCAACCATAATGAAAAGCTGACCCTCATCGATCCCATGGTCTATCAGAGGTCATAACTGCCATGGTCTGTAAGGTGTTGATGGTTCTGGAGCACCACCAAGCCAATATGACAATTATGTTAGTGCTTCATCCTGAGGATTTGGTATATGTTCATTCATTTCAAGTAAAACAGTGGGTACTGAGCAGTGAAATGGCCTTCCAATGATACATTAATTTTGTCAACAATATGCTATGACAATGTTTGACCACATGACCATAGGCTATGCTGCATTGTAAGCTATACACAGCTATGAATCACTACAACATGATACAAATTTTCCACCCACAATATTTTCTAGTACCATTCTCTACTCAATAGGGGGACAGTACAAATGATAACAACTTTTGAAACCACAGTAAGCTAACAAGTTAAAGAAAGCATAAAGTAGAAAACACCAATTATTATGCAAAACAGAAGAAAAGCAAGGATTATGAGTACTAAACCATGTTGTTGGTGATAACAATTCGACTTGTCACTCCAGCAATCAAGCACAGAAGTCAATGCAAACTCTCCTCTCCAACTCAGAAGGTCCCTGCAATCTGCACTATCATCAAGGGTATGAAGACAGTACTGTTAAAACATTTATGCACAATATTTCTTTGAAGATCAGGCACGTTGGCCCATTCTACAAAATCAAAACGAAACAAACAGTGAAATTCTTTCAAATGGAAATGAATGCACAAACCGTTGGCACGTGTGTATGTGCAAGCTCCATGATTCAAACTACAGAATAAGAGAAACCCTGATGCTTGTCATGTTATAATTTTCGCTATTTACACTCTCGCAAAATAACACCCAAAACGAGCAATAATGATACATCATTATAAAATTCAATACTATATTCATTCCCATTGAAAAGTTATTGCAATTAACTCATTCATTTTAATCCTCTCCTGTTGATTGGGTTAGGACAAAGACGATAATATACCGCGCTCCACACCCTCGTCGTCTAAATTAGGAAAACTAGTAGAGAATATGCTCTACTAGGTATCTGGAAGGATGCTATGAATCTGAAATCCATTCACGTCTACCATCATTCATACACGAAACAGGATCCTCGCAAAATACTACCACGGTCCACGTCAAAAGTGGGTGTTCGTGGCAAGAACGGGAACGCCCAATTTCCTCACCGGCGTCTTTGACCTTCCCGCTCCCGCGCGCATTTTAAAATTTTGTATTTGTGTCTGTTGTGTCTGTTGTGTCTGTGTCGGTTTCCGCACCGTCGCAGCTGCAGCCGCCGCCAGGGCGGCAATCTCGGCATGAAATTCCGAAGCCGAACCGGCCCCGCGAGAATCGGGAGCGCTGCTCCTTCGATCGCGGCATTGGACCCTGTTCTTGCCACTCGCTCGGACCGGGACGAAGACTCGGTCCGTTTTTTCCGTGCCACGCGTCGCGGTCGCGAAGGATGGACGGATGGCGGTATCGTCGGAACGAGACATCGTTTCGAAAGAAAGGCATCCGTCCGTGGACATGTCGCGGGGAACGTCGGCAGCGGTTCGTCGTCGTCGTAACGGTCGCGGTCGTCGTGGCAATGGCGGTGCGTTCGAT
>JACCDI011786517.1_pt1 | contig 11643 bp, 6 predicted proteins | sample 7442791 | NCBI WGS metagenome assembly JACCDI01 (sample SAMN15323434, study PRJNA562643) | freshwater metagenome | isolation source: river surface water | place: USA:Blue River Watershed | collected 2017-08-15
CTGTTTCAATGGCCGCCACCTGAGCGGTGGTCATGCCGGCAAGTTGGGCTGTCGTGAGTTTGGCAAAGTCACCTGTCTCCAAAGCCACCACACTGTCGGTGGTCAACGCAGCCACTTGTTTGGCCGTCAGCGTCTGGACTTGACCCGTGGTCATGGCCACGATTTGATCTGTGGTGAGTGCCGCCAATTGACCAGTGGTGAATCCCACCACCTGGTCCGAAGCGATCGCTGCGATGTCGTCCGTTTCAATCGCGGTGACTTTGGCGCTGCTGATGGCTCCCAGTTGTTTGGAGGTCAAGGCTGCAAATTGATTGGTGCCCAGTGCTGCAATTTGCTCGGTGATCAAACCAAACATTTGATCAACGGACAAGGTGCTGATCACCGTTGGGGTCAATGAAGCCAAGCCTGTGGTGGCAATCGCTGCCACTTGGTCGGCAGACATGACCGCAATTTCTGCGCTGGTCACAGCAGCAAGACTCACAGTCGATAAATCAGCCACCTGTGCAGTGGTCAGATTTTTGATGTCGTACAGCGATGAACCAGAAATAGATGTAATTGCCACAGGAATCCCCTTGCCTGACCAAAGAAGTTTTGGTCTCATCGTGTAGATCGACACGAACCCTGAAAACTTGAGGGTTGAAGGCAAATAAATCTTCAGATTGCCCAAATAGATACTTTAGCAATCGGAAAAAAGGGCTGATTAATTCAAATCAACTTCAGCATGCATTTGATCGGTCTGATTGGATCAAACTTGAGTCCATCATGACGAAAAAATCAGGTTCCGTTGTCCACGGTGAAATTGCCCAGTATTTTGGCCAAGGTGTCCGCATGCGTGGTTTCCTGCGCCTCGGTCAACTGGATCGGGTCGGTGTCTGTCAGGTTGATGATCTTGAGCTTGCTACCCAGGGCTGTCAGTGCATCGATGTTCAACGCGATGTTGTTGGCCGTATCGGTCACGGTCACTGCGGTGACCACCTCCACACCGCCTGCCTGGGTGGCGGCCACTGCGGTGGCGGCATCAGCGGCCACCTCGGACACGGCCAGCGAATAACTGCCAGACATCTTGGCCAGGGTGCTGGTGCCCGCCTGGAATTGCGCGTAGGTCAATTCAATTGCATCGGTCGCAGCGTCGCTGGCCACAATGGTGGTCACCGTGTCGTCCAAGGCCTGCAGATCATCGAAGCCTTTGGACAAGTTGTCACTGGTGTCGCTGACCGTCATCGAATTGACTGGCAAGTTATCCGCCAAGTCCATCATGTTGGCCACGGTCACGCCAGAAATGGCCAGGGTGTAAAGGTCTTTGATTTTGGCCAAGGTGTCCATGCCGTTCATGACCAAGGTCTGGGTCAATGCCATCGGGCTGTTGGCGTCAATGAAAGAGATGGCACTCACTTTGTCATTGGCGGTCAATTCTGCAAACTTGCTGGCCACAGTGGCGCGCGCATCGCTGACTTTGATGGTGGCCACTTGGCTGTCGCTGGACAAGTTTTGCGCAGTGACCGCATCCGCTTCGCTGACGTCCACTGAATAGCCGCCGCTGATCAAAGCCAAAGTGGTGCTGCCACTGGTGTACTGCGACGCCGTCAAAGTCAGCGGTGACACCAGCCCAGTTTGGGTGATGCTGGTCAGCAAACAGTTGGCGGTCAAGGTCGTCCAATGGCTGGAAATATGGTCTGAGGTGTCGCTCAAACCAATCGACTTAGTCTTGAAATCAGCTGATATAGCGGCCAAAGAACTGATCGATGTTTGCGTCACATTGAACTCTGGGGCCACCGTGAACTTGTTCAAGGTGTTGCTGTAAGCCAGCCATTGGGCAGCGGTCAAATTCAAACGGCCGGCATCGGTTTGCTCAATGTCTGTGACTTGGACGCCAAGGTATTCAAGTGCACCCAATTGCGCATTGATGTTGGCGCGGGTGTCTTTGATCTTCACAGACGCCACTCTGGTGTCAGTCAACACAGCACTGGCTTTGGAAGCCGCAACACCACTCACCGTGGCGGTGAAACCGCCCGTGAGCTTGTTCAATACACTCGATTTCGTGAACCACTGGCTGCTGGTCAGTGCCAGAGGCGTGGCAGGATCGTTTTGCGTCATGGTGGTGAGCTTTTTGCCCAAGCTGTTCAAGCCTGTGAGGTTGTTGGCGATGGATGCGGCATCGTCGATCACAGCCATGGACACCACCTTGGCGTCGCCATCCAAGGCAATGGCTTCGCTGGCCTTCAACTCGCTGAGCGCCAAGGTGTAATTGCCCACAATCTTGCCCAAGGCCGTGGTGTTCAAGTCTCGGCGCGTCACCGTCATGGCCAAAGCGATGCGATCGTTCAGGGTGATGGTGCCTAATTTGGGGGAGGCGCCTGCAGCCAGCGATTGCAAGGCCTCCAAATTGGTGGCGATGTTGGCACTGCTGTCTTTCACATTCACAGTGGTCACGCGGTTGTCTGATGCAATGCTGTCCGCCGTCGCAGCCGTGGCCTGGTTGATCACCACATTGGGCGCTGTGGTGAACTTGGCCAAAGCCGCTTGATCGCTCAGCCATTGTTGCGCCGTGATGCTCAATGCAGCCCCATTGGATTTTTCAATCTGCTGAACGCGTCCACCCAAGGCCTGCAGCACATCCAATTTTTTCGCCAGGTTCAGCGCGCTGTCTTTCACAGCAATGGACAGCACACGGCTGTCAGCGGCGATGCCTTGCGCTTTGTCAGCGGCCACATCGGCCAGGGTTGCTCTGAAACCGCCAGTGATTTTGTTCAACAGCGCGGCTTGTTCAAACCACTGAGAAGCCGTCAAGGCCAAACTGCTGGCAGGATCTGTTTGTGTCACACCCGTCACTTTTTTACCCAGGGTGTTCAAGGTGCTGAGGTTGCTCACAATCTCGGCACCTGTGTCGGTGACTGCCATCGACACCACTTTTCTGTTCGCAGCCACGGTGGCTGCATCTTTGGCTTCCACGCCACTGACCGCCAGGCTGTAACCGCCTTTGATTTTGGCCAGCGTGGTGGTGGTGTCTTTCAATTGCGTGGCCGTGATGTTCAGGGGCGTCAGCGCGCCGGTCTGGGTGATGCTGCTGAGTTTGGTGTTGGTGTGCAACACGTCTAGTTTCAAAGCGATGTTGGCGCTGCTGTCGGACACATGCAATTGAGAGATGCGTTCATCACCTTCCAGCGCTGCGGCACCCGCAGCGGCAATGTCCGTGACTTTCAGCGTGAGATTGTCAAATTTCGCCAACACGCCCGCATTGCCACTGTATTGGGTCGCCGTCACTGTCAAGATGCCCAAGTCACTGTTGGTCACAGCACTGATTTGCGAACCCAAGGACTGCAGTTGGTCCAAATTCAATTGCAAATTCGCCGCAGTGTCTGTGACCTGCACCGAACTGATGTGTCCATCCGCGGCAATGCCCAACGCCTGAACCGCTGTCACCCCACTCACCGTGGCGCGGTATCCACCCGTGATTTTGTCCAGCGGTGTGGACAGGTTCAGCCACTGGTCACTGGTCAATGCGAGTGCCGTGCCTGAATCGCTTTGGGTGATGCTGGTGACCTTTTGTCCCAATGCATTCAGGTCACCCAACTTGCTCACCACATCTTGGGCTGAGCCTGTGAGGGTCATCGACAAAATATGCGAGTTGCCGTCAGCCAATGATTTGGCGTCTTTCACACCCACGCCCGTGACGTTCAAGCCGTAGTTGCCCACCACCTTGCCCAAAGCGGTGCTGGTGTCTGCCAATTTATCCGCAGTCACTGTCATGGCCTGTGGAGTACCGGTTTGGGTGATGCTGAGGAGTTTGCTGTTGGTGTTGAGTGCAACCAATTTGCTGGCGATATTGGCGCTGCTGTCTTTGACGGCAATGCTGCTGACCAAGCTGTTGGCAGCCAAGGCCTCTGCGTAGGTGGCGCCCACATCGGTCACTGCCAATTTCAAATCGGCATTTGAAATCTTGCCAATCACACTTTCATTCAAGGCCCATTGGTCTTGCGTGATGGTCAGCGGTGTTGCGGCATCTGTGATGCTGATCGAGTTCAGTTCTGAGCCTAATTTTTTCAAAAAGGCCATGTTGCGGATGACGTTGGCACCCGTGTCCGCAATGTCAATCGACACCACCTTCTTGTTGGCGGCCAATGACCCCAGTTGAACAGCCGTGGCATTGACCACGGCCAGTTGGTAATTGGTGTAAATCTTGCCCAACACAAACGCATCGTTCTTCACCTGATCGGCAGTGATCGTCATGGCAGTGTTGACGTTGGTGCGAATTTCTTTGATGCGCAATCCCAATTCTTTGAGCGCATCCAAGTTGGTCGCTACATTCGCGCTGCTGTCCAAGATGGACACGGACTTGACCAGAGGATCGTTGGTGTAGCCGACGGCTGAAGAGGCCGAAGCCCCAGTGACAGCGACGGTGTAACTGCCCGCGATTTTGGCCAATACACCTGTGTGGGCGGCATATTGATCAGCGGTCAGCGACATCGGGGCCACAGTGCCCGTTTGCGTGATTTGATTGATTTTGCTGTTGCTTTTCAGCGCCGCGATGTTGTTGGCCAATGCCGCACTGCCATCCGACACATCGATGCTGGTGACTTTGCTGTTACTGGCCACTGTGGCGGCATTGTTGGCACTGACATTGCGCACATTCAAGTCAAAGCTACCCGAAAGCTTGGTCAACAAGGTCGAGCTTTTTTTGAATTGAGCGGCCGTGATCGACAAAGCAGGTGCGGCATCGGTCAGTGCCACAGCTGTCAAATTGTTGGCCACTTTTTGCAACGCATCCCAGTTGCTGTTGATGTTTTCACTGCTGTCCGAAATGCTGATCTTGGACCTGGGGTACTGCTTGGCCAATGCCAATGCAGTGGCCACGCTCACCGGGCTGTTGCCCGTTGAAACATGGAACATGGAACCTGCACTGACGTTGTTGACTTGCATCGTGTTTCATGATCGACACCATCTTTCAGAACTTGATCACTCGCAGGTTTTCAGCGGCAAGCTTTGTCCGCCCTGCATCGCATGAAACAAAGCAACACCCGAAGCGGCAAAACTTTGCCGCTTTCCCCTCCCCTGCCCACCGAAGACCGGCGGTGCTCGGACACCTGCTAGATGGCATTGAAGTTGCTAGACATGTTCAAACCATTTTCAGGACCTGAATGTGAGCACGCATACCAAAAAAGAACTGCAAGCCATTGTGGATTTGCTCAAGCCTTTGCTTGGGCAGGCTGACACCTCTGCGCTCGAACAGGCGTTGTTGTCCATCGGTTTGCCTTTTGTCTGCAGCAAATCATTCATCGACTTTTGCCGCATCCGAAACGAAAAACCGCTGGTGTTGCTGCTGTGTACCTTGGGTGTCAGCAACGACATTCACGCAGCCTGGTCTCAAAGACTGTTGGATGTCTATCAAACATTGGCCAAAGATGGCGAACTCACGCCTCATTTGGCAGAACTGGCGCCTCGCCACGTGCTGCGCCAAACCATGGCTTTGTTGGCCCAACAAAAACCCATGGACCTGCAAAAAGGCTTGTTGGGTTCGGCTCAAGATGTAAGCCTGAGCATTGAATTGCTGCTGGATTACGATCAAGCGGCGGCGGCTTTTCAGTTGATGAAAGCGCAATGGGGTTCATCAACCGTCGACACCCATTTGCTCGAACTGGCCAAAGGAATTTTGGCCCGCCAATCGAACAATGGCATTCAAATGCACTGCGTCAATCAATGGATTGATATTTACGAATTCATTCATTCCAAACTGCTGGATACTGATTTTGAATTCGTGAAAGAGCAATTTGCCCTGATCATTGCCGAAAACCACCTGGCGGCCAAGCATGCCCCAGAGACCTTGGCATGGTGCCAACTGGTGCACAACCCCCAAGACCGTTTGAAGGCCCTGTATTACCGCGCCAAAGCCCTGTGTCTGGCCAAAGACATGGCTGGGTCTTTGCAAGCCATGGACGATTTGCTGGCGGGCATCCCCGAGCAACCACGCGACTGGCTGGAGTCCGCCTTCAAAACACCTGGCGGTGGCAAGTCCAATTTCAATCTTCAGGCCGCGCAATCCGCTTTGCGCGACATGCAAAAAGTCATGTCCAGCATCGATAAAAAGATTTTTTTGGTGTCTGGCACCTTGTTGGGCTATGAACGGGTGGGCGACTTTTTAAGCCACGACAAAGACATAGACGTCGGTATCTTTGGCAACAGCGACCAGTTTGAAATGATTCAAGCCCTGAGCGAAAGCCGCTTGTTTCATGTCCCCATGCAAGACATCAAGCTGACAGACAACTACTACATCCCCAGCTACCACATCCCCACAGGCATGCCGATCGATGTGTTTGTTTACCACTTGGTCCAAGGCCAATTGCGCACCGGCGTGCAAAACACCTTTGGGTATTTGCAGCACTTCGATTTCACGCCTTTTGAACTCCAAGCCATTGAGTTTGTGGGCGTTCCGACGCACGCACCCTCGGACATCGATCTGAATCTGCGCGAAAACTTCGGTAACTGGCGCGTCTCAGACCCGTATTACATCTCCCACCTGGAGTCCCCATCGACCGTGGATGTGGGTGGTCCGATCTACCAATTGGTCGCACGTCTGGAACTGTTGCGCTACATCGTGGAAGAAAAACAAATCAAGGGTGAACGCGTCTGCCAAATTTTGCGCCGCTATACCCACACACCACTGGGCATGAATGAACAACTGCTGAGCAAACTGGAAGACATTTATGGTTTTGCGCCAGCTGCGGCCACCGTCGATTGAGCAAGAGAACACCATGAGCCACCCACAACGCATCGCTTTTGTCATCTTGGCAGCTGGTCAAGGCAACCGCATGAACATGGACACACCCAAGCAATTCCTGCGGGTGGCTGGTAAATCATTGCTCGAGCACAGTTACGCCAGCCTGCGCAGCAGCCAACCCGAGTCCCGCATGGTGGTGGTGGTGCCCGCAGAAGGCATGCAGCTGGCCAAGCAGTTGCTGAAAGACTGCCCGGAAGCCGAAATCATTGTGGGCGGCGAGAGTCGTCAGGGCTCCACCTTGGCGGCACTCAAGCATTTGGAAGACAACCCACCCGACTGCGTCGTGATTCACGACGCCGCCCGCCCCTTTGTCACGAATCAAATCGTGCACGACGTTTTGCAAGCGCTCAAACAACATGAAGCTGTGGATGTGGCCATTCCAACCACAGACACCATCATTGTCGAGCGCGACGGGTTTATTCAATCCATACCCCAACGTAAACACATTTACCGTGGTCAAACACCCCAAGGTTTTCACTACCAGGCCTTGTGCCGCGCCTATGCCGAGGTGGGTGCAGCCAGATTGCATGAATTCACCGACGACTGTGGCATTTACCTGGACAGCAACCCCATGGGCAAAGTGCGCATCGTGCAAGGGGCCAGCGCCAACATCAAAATCACCGAGGATCTGGACCTGGTGCTCGCCGATGAGTTGTTTCGCATGCGCGCCAGCCAATGGACACCCGATCGTCAGGGGTTGGATGTGCGGGGCAAAAAAGCCATAATTTTTGGTGGTTCTCAAGGCATCGGCAGCGCGATTCAAAACATCTTGCGCGAGTCGGGTTGCGAAGTCCGTTTGGCCACCCGCTCCACCGGTTGTGACATTCGCCATTTGGAACAAGTGCAAACAGCACTGCACCATGCCGCATCCGACATGGACGGGATGGATTACGTCATCAACACGGCTGGCTTTTTGAGCAAAGAATCACTGCATGAGCAAGATGGTCAAACCATCGATGAACTGGTGGCCGTCAATCTGACCGGCGCCATCTACATTTCCAAATGCAGCCACGACTATTTGAGCCAAAGCCACGGCATGTTGCTGCACTTTGGATCTTCGTCCTACACCCGTGGCAGGGCGCAATACACGCCCTACTCTGCTTCCAAGGCCGGCATCGTCAATCTGACCCAAGGTTTGGCCGATGAATGGCAACCAGAGGGCATCCGCGTCAATTGCGTGGTCCCTGGTCGCACCGACACGGCCATGCGCAGAACCAACTCTGAAAACGAAGAAGCCTGCACCCTGCTCAATCCCTATGAAGTGGGCATTTCAGCTTGTAAATTGCTCAGCTCCAGCATGACGGGGATGGTGGTCCGCGTCTAAAGCCAGAGCCACACCCCAAAAAAAAGGCGATCCGAGGATCGCCTTTTTTGTTGAACCGCTGTCGGTTGCTTACTTGAGCAATGACAACACGGTTTGAGGTTGCTGGTTGGCCTGGGCCAAGATGGCGGTGGCTGCCTGCTGGATGATTTGGTTGCGCGCCAACTCGCTGGTCGCGGCCGCGTAGTCGGTGTCGGTGACACGGCTGCGTGAAGCGCTCACGTTTTGCGAAATATTGGTCGCGTTGTCAGCGGCGTGGGTCAATCGGTTCACGGCGGCTCCAATCACTGAACGGTTGGCTGCCAAAGCAGCAATCGCGGTGTCCAACGAGCTCACAGCAGTCGCCGCACTGGCCGCGCTGGCCACAGAAGAGCTGGCAATCGCTGACAAAGCGCCAGTCGTGCTTTGGTCGGTGATCGTGACTTCAATGGTTTGTGAAGAATTCGCGCCCACTTGGAATGAGAAGGTGCTCGCACCACCCAAGTTGCCACCCGTGGCGTCCAACAAGTTGAAGTTGTTCCACTGTGTGTCAGAACCAATGCGGTCGATTTCGTCACGCAACGCCGTGAACTCGTCTTCCATCGCTGTGCGCTGGGCTGATGAGTAGGTGTCATTCTGTGCCAACACACCCAACTCGCGCATGCGCTGCAACATCACAGATTGCTCTTCCATCGCGCCGTCGGCTGTTTGCAGCATCGAGATCGCGTCGTTGGCATTGCGAACCGCAGCGTTCAAGCCACGAATTTGCGCTGTCATGTTCTCGCGAATAGACAAACCGGCAGCATCGTCAGATGCTTGGTTGATGCGGCTGCCTGTGGACAGGCTTTGCATCGTGTGGGTCATCGAACGTCCATTGATGTTCAGTGCGTTAGCGGCCATCAAAGACTTGATGTTGGTATTGATCACAGTGCTCATCGTGTTACTCCAATTAAGTTGAAAAAGTTGTCAGTGATGTTTCTGTTACTTCACAGCAATGAAGCTCGTCCTTCCCTCACCTCATCACCTTCACAGAAAGTCACTTCCTTCTTCCTGTACACAATGATTCGACGGGTTGCTGTAAACCTTTAACAACTCTCTTTAAATTTTTGAAGAAAACAACACGCCTTTGAGCGCATCGATGCTGTGTGCAACCCGGATCACTTCTTCACTGGGGATCTTGCGAACCACTTCACCTGTTTGGCTGTTGGTCACCACGATGACCGGGCCATTGATGGAATCGTCTTGGCTGAAACCCAGGCTTTGCTTGTTGTCTGCCATTTGTTTGTTGACCTGGGCCAAGGCTTCTTTGAGCGCTTTTTGTTTTTGCTCCGGGTCGGTGGTGAGTTCCACGGGTTTGCGAGCTTGCACGCGCGCAGGTGCATCCGCCTTGGCGGCTGCAGATGGCACAGCCACAGGGGCTGGGGTGCTCAAAGATTTGGAGATTTCAATTGGCATGGTTGCGTCCCATCAAACAAATACCCCCTGCTGTCCTTAAACCGGGGGGTATTTAGTGAATCGACGCGAAATCCAAGGACTTGAGGATTTTTTTTGTAAATAAATGAGGGCTCATTGAAATGAGCTATTTAGAATTTATTTATTTGGTGTAGCTGCTCATCATGCCATCAAAGGTACTCTTCAGGCTGGATTTGAGCGAGTTGTTGGAGCCGACCATGCTGTCCATCACTGCAAACTGCTTGTTGTACCGGGCCAGCAAAGACTCCATGCGCCTGTTCAGGACTTCCAGATCATCTTTGTACTTGGTGATTTGGGTGTTGGTGTTGCGTGTCTGGTAGGCCAAATCGCCCGTGGTTCTCAGCATCTTGGCCAAGCTGCGCACCGCGTCATTGGCCAAAGCGATGTTTTCAACACTGTACTCACTGGTGTTGCTTCGATTGGCGGTGAACATGGTCACCACATCGTCGTAGTTGCTTTTGAGTTTGCTGTCCAAAGTGACCGCATTGACAGACATCAACCCTTTTTGATCAATGCTGATGCCGATGTCGCGCAAGGCTGTGATGCCATTGCTGGTGCTGTTGGACGTGTCCATGAACATGTTGCGCAACTTGGTTTTGAGGGCTGACACCAAAGAGTCATTGACCAAGGTGGCCCCGTAGTTTTCCAAGGTGGACTTGGGGTTCGATGCTTCGTTCAACAAACTTTGCGTGTCGTTGTAAGCAGTGACCAAGGCATTGATCTTGGTGGTCAAGTCTGTGGTGTCCCGCGACAGTTGCACATTGGTGGTGGCCACAGAGCGCATGTTCAGGGTGACACCTTCCAAGGCGTCACTCACGGTGTTGCTCGAGCGTGTGTAAGCTATGCCATCGATGGTGAAGTTGGCGTCTTGTGCGGTTTGAATGTTGGTCAAACTCAAGGCCCCTGCGCTGTCACTCAGGCTGAATTGGTTGTCAGCGCCGGTGGTGCCCGTGAGCAAAATTTTGTAGGGCTGGGCGTCATTGCTGCTGGTGTAAACCAGTTGTGCCTTGACACCTTTGTTGGCCAGATTGATCGCGTCCACCACGCCTTGGGGCGTGTCGCTGCCAGCTGACACGCTGATGGTGGAGGCGGCACCCGAGCCCACGGTCAATGAGAGCGACATGGCTGCACCACCATTCAAAGAACTGGTGGCAGTGGCAAAAGTACCGCTGATGCTGCGCTGCGCTTTGGCCAAGGCCGTGACCGTCAACTCGTGTGAGCCTTCCGCGGCTGAGGGTCCTGCCGAGGCTGAAAAGGCGGATGAATTGTCGACCGAGGCGGTGATGCCACCGTAATCCGATTTGTCATTGAGGGCCTCGAAAGCCGATTTCACCTCGCCCAGCATGAAGGAAATGGCTGCATAGCCAGACACCCGGGCTTCAGACTTCGCAATCTTGGCATTGATCGCGTTTTCCTTGGGCACACGTTCTGCGTCAACCAGGTTTTGCGCCAAAGAGGTCACATCCACACCCGAGCCTGCCCCCATTTTGGTCATGAGGGCCTGTGCGTTGGCTTTGTTGGCCGCGGTGATTTGCGCGGCCGTGGTGCTGGAGGTGATGCTGGTGGCCATGTTTTATTTCAAGCTATTTCGTGGGTCGGCATGAACTGCTGAAACTTGAGCGATCAATTGATGTAGCTGAAAAGTGTGAGTTTGGAGATTTTTGCAAAACTGCTTTGCGCCGCCTCTAAAGCCAGCTGGTCTTTGTTCATCTTCGTGATGGCCTCGGTGTAATCCAAATCCTCCACGTCCGAACGGGTCGACTTCAAGCGCAACGTGATCTCATCGAGCACGTTGTTTTGCGAGTCCACCACATTCATGTCGGTACCCACTTGCGCGTTGGCGTCACTGATGCCTTGCTGCATTTTGTCGAGCTCACCAATGCCGCGTTGGATGTTGGTCCGGTCCACGGCTGAAACAGCGTTGACCAAGTCATTCAGGGCCTGGAAAAATCCTATGCCCACTTTCTTGCCTTTGGGGTCGTCGCGCACCAAATGGACAAACGCATCCGAACCGGGAATGTTCAGATTCATGCGGCGGTTGTCGCCAACGGGTACCACCATGCGGCTTTGATCGCCCTGGTAAACCACCGACCCAAGC
>JACCDI010462059.1_pt1 | contig 11642 bp, 8 predicted proteins | sample 7442791 | NCBI WGS metagenome assembly JACCDI01 (sample SAMN15323434, study PRJNA562643) | freshwater metagenome | isolation source: river surface water | place: USA:Blue River Watershed | collected 2017-08-15
AGAAAAATGATGCCAAACATGTTTTGCATGGTTTGATCCATCCGCGTGCGTTAGATGATATCGGAGCGATGGGAATGGCTGTCATTAAGGCCAAAAAGGCAGGTTTTTCAACCGACATGTCCTTCGTCACCAAACGCGCATCCGACTTTATCTTGAAAGAAGAACACCGGTTGCCGGACCGAACGCTTGTTCGTATACGTCCGCTTCACCACACGATGTGGCTAGACGATGTCTACATGGCCATTCCCGCGCTATTGCAATTAGGTGAATATGACGAAGCGGTATTTCAGTTTAATTCCTACCGCAAGCGCATGTTTAATCCTACTTTGAATATCTACATGCATGGGTATTTGGTGGATGCAGAAGAACATCCGGAATTTCACTGGGCGCGTGCAAATGGTTGGGCTTTATTAACCAATGCCGAAATGCTCGAGTTTTTACCGGCCAATCATCCGGCCCGACCAGAAATCTTGAAGCAGTTAAAGCTGCATCTAAAAGGCCTGATGTCTTACCAAGATGGGACGGGTTTTTGGCATCAATTAATCGACAAAAACGATTCGTATTTAGAAACTTCGGCTACCGCGATTTATACCTACGTTATGGCTAAGGGAATCAATATGGGTTGGCTTGATCCCAAAACCTATGGCCCTGCGGCACTGTTAGGTTGGAACGCAGTCGCCTCCCGCGTGAACGAAAAAGGACAGGTAGAAGGAACATGCGTGGGAACCGGCTTGGCTTGGGATCCGGCGTTCTACTATCACCGACCGATTTCACCGTTTGCCGCTCATGGCTATGGTCCTGTTTTATTGGCAGGTTCGGCGATCTTGGAATTAGTGAAAACAAAAAATTATCAAATCAATGATTCAGCCGTGCATTTGAAATAATCTTGGTATATCTTTGCACCGTGAAATCCGCAATCGCCCTCTTGTTGTTTATTGCCATGCAACTTCCCTTGATGAATCAATGGGGCGCTGTCGCTTACTACCGAGTGAATCAGGATTACATTGCAAAAAATCTTTGCGAAAATCGGGATAAACCGATGCTGGATTGTAACGGTCAATGTTACCTAGCCAAGCAATTAAAAGCCGCGGAAGAGAAAGAACAAAAATCTAACTCAGAGCGTTTGGAGAAAATGCCTGAAGTCGTGTTAGCTTTTCAGGCAATCCAACCTATTTTTAGTGCATCATTCGTTCCAGTACCCGTAGTTGAAGATCATTTCGCTACGCCTGCCTTCGTTCTTTCAGGCGATTCCAAAGGCCTTTTCCACCCACCTCGAGCTTAATTAATTTGACTTTTTTACCTGCATTTTACAATGCGGGAATTATTCATTTTAATTAAGAATTCATGAAAAATATCTTTTTATTCATGGGCTTGCTGCTATCGTTTGTGGCAAATGCCCAACAATATACCGTGAAGGTATTACATGCGATTACGAATGAACCTATCGTAGGAGCCTCGTTAAAACAAGGTTCAAAAATTATTTCCATCTCAAATGAACGTGGCGAATTCAAATTAACAACCGTAACTGGGGAGTTTGAGGTTTCCAGTTTGGGATTTGCGACGCAAAAGGTCAACCAATTGAATGCCCCGATTTTGTTGGAAGAAGCTTCACAAAATTTAGATGCGGTGGTGGTGACTGCATCCCGACAAGCAGCAACGCGGGCAGAAACGCCGGTGGCAATTCATAAAATTAGTTCAGCTTTAATCCAAGACACACGCGCGATCCAATTAACTGAGTTGATCAATAAGGTCCCCGGAGTCGTTATGTTGAACTACAACAATGAGCAACATGGGATGGGAATTCGTTTTCCCTTTGGCACCAGCGCCTACTTTTTATACCTAGAAGATGGATTGCCGCTACGTCCTTTGGGGGTTTTTAATCACAATGCCTTAATTGAGTCGAATATTTTAGGCCTAAATTCCATTGAAATTATCAAGGGACCCGCTTCCTCATTATATGGCCCTGAGGCTGTAGGTGGCGCAATTAATTTGATAACGAAGACAGCACCTGGTATTCCTACGGCACAGGTTGGTTATCAAATGGACCATTGGGGATACGGACGCATGCAATTCACTGCGGGCGCGCAATTGGGAAAGAAATGGTCCGTTATGACAGGTGGGTATGTTGCTCGCCAACAAGGATCTTGGGCTTCGAATTCAGATTTCGATAAGACTTCTGTTAATGTGCGTTTGGATTATCAGTTTACTCCGAAAACCAAATTATGGGGTTCATTTGCCTATAACGACTATTTTTCGCAAACAGGCGGAAATATCGATAGCACCGGTTTTTATTCGCGTACCTATAAAAGTCCTGCCGACTTCACCTACCGCGCTTCTTTTTCATCTCGTTCGCGTTTAACGCTGGAGCATCAGTGGAGTAACAAGTCGAATTCAAGTCTTACGGCATTTTACCGGGATAATGCATTAGGTCAAAATCCATCATACTTGATTTCATGGGCTCCACCTTCGCTTAGTGCATCTGGTCAAATTAATGAAAATAGCTTCCAAAGTTTTGGAATCATGGGCCAGCACAATCAGTCATTTGAATTTCTGAATTCAAAGTTGGTAGCTGGTTTTTTACTAGATCGCTCACCCAACGACTATTGGGCTTATCGAATAAATTTAAATGCCACGTTGAGACCAGATAAACGTTCAGTTGAAAAATTTACGATAAGGGAAGTGTTGCCTACCAACTTTTTGAGCAATTATTCGGCACTTATTTGGAACAAAGCAGCCTACGCGCAATTTGATTTACACCCTGTTGACAAACTGCGTATTTCCTTAGGCGGTCGCTATGATCAAATGTCGTTTGATTACACGAATTTTATCGACAAATCGACTGGTTCAAAAAACTATGCACAGTTTTCACCTAAGTTGGGAATTACCTATGAGGCCAGCAGGAACGTTGGTTTTTACGGCAACTTCTCCAAAGGATTTGCGCCACCAGCTTTGTCTGCCGTCTTTCGTCCGCGACCTGCTGCACAAGCTGCGGCAACCGGCGAGAAATTTTATTTAAGCATTGATCCAGCTGTTTTCACCAATTATGAAGTAGGCGGTTGGGCTTCCCTATTCAACAATAAACTCTATTTCGATTATACTTTTTATCGTCTTGAGGGTAATAATGAGTTGTTGGGCATTCGCCAACCAGACAATACGACTGATTTTCAGTCGGCCGGAAAGACCTTACACGAGGGTATCGAATATCAAATTACGTATCGGCCAACCGATGCTTGGAATTTTCGATTTAGTGGAACGAATGCGAAACATACCTTTGTTGATTTTGTGTTAAGTACGCGTGCTTCCGATGCTTTGAAAAATGTGAATGGCAAAGAAATGCCCCAAGCGCCTAATTTCATCGCAAATTCGGAAGTCACCTATACATATAAAGGCGCACGCATCGCATTAGAGTGGCAGCGTATAGGTCCTTGGTTCGAGAATCAAGTCAATACGCGGAGCTATGCAGGTGCGTCCGTATTTAATTTACGAACAGGATATAATTATAAAGCTTACCAGGTATTTGTCAATGTGCTGAATCTTGGGGATGCCTTATATGCTTCTGCGGCTACCCGGGGAAATAACCCAACCGACAGAGCGACCTATACGCCTTCACCACCGCGCACGTTTGTGTTAGGTCTTCAATTAGATGTATTCCAACTATTCAAAAAATGAAAAAATTCATCCTTTTGCTCGTTTTAGTTGCGCAGATTTCATTTGCGCAAACGGTTTCGAATCCTGCGAATCAGGCTTTAGATCCTTCTTTTGCACTGAAGTCAACTGGCGATGTCGTGCTTTCCTGGGTTGAGAAATCAGCCAATGGAGTGATGTTTTTTCGAAAAGTCAATCAGGGGCCTGCTGAGCAGGTCCCGATTGATAAAAAAGCATCAACCCACGCAGAGGGCATGCCAAAATTGGCGTACAAGGCGGATGGGACGTGTGTGTTATTGTATGAGATGAATCGTCCTACGCCCGCATCCCGTTTTAATGGGGATTTGTTGTACGCGATGGAGCTAAATGGTGTTTGGCAAAAGCCTCAATACATTCACAAAGATACGGCAGCAGGTTTGAGTCATTCGTTTGGAAAGATTATTTCATTGCCCAATGGCGAGGTAGGAACATATTGGTTGGACGTCAAAGTAGGTCCCAAAGGTCGTACGTTGGTAACAGCCACGACAAGTCCGGGTCAGGGATTTGGTGAAATGAAAATTTTGGATCGCCAAACCTGTGAGTGTTGTCGGATCGATGCCTTAGCTGATGCGAAAGGAAACGTGGATGTGATTTACCGTGATTTGAATGACAAGGGGGAGCGTGATATGGGTTATGTACACTCGTCGGATTTTGGGAAAACGTATACGGAATCGGTTCCTTTATATGAAGACCATTGGCAAGTAAATGCCTGTCCGCATGCAGGTCCGTCATTGGTACGTGGTGCGAAAGGCTTAGAGGCTGCTTGGTATACGGGTGCCGAAGGGTCTTCAGGTGTCAAATGGGCCTATCAGGCCAATAAAAGGATGATTTTGCATTTGGTCGGAGATAAAATTCGAATGCCCCAATTAGCTTCAAATCCGAAAGGGGAGACGGCCTTAGTGTATGCCGAAATTAAGCAGGAGGGAGAGCGATACTATAAGCAGATTGGGTTAATTGTTAAGGATGCCAAAGGAAATTTGAAGAAATCGTTTGTATCCGATCCAGCTTATGATTGTTCGTATCCTGCGATCAAATGGAATGGAAAATCGTGGGTGATTGCCTATGAGGCGCTGAAGGATTCCCTACAAGTAATTCAGGTGATTGAGAAATAAGCATGAGTAAAAAAGCAGGGCTGTTGGCTTATTACTCCAAATGAATCATATGCAGCAAACATTTAATTTAAGCGGTAAGGTCGCGCTCGTGACCGGATGTAAAAAAGGTATTGGGATGGCGATGGCGATCGGGCTTGCGGAGGCAGGTGCGGATATCATCGGAGTTTCGGCTTCTTTGGAATTAAATGGATCTGGCATTGAAAAGGCTGTCGCGTCCTTGGGGCGCAAATTTAAGGCGTATCAAGCGGATTTTTCGGACCGCGAATCTTTATATGATTTCATCAAAGCGGTTTTGCGCGATTATCCTCGTATCGACATTTTAGTCAATAATGCGGGGACTATTTTACGCGATCCGGCGGCGGAACATTCGGATGAATACTGGGATGAGGTGATGGAGGTTAATTTGTCGTCTCAGTTTATATTGAGTCGGGAAATCGGAAGAACGATGTTGGCCCAAGGTTCCGGAAAAATCATTTTCACTGCATCTTTATTAAGTTTTCAGGGAGGTATCAACGTACCAGGTTATGCGGCCAGCAAGGGTGGAATTGCGCGTTTGACGATGGCGCTGGCCAACGAATGGGCGAGCAAAGGCATTAATGTCAATGCGATTGCGCCTGGCTATATTTCCACAGATAATACCACCGCTTTACGGGAAGATAAGGAACGGAGTGCTTCCATTTTGGGACGTATTCCAGCGGGCCGTTGGGGTGAACCCAATGACTTCAAAGGTCCTGTCGTTTTCTTAGCTTCGGAGGCCTCTAACTATGTTCATGGGACTATTTTGACGGTAGATGGGGGTTGGATGGGGCGCTAACAAAGACGCTAGACATTAGACGCTGGACGTTAGACTTTGAATTTGTAGAGACGCGATACCTAGTTTCTAATTATTTTAGAGGTAAGATTTAAAATTTAAAATATATAACTTTCAACTAGTGACTGACGACTAGTGACTAGCGACTGACGACTGATTACTGACAAACCTATGAAAAACCTTATCCTAATCGCCCTTCTGGCACCGATAGCTGTTTTTGCGCAAAAAATCGATGTCAACAAACAATTCAAATTAGCCGAGCAACAATATCAACGGATGTTGGCCGCACAGCCAGATACATCCGTAACCGTGCACTCAGCAAATCATGATGGAACGTATCGGAATATGCCGTCCAAATGGTGGTGTTCTGGATTTTTTCCGGGTGGATTGTGGCAATTATACGAGCGTTCGCATGATGCTCAATGGGAGAAAGCAGCACGTTTATGGACAGCAGCTGTGAAGAAAGAACAGTACAATACGGGTACTCATGATTTGGGATTCATGATGTTTGACTCGTTTGGTAATGGCTTACGTTTGACAAATGATCCAGCGTATAAAGCTGTATTAATTCAATCTGCCAAGTCTTTGGCGACCCGCTTTGATCCAAATATCGGATTAATCAAATCTTGGAATGGCTTCAAAGGTGGTTACAAGTATCCTGTGATCATCGATAACATGATGAATTTGGATCTCTTGTTTTGGGCTTCCAAGGAGACCGGAGATCCACGTTTTCGTCAGATTGCCTTGACGCATGCCGATAATACTATGAAGCATCATTTTCGTCCCGATAATTCGAGTTACCATGTGATTTGTTACGATGTAGACGGAAAGGTATTGGCCAAAAAACAACATCAAGGGTACCAAGACGAGTCTTGCTGGACGCGTGGTCATGCTTGGGCGATGTACGGCTATGTGGAAATGTACCGTAATACGAAGGATAAAAAGTACCTGGATTTCGCACAAAAGATTTCAGATTACTACTTAAATCACCCGAATTTGCCTGCGGATAAAATTCCATATTGGGACTTTTATGCACCCAATATCCCGAATGAAGAACGCGATGCCTCGGCAGGTGCGATTGCCGCGTCAGCATTACTTGAATTGAGTACGTATTCGGGTCAAAAAGGCAAGCGCTACTATGCAGATGCCGTGAAGATGTTGGAGTCATTATCAAGTCCTGTATATCGTGCGGCATTGGGTGAGAATAACAACTTCTTGATTAAACATTGCGTAGGCGCTAAATCCTTGAATTCGGAGATCGATGTGCCCCTAATTTACGCGGATTATTACTATTTGGAGGGATTGTTGCGTTACGAGAATTATACGAAAAAATAGTTTTCCCCGTTGAGCTTTGGCAAACCATCCAGGTTTGCCAAAGCTAAGTAAAAGGCTTTCCCGCGCTCAGAAAATCCCTGACTAAAGCCACGAAAATGGCTTGTCAAAGCAGCGCATAATGTGTACATTTGTGGCTTCATTTTTATTAAGCCCCATGTCAGTTAAGAAAATCCAATCTGCCCTCATTTCAGTTTATTACAAAGATGGCCTCGCGCCGATTATCCAAGAACTTCACAAGAACGGAGTAACCCTATATTCCACCGGTGGAACCCAATCATTTATTGAAGATTTAGGTATTCCCGTGATTGCCGTGGAAGACTTAACGGGCTATCCATCCATCTTTGGTGGACGTGTAAAAACATTGCATCCGAAAGTATTTGGCGGCATTTTACATCGTCGGGATTTGCAGGAAGATGTGGATGTTGCGAAGCAATATGACATACCCGCATTGGATTTGGTGATGGTTGACCTATATCCGTTTGAAGAAACGGTGGCATCCGGAGCTTCAGATGAGGATATTATTGAGAAAATTGACATAGGCGGTATCTCCCTAATTCGTGGAGGTGCGAAAAATTTCAACGATGTTTTGATCGTTTCTTCGCGTGATCAATACGCCGAAGTTTCAGCTATTTTTGCGGCACATGGTTCTGCTTCAACTACGTTAGAGGAACGTAGACGTTTCGCAGGAAAAGCATTCCAAGTTTCATCCCATTACGATGGAGCGATCCAACGGTATTTTGCGGGTGAATCAGCAGATTTGGCTAAATATACAAGCTTGCCAGCGAGTGGGTTGAGGTATGGGGAGAATCCGCACCAACAAGGCACGTTCTACGGAGATTTGTCGGCCTTGTTCGATAAACTTCACGGCAAAGAACTATCCTACAACAACTTAGTGGACGTGGATGCCTGCATTACCTTATTGGATGAATTTGATGAGACCGCATTTGTAATTATCAAGCACATGAATGCGTGCGGTGTGGCTACGGGCCAAACGGTGAAAGAAGCTTACGATAAGGCCTTGTCTTGTGATCCAGTTTCGGCTTTTGGTGGCGTATTGGCTACGAATAACGAAGTGGATAAAGCCGCGGCAGAATCAATCAATCCATTATTCTGTGAAATCCTAATTGCTCCTTCATTTACAGCGGAGGCGTTGGAGATTTTGCAAACCAAAAAGAATCGCATTTTATTGAAGCGTAATGCGGTGGAATTCCCTAAGAAAATGTTCAAGACCTTATTGAATGGGGTTTTGGAGCAAGATAAAGATTTAGTGACGGAAGGGGTATCTGACTTCAAAACAGTGACAAAACGTGTTCCTACAGATGAGCAGAAGCGGGCATTGGCATTTGCTTTGAAGATTTGTAAGCATACGAAATCTAATACGATTGTGTTAGCGAACGATGGTCAATTATTGGCTTCCGGTGTAGGTCAAACCTCACGCGTGGATGCCTTGAAGCAGGCGATTGAAAAAGCGAAAGAATTTGGGTTTGATTTGAATGGCGCAGTTATGGCATCCGATGCTTTTTTCCCTTTCCCAGATTGCGTAGAGATCGCTGGAAATGCAGGTATTGTTGCTGTAACCCAACCAGGTGGATCTATTAAGGATCAAGATTCCATCGCCTATTGTGATGCGCATGATATGGCCATGGTCATGACGGGAATTCGTCACTTCAAGCATTAGGATTTTTCAGTTAAAAATTTTATTTTTAAGGCTAGGAATAAACAAGTAATCACGGGTGAAGCAATGAGCTCGTTCAACACATTTAAATTACATTATGTCAGAAGCACAAGATACATCAGCTCAAGATCGGGCAAATTATGGTGCAGATAATATTCAAGTATTAGAGGGTTTAGAGGCGGTTCGTAAGCGTCCATCCATGTACATCGGTGATACCGGATTCAAAGGTCTACATCACTTGATTTGGGAAGTTGTCGATAACTCCATTGATGAGGCGCTTGCCGGTCATTGCGACAAGATCAAAGTAACCATCAACACAGATAATTCCATTTTAGTCGAAGATAACGGTCGGGGTATTCCTACGGGCATGCACACCAAAGAAAAGCGTTCCGCTTTAGAGGTGGTTATGACGGTGCTTCACGCGGGTGGCAAGTTTGACAAAGACACATACAAAGTTTCTGGAGGTCTTCACGGGGTGGGTGTTTCCTGTGTGAATGCCTTGTCGACAGATTTAAAAGTGACTGTACACCGCGAGGGTAAGATTTTCCAACAAGAATATAAGATTGGTGTTCCGCAATATCCTGTGAAGGAAGTAGGGGATACAGATCGTACGGGTACATCTGTTTTGTTCAAACCAGATGATACGATTTTTACCGTAACCGAATATAAATACGATACCGTTGCGGGTCGTTTACGTGAGTTATCTTTCTTGAATGCGGGTATTCGTGTTCAATTAACAGATTTACGTGAATTAGACGAGGAAGGTAATGCACGCACAGAAGAGTTTTTCTCTGAAGGTGGTTTACGTGAGTTTGTGATGTTCTTGGATTCAACGCGTGAGCCATTGTTGACCGAGCCTATCTACATGGAAGGTGACAAAAACGGTGTTCCCGTTCAAGTAGCCATGATGTACAATACGTCTTACACGGAGAATGTGGTTTCGTATGTAAACAACATTAATACCATCGAAGGTGGAACGCACGTAGCGGGTTTCCGTGGCGCGTTAACACGTACGTTGAAAAACTACGCCGATAAATCAGGTGCCCTAGAGAAATTAAAAATTGATATCGCAGGGGATGACTTCCGCGAAGGATTAACGGCCGTTATTTCAGTGAAAGTAGCTGAGCCGCAATTCGAAGGTCAAACAAAAACAAAATTAGGTAACGGTGAGGTTTCAGGTGCTGTTTCGGCAGCCATGTCAGACATGTTGGAATCTTGGTTAGAGGAACATCCAAAAGAAGCACGTCAAATCGTTGCCAAAGTAATCTTAGCCGCGCAAGCACGTCACGCAGCCCGTAAGGCTCGTGAAATGGTTCAGCGTAAAACGGTTTTGGGTTCTAACTCATTGCCAGGTAAGTTAGCCGATTGCTCGGATAATGATCCAGAAACATGTGAGATCTACCTTGTCGAGGGAGACTCTGCAGGTGGTACGGCAAAACAAGGCCGTAACCGTGCGTTCCAAGCGATTTTGCCATTACGTGGTAAGATTTTGAACGTAGAGAAAGCTCAGGAGTATCGTATCTATGAAAACGAAGAGATTAAGAATATGATCACGGCATTGGGCGTTTCCTTCGGAAAAGATGGTGACGAACGTGCGTTGAACATGGATAAGTTGCGTTATCACAAAGTGATCATCATGACCGATGCGGACGTTGACGGTAGTCACATTCGTACGCTTATTTTAACATTCTTCTTCCGCTACATGCGGGAGTTAGTAGATCGTGGATGTATTTACATCGCGCAGCCGCCGTTGTATCAGGTGAAGAAAGGCCAACAAGTTCGTTATGTGTGGACAGAGGATCAACGGACACTTGCAATTCAAGAATTAGCTGGAGGTGGTAAAGAAGATAGCGTAGGAGTTCAGCGTTATAAGGGTCTTGGAGAGATGAATGCGGAGCAATTGTGGGAAACTACGATGAATCCTGAGTCGCGTACCTTGAAGCAAGTAACGGTGGAGTCAGCTATCGAAGCAGATTTATTGTTCTCGATGTTGATGGGTGATGAAGTAGCTCCTCGCCGTGACTTTATTGAAAAAAATGCCAAATACGCGAAGGTAGACGTTTAGCCCGATGGAGTTTGATTTCAAATCCTATCATTTGCGTGGCATTCACGCGGCTACTGAAGAGGAAAAAAGAGCGATTAATCAAGAATTAAAAGATCTTTATGATTCCTTAACAGTAGAGGAAAAACGAATATTTAATTTGGGGCTTCAGAAGTTCTTGGCCACAGAAATGGGCCGACTAGGTTCTGATTATGAAGCGATAAAAAACCAAATTCCCCAAGCGTAATCATGAGTGATTCAAAATTAGATCAAATTATTAAAGCGTCAGAAGATTCCCCAAATGGGAATCTTTTGTCGTTCCTGAAGCCTAAAAATTGGAAGGTAAATTTAGTGGCTCCGCGCGATGCGGTTCGCAAACTAGAGAAGTCGGCACAGAAGGCTCAGGACACGATTGCGAAATCACGCTACATTTCGCGTGATATTTCGTGGTTGAAATTTGATGAACGTGTATTGGATCAAGCACGCGACGAATCGAAAAGCTTATTCGATCGCCTGAAATTTTTAGCCATCACGGCTTCCAATTTAGATGAGTTCTTTACCATTCGGATGGGCTCATTATACAATTACATCGATTTTGGGAAGGAGCGGACTGATTACTGTGGTCTTCGCGAAACGCCATTTAAACAGGCTCTAATTTCTACGGCACAAGAATTCAGTGCGGAAAAGCACCGTTTATTTGTGGAGGAAATTTTACCTCTTTTTCCTGAAAATGGCTTAAGCTTGGCTTCGTTAGAAGACTTAACGGAAGAAGAGATTTCAGATGTGGAGGCGTATTTCAACCGGACAATTTACCCGATGTTGACGCCCATGGTCTTCGACCATACCCATACATTTCCTAGCTTATTGGCCAAAACCCTCATTTTCGGTGTGGTCACGGTCGGATTTGTTGACAAAAAAAATGCGAAGGGCAAAGCTGAAAAAGATCGCAAAATTTCATTTGTTCAGATCCCGTTAAACTTAACT
>JACCDI012062817.1_pt1 | contig 11639 bp, 8 predicted proteins | sample 7442791 | NCBI WGS metagenome assembly JACCDI01 (sample SAMN15323434, study PRJNA562643) | freshwater metagenome | isolation source: river surface water | place: USA:Blue River Watershed | collected 2017-08-15
AACAGCAACGGCAGTTTCTCCAACCACCACCACCTTAGAAACACCCTTGACTTTCATCGCTTTAGAAGCATCAAAGCTAGCTACTTTTCCACCAAAAACTGGACACTCTTTAATGGTTGCAATTAGCATTCCAGGAAGCTTAAAGTCAATTCCGTAAATTTGTTTACCTGTGACTTTTCCAGCCATATCATCAATTCGAGGGATAGATTTTCCAATTAATTTCCAATCTTTTGGATCCTTTAATGGTGGATTACTTGGTACTGGTAAACGTGACGCAGCAACTGAAACGCTACCAAATGTTGTTTTTCTTCCAGAGGGTTTATGCGTAATTACGCTGTCAGCAGCGAAACACTCTGATACAGGCACATTCCATTGATTGGCTGCGGCCTGAATTAACATCATTCGGGCAGCCGCGCCACCCTTGCGCACATATTGCTCAGATTGACGAATTCCTCTACTTCCGCCCGTTGAAAAACTTCCCCAAACTTGTTTACGCTTAATGCTCTCACCAGGAGTTGGATACTCGTATGAAATCTTGTTCCAATCACACTCTAATTCTTCTGCAACCATCTGTGCTAAACCAGTAATGGTGCCCTGCCCCATCTCCGAGCGAACTATCCGAACAATTACATCGTCATTAGGTCTTATAACAACCCAAACACCAATTTCTGGATTGGCTAATGGTGCACTAGGATTTTGAACTGTACCAGCGATTCCGTTTTTACCAAACGGGATATCAAAACCAATTGCTAAACCAGATCCAACAAGAGCAGACCGAACTATAAAATTTCGGCGTGACGGATTTGCAGTCAAAGGCATCTTCATGGTCAAGCCTTTATTAAAGAGTAAATCGCATCTCGCACTTGTTGAAAAGTTCCACAACGACAAATATTGGAAACTGAAGCGTTAATTTCAGCATCAGATGGCTTTGGATTATTTTTTAGTAGCGATGTGACAGCCATCACCATCCCAGCTTGACAATAGCCACATTGGGGAACTTGCTTATCCAGCCATGCTTTTTGAATTTTTGAAAGCTGCCCATTCTTCTCAAGCCCTTCAACTGTCTCAACCTTTCTTCCCTCAACTGCACTAATTGGTATAGAACAGCTGCGCAATGCTTGGCCTTCAAAAAGCACGGTACAAGCACCGCATACGCCAATTCCACAACCATACTTGGTACCAGTTAAACCTAACTGCTCACGTAATACCCACAGCAAAGGGGTATCGGACTCAACATTAACTTTAACTGACTTGCCATTCAAGATAAAAGAACTCATGTAGCGTCCCCAATGCCGTTACTAAAATAATTAATTTGCATATTTGAGTAAAAGATATCCACGCGTCCAAGATAGGACACTGGTTGTACCAATACTACTTGGTACAACTCCCTCAAAAGTGGCTCCAGTTGCAGAGCTGAATAACCCACCAGAATTGCTGTATTTCCATAGAAAATTGTTCATATAAACAGCGTTTGGACAAGCACTCAACCGCCGCATTTTGTTGCTGGCGGATCCGTCACCTGCGGTAGGTCCAGCGCCTGAATCAGGACAGGTGGTTTGGAGAGCAGTTGTAAAGTCAGATCTTGTAAAATTTGATTTAATTTGACCGCTTGGAACCAAACCTAAGGCTTGCGCTGTGAAGTAAAAGCCATCTAAACCAACAAATGCTGATGTACTAAGCGCTACTTTTGAAACAAGATCAGAATAGCTTGCTTGCGATCCATCGCTTAAAGTTCCAAAATTATTTCTTGGAAGAGTCATGACACTAGTTGTAACATCATTATATTTATTCGAGCATGTATTGAGATTGAAAGCGCCATTTGCACTCAGTACGAGAGGGCTTTGGTTATTTAAAAAATTAGTAGCCCAAGTTATGCCGGTTGGATTACCCGACCCTGGGGTTGTAACTTGCGGGAAAAAAGTTGCATTAAATAAAGCAATACCGCTATCCTCTACAGTATTAGTAGGATTTGCATTTGACCCAAAACAATCAATTCCGGTATAGCCGCTTGTGCTTGCATTGCTATATCCATATGAGCGCACAAATTTACGTGCATCATCTCCGCCCAAACCAAGATAAGTTTTACTAAACACGTTATAGCTGTAACCATTTATTCTTACGCTGTAGACATTATTTGCATCGCTTGGTAAAATACTATTGGATGGAAATGCAATTTGCATAGACGACCCACCTACTTCAAAATTCCCCCGAGTAGTCGGGGTACCTGAATAATACGTAGTATTTCCACCAAAAGCGTTGTAATACTGATCGTTCAGATTAACCCATGTCCAAAGACCTTCTTGACTATTGCCATTAGTAGTCTGAAAATCACCCACCATAAAGCCTTTTGTTGCGCTCACATAATTTCGCATCGTTTCATAAAAAGAGGCGATTTGTGCATCGGTATATGAGCCGCCATTAAATATAGACATGGTACGCATACCAGCTGTTGCAAAAAGTTCCACCTTAACCTGACTTGCCGAAACTCCGGCTGCAGCCATTGCCCCTGCCATAGCATCTAATAGTGGCTGAAGTACACATGGACCAACATCTGATGATCCGCCATTTGTGGTGGTGAGAGTCATAGTGCAGCCTGTGGCGGTGTATCCTTGAGGCAGCCCTGTAGATGAAGATGCAGTCCATACTCTTGGATCAATTGTTCCATTACCACTCAAAAAATCATTAATTCCGTTATCATCAAAACTTTGATTATCAAGTAGTGTTATTTGAGGATAACCGCCATTACCGGGAACCACTTTGTAGAAATTAACTCGTGTGCCACTACTCCCCGCATCAAAAATCATCGTGTAAATCGGCGTGCTAGAACTCGTGGAAGAATTTCCCCCACCGCAACTAGCAATAGCAATTGCTAAGCTAATAGTTATTGAGATTCTTATAAAAGAGAACTTAATCAGTCGCATAAAAAATCCTAACGGTATAATGAGATTATTAAATTAATAAAATTAATTAAAAACTATTTCCAACTTACTGAATTATTTGTTTTAGTAGTCCATAATCGGCGCAAGAACTCTGCCGTCTGTGCATATGAACCATTTATTAAATTCAGCTCGTAGTGTTTACCTCCACTAGCACGATCGTTCGGAGGGTAATACAGTGAAAAATATTCTGGGTGTAATAAAAACAAAGCAGCGGTTTGATCCCACATTAACATCTCACCCCCTGGGCCCGCAGATACATTTGGTGGAACCCATATCGATAATGCCGTGCAGTCTGAAAAGCCACTACCAAGAAATTCAGGCTTTGGCATAGTTTTTTTAGGATCACTACTCTTTGTAAATTTACTATTGCAGTTGATTGGCTTAGTAAGGGCTTGTTTAAGCCTACCGGGCAAGCCAATATCAAGAAGACCTTTAGAGTTCTTACCGCCAACGACCATCTCAAGGCTTGGGTTGTAACAATTTGGAGAGGGATTAAGCGTATTGGCACAAATACCGCCTACGTCCTCATCGCGGGGAATATCGACAAAAAAGGCATTTAAATTCTTCAGAATTCCCATCGCCTTCACACAAGCAGGCATGTCATAACTACAGTTAAATGACTCACGACCCATTGTTCTGGAATTATCTCCAATGGGCTGCCCCATGATCACTACCCTATCAATTTTATTTTGAATAGCAGAGCTGTAGTTAACAAATGATGTGTATGTACCAATAATAAGTATGGAAACTTTTTGGCAATTTTCTAGAGACTTAACTACCTTTTGTACATAGTCTTTATCCAATGGCCAAGGCTTAGGAGGCTCTGGAAGTAAAGCATTTGCCTGATTCATCATGGCTCGGAAGTAATCAATCCAAAACCATTTAGAAAGATCTGGTCCAGGGGTTTGTTTGCCACCAACAATAATAGGTATTTTTCGTTGGTTCGGACGATCAGGGATATTATTGATGAGCTCATTAATTGCAGCAGCACCCTCTCCTGGTAATGTATATCCCTCCGACTGAATAATAGCAGCTACATATCGATTACCAATCACGGGGGGTATGGCCATCATATCGTCGATATCAAAATCATTATCAATTAAGACACATGACTCTATTTTTGAAGTTTTAGCTTTATCAGCAGCATTGCTAATTTCCGGAAAAACAGCAATTGTCATCAATAAAAAAGAACAAACTAGATAACTTTTATAAATATTTTTAATTCGCATAGTTCAACCTTGAAGATTATGTATTCCCAATAGTAGAAATTAATTTTTTAACGTACTGTCAGTATGGAGTGGAAGCTATTTTCGATTCAAATTCAGCAAATTTAGTATCTAATTTTTTTAATTCAATCTCTTTTTCTTTATCTGTCAAAAAAGAAAATCGGATGCTGTTGTAAGCAGTATTTTTAAGCTCTTTGTATGTTGGGCGATAATCCCTAATATAGATAAGATACTCTCCAGATAAATTATTTCTAGAAATACCGGAATCATCCGTTGATATAACATAAGGAACTTTAAAAGCTCTATAAATGGACAAGGGATGATCACCGCCTTTAACGCCCAAAATATCTTTATTGCTAGTTAAATTTACTTCTAATGCGATTTTATTTTTAGCCATATGTTTGAGTAAGTCGATAGCGTTAGCTTCATGGGGGATATCAATACCATGACCAATGCGATTTGCGCGTGCAACCATCACAGCTTCGCTAATGTGTGAACGCAACCCCTCAGGAGGAACCATGCCCAACACAAGCTCTCCGGCGTGAAGGGACAATTTAACATTCGGAAACTGGCTCTTAAGAAATGCAAACATATTCATGTGAAGGCCATAGTCTCTCATTGCAATATGATGATTTTCTGCCCCCACAATATTGACACCCACAACCTTTTTACCCGCATTAGCAGCAGCAAAGCCAGTATATAGACGACTAAAAACGATCTCAGGCGAAGTATTTCTGGAAGTGTAGGCCAAAAAACGCATCTTGAAAGTGTCATCATCAATACCTTTTGACGATGAATCAATTAGGTTGAGATACTCCTCAACCTTACTATTTGTATCCGGTAGATTTTTGAAAATATTAAATGCTTGAGCTAATACAATTAGTATTTCTGCTTGCGTAGAATTAGGCTTTAATGATTTAAAAATCTCAGTAACCTCAGTATTAACAATGGTTGGACTACTTCTCAACATAGTTTCAATATAGCTGACGTTTTCTTGCTTGGCTCTGTTTTTTAGGAGCTCCAAGCCAACCTCATAGCCAAACGGAGAAATATTTTCAAAATACCTAAAAGTATCAAAAAAATGTTTATCCGGGGGAGTTTGAAAATGAAAATGATTAGAGTAATCCTTTGAGGACCAAGTCATCAAAAGATTACGATAAAACAAGTTGTCTTTTAGAACCTCATCGACACTTAAACAATTTTGTTTTTGCTCACTACTTAGCGCTTTAGGATTTGTAGAAACTCGGTATTGTTCAATTCGAAGTTTTGCATCTGTGATCCTAAAAATACAAAAATCACGCTCTTTAATCCAATCTAAGTAATTTTCCACATAGATAGATCCTGAGAAATGATGATGAAGATCACCGCCCTTAGGTAACAAATTGGCAAACAACATTAACCCAGCCACATCGGGTGTAGAACCAGAAACTAATTTGGTATAAATTCTTTCGGTCTGTTTGAAATTATGATTTGGTGTTTTCTTAAGTTGCTCAGCATGCAACCCAACTTGAAATACTGACAAAAAGACAAGTAACCAAATTTTTTTAATCATGATCGATATAAATTTTAACTGTCAATAAGTTTAATCAAAGCTATATCTTAGCGAAGCATAGTATCTTAGTTATACTTTTAAACTACATTTTCTAATAAATCAATTTTGCTACATTTTTTGTAAAAACTAGTATTAACCCTTATAAAAATATATAGACAAGCTCCTTTAAAAATGGCCGGGCTGCAGTGAAACAAAAATTTTTCTTCTGTACAACACTTTTATTACTTTTTTCTAGCCACTGCAAGATTGCTGTATCGCAATCACAACCAACGGGGCAAGTTGATGTGCTATCTACATCATCAACTGAAAAAAAATTGGATGATCCTACTAAATCTGTTAAAAATTCCTCAAGTAATAATAAAAATTTTGAAAGGCCCTTGTTCGAAGGTAAGGCTGGAATCTCAATTTTTACCGAAGATACGTATAGCGGAACAGTTGGCGCTAACAAACCACAGAATAGTTATGCCAGAGGATACATACTAGGCAATCTATATTTCACACAAGATTTTTATTTATCAACAAATATTCGTTTTCAATCTTCAAGTGGCGACAGTACTGTTGGTAACTATTTTTTTGATGATGGCTCAGCTTTCATCGCAGATCTTACGCTTCGGTATGATGCTGACAATTATTCATTAGTTGGCGGTCATGCGAGCATCAATTACTCGCTGTCAAGAGACTACATGGCAGGATTGTGGGGTAAATCATTTGCTAAAAAGGAATATGGTGTTGATGGAATGATGGTTCTTGGAGGGTCGTATAAATTTAATACAGCCAAATTTGGCAATCATGCACTCTCTGTAACCGCATTTATGGTTGACAATACGTCGCTATCAAATACTTTTGGCGGTACTAGAGACCCTACTCCTCTGAGCATAGGTGGGCCTGCAAATACTGGAAAATTTAATAACTTTGCCTTTGCACTTGATGGGCTCAATATCAAGGCTATTCCAAAATTTCGCTATCAAATTGCAACAGTAAGACTTACTACTGAGAGCCTTTATAACTCTTCGACCAATAGTCAAGTTTCTTCTCAATATTTAGCAAACGAGCAAAGATATGTTGCTGCGGGTATGTTTAACAAACTTGATATCGGCTTTGGTGTAAAACTATCCCCCTTATTAGAATATAACCGCGTTATAAATTCAAATGGTATAGATGGTTACAACAAAAGTTACTATGTCGGCTCTTTACTTTTTGGATATAAACAATGGAATTTAGGTTTATCGAGTACTGTTTGGGACGCAGACTGGTCAACTCTTTCTTCACAAATACGGAGGCTTATTCCCTCGAATAATTACATTTCTGATCGATGGAATCAGATGCAGGTAGCAATAGGCTATTCATTTGAAAATGGTATCAAGGCTACTATCGCCTATAAAAAAGAAAATCAGTACATTGGAACTACGTCTCAAACAGTTGGCGTAAACCTTAAATATGATTTACCTTTTTCCTTTTAGTGACATTAAATGAAAACAAAATTTTTCTTAATTCTATTATTTGTAGTTCTCAAAAGTGAACTCTTGTTGGCGCAACCATCGATGGATATTAATAACTCTGCTGATTACCTTATGATCACAACAGAACAACAGGAGATATATCTTCGTAGATATCTCGAAGCAAATTCAGAATTAGCTAATAGATGTCAACCAAATTGGAATCTAGAAAAATCAAATCAATTTTTTATCAACTGGCTTACTCAAAATCCTCAATTTCTTCGTAGAAATTTAACCTCTTCCTTCTCTACAGCTCTAATGCACTCATGTAAATTACTTGAATCTAAGTAATTTTGATGTTTTTAGTTGTTAGATATACACATACACCAAAATTGGTAGTGTAATTGCCGAGAGGAGAAAGGTACCCACAACAAGCTTAGATGCTAACTCTACATCACAGCCGTATTAGAGGTGATGCCGACATCGCAGCTAGCAAAAGAACCACTTTATTTGATAAGCTAACATCACCCAGTATTCGATCAAAAGTATGGGCAAGAACAGGCTTCGCAACAAGTAGGAAAATTAGGAGTTTTTTGCCGGGAAGAGAGGCAAATTTTATGGTTCTCAACCCTGATCTACACCAGTACTATTAGCGCGAATTAAAGGTGCAAAAGATCTAAGAAGGAAGCTGTTTGCCTTTAAAATTTTTATGTGACGGTCGCACCGTTCAATATACTTATATTATGGGTAAAGCTCTCAAGTAAATCCATCAACATTAATTGAGAATGATCTTTCCCCACTAAATAAGAATTGATGAAAAGATTAAGATTAGGCAGAAGAGTTACCTCCTAAAAATTTGGGATATTGAATGTTATAGTGATAAACCGCAAGTCGAATCCCAATAATTAAGATTAACGTAGAAACAATGCAAGCAATTACTGGATAAGAGCTATGCTCAAATTCATTACAATAATATAAACCGATAATCATAAATAGAGCACCTAAGACCGCTACTTCTTCATAAATTGTTTTTTTGAATGCGCTGGGTTCTTGATTAACGATGACATCACGAATAACTCCACCCCCAGAGCAACTTAGTGCAGCAAAGAAAGGTGCCCAAAACCAAGGTAATCCTGCATTAATTGAAATTAATGCGCCTGTGGTTGCCAATACTGAAAATCCAAGAATATCTGCATATTTCTTGGTATTCTCAAATATCAAAGTTTTGTGTGACTGAGGATAAAACCCCGTAATAATAGTTGCAGCAGCCACTAAAAGCAAAATACCTAACGGGTAGGTTGGATCTTTAATATAGTAAAAGGGGAAACGATCGCCCTGAATCAATAGATCACGAATTGTGCCACCACCTAGTCCTGAGAGCAGGCCTAGAAAAAGTCTTCCATAAATGTCATAGGATCGATTAATGGCCTCTAGTATTCCAGATAAAGCAAATGTAAAAACTCCAAAGTATAGAAATAATTTATAGTAATAATTATCTGTGACAAGTTTAATATGATAAGAAGTTGCATTTGAGACTAGCCGATCAGTGCGATCAGCACTATTTAGCTTCTCCCATATCTCCTGAGTCCATATAAATGGATCTTGATCGGGCTGTTGTTTAAATTGCTTGATGTTAAATAAGCCAAATTTTTGGGGTTGAAGATCAATGAGTAGTAATACTTGTTCTAGCATGTATTGCTGATCTGAGCGCGATAGATTTGAGTTCTGCTGCATAACTGTTTCAATTGCAAATGCAGGGCTATTATTAGCCTCAATCCAACCCAGCTGTAATGCTTTAAGAAATTTTACGAGCTTCTCTTGAAATGCAGGAGAATCTAGATTTTCACGAAGTACGTAGAGCCCATCTTCAAAGTTTGTAATTCGATCAGGATCGGGCTTAAATTCCACAATATTTGTTGTAGAAGAATCCTCTTTAATTAAACGCAAGTAATTATCGTAAGAAGTGGCTGTAAAGCAATCAAGACTTTTATTTTTTAAATCAAGCTCACTCTTTTTTGAAACACGATACTGAACTTTATGAGAATCAATATTATTGCCTTTCAACAAATACTTTATAAAAGTTATATCCTTAATGCCTTCAACTCCAATTATTTTCCCCTCAAGATCAGATTCCTTAAAAATTCCACGATCAGTTTTGCAAATTAACCTTAAAGATGGCCTCGAAAAAATTTGCGCAATATTGACAACCGGTTTTCCCATTAGATTAAGTTCTTGAGCTTGACTTAACCAAGCTATCGCTAGATCCGCTTTATTTTCTTGAAGTACTTGAATCGGATTGATGGATGGGTTACCTGGGATAAGTTCAACATTTAACCCCTGATTCTCAAAAAAATTTCTTGCTTGAGCGAGGTAATATCCAGCAAATTGTGTTTGGTGCACATCCATAAGCTGAACGCGAAGCCGATCAGCGGATAAAGCTACGCTAGGGTGGCAACTGATTCCAAAAAATAAAACACTTAGTAAGAAAATTTTCTGAAAAAACATTAGGTTTCTGACAAATTAATTTTTGATAGATGATCGATTTTTTGCTTCACTAATTCCTTGATACTATCAATTGATAAATCAAGATTTAAAGAACTTTCTGCAAGATGAAAGCTAAACCAAGTTAATTGAATATTCTTTTTCAAGATATCAATTTTACCGAGGATAATATGCAGTTCAGAGGCCGAATCACATGTTTCAATTTCATTCTTAAATAAATGAAGTTGCTCGTAGCTGTGCTGGATAATTTTTTCAGCAATGAACTCTCGAATTTGTATAAATTTTCTAATAAAAAATGAAAATGTGATAAAGATAGTCAGTAAAGGAACCCATAATTGATATAAGAGAGTGGCTGAACGCACTGAAAGATAAGAAAAAATAGATGGAACCCCATTTTGATAGTAAATTTGAGCGACTGAACTTAGAGGAAAACTGTGATCTAAGTATTTGGGTAAATTACCATCCTTGGCGAAAAAATTATTCTCATTAGCATTTATTTCTTTTGCTGCAATTAGCAAACCCCATTGAGACGATGCATGCATGTTCTTTTCTATGAGCAAGTTAATTGTATTTGCCAACAAGGTAATTTCTTGTTTGGGTTGCAATTTACCAATGTCTATTGCGCCACGTGGAATGGTTACTTTAATTAAAAAAGGAAATTTCTTTATGTATGCATCTGCTAGATTAAAACTATAAATATTTAAATTGGGATCATTTAATAGGCGTTGAGTGATTGGAGATTCATAATCTTGCATGAAAAACATGGCATCGATTTCTCCTGATTTTAATTTTGATTCAGCCTCCGAATAAGATAATTCTAGTATATTTTTAGAAATTGTCGGATCATTTTTAAGATTATCAGCTAGCAAATGAAATATTTTATTATTTGCCGTTCCTTTGAGTCCGATTGAAATTTTCTTTTTAGAAAAGTAAGTAAACGGGTCATCCACATCAATTTTGGGACCGCGATAAAAAAGCCAAATAGGTGCAATTTCAATTGCTCCTAAAGAAACAATGTCTGGAAATTTCTTATAGGTATCGAGTCCACCGGGATATAGACTGGCATTCACTTTAGATTTATCATCTTCAAGTAAAAAAAATCCCTCTTCAAGTCCGACTGTGGTTATTAGCTCAAGGCTTAGTCCTTGCTTACTTAGAATTTTTTTAAATTCGTTTGCCATGATGTTCGATGTAGTGCCATATTGCCCATTTGCAAGATATATTTTTTCAAAAGAAATTGGCTTTAGGTAGATTACTAGGCTAATTAATATTAAAAATGTAAAAATTATTGCTAACCAATAAAAACGAAATACCCAAAGCCAACTCGATAATTCGCGATTGAATCCACCATTATTGAAATAATGTATGAGATAACTTTGTACCGAGTCAGGAAATTTTGTATTTTTATCTAACATTGTTAATGGGCGGTTTTATTGTTCTCTAGGTACTTGATCGTCTTGATAATAATTTCTGGTGACGCTCGCGTCTCACCGCGATATGGTTGATCAATGATCATCACGCTCGTATAGATTAGGCATAGCATCATAATTTGCACAGTTACTGCAACCGCTCTTAAGGGTGTTGTTTTCGATAACCGCATTGCTGAAATGATTAGAACCCCAAGGAGCAGGGCAAAACTAATATTCCAGAATAGCGGCGGAAGTGTATTCTTAGCCGCCATAATTCGACTTTCTCTAGAAAGTGCAACCTCATCTGCTCGTGAAGTTATGGAATTGAACAGTACCGCGCTTTTTAAGTCTGCTGGTTTAAGGGCGCGAATATTATCGAATAGTTTTAATAAATAGCTGTTGGTAATATTGCTTCCTGAACCTTTGACTAAAAGGGGCCATTCGTCCTCTACAATTGATTTTGTATATAGGTATAGATCCTTTCTAACTACCTCTGCTTGTTTGGATCCCTCAATAAATAAAAGGCGATCTAAGCTTTCTATGCGGCTAGCCTCTGTAACAAGATTATTATCAAT
>JACCDI012213841.1_pt1 | contig 11639 bp, 14 predicted proteins | sample 7442791 | NCBI WGS metagenome assembly JACCDI01 (sample SAMN15323434, study PRJNA562643) | freshwater metagenome | isolation source: river surface water | place: USA:Blue River Watershed | collected 2017-08-15
AAGCTTATGAATTTAGAGATAAACGAAAGTATGAAGAAATGAAAAGATATTTATATTTAGCTGGAGAAAAAGGAAATGGTGAAGCCTATAATGAATTAGGTTTATATTATAGACAAGTAGAAAAAAATTATGATGAAATGAAAAAATGTTATATTAAAGCTATTGAAATGAATAATGCAGATGCAATGTGTAACTTCGGTTTTTATTATTCAAATGTTGAAAAAAACAATGAAGAAATGAAAAAATATTTTTTAATGGCAGTTGAACATAAACAAACAAATGCAATGAAGAATTTGAGTGTTTATTATGAAAACATTGAAAAGAATTATGATGAAGCTAAAAAGTATTATTTAATGGCAATTGAATTAGGTAATACAGATGCAATGTGTAATCTAGGTTTATACTATAAACGAGTAGAAAAGAATTATGATGAAATGAAGAAGTATTATCAAATGGCGATTGACAAAGGTAATGATATAGCATTGAATAATATGATTAATTATTATAGAACAATTGAAACAAATAATCATGAAGAATTATCAAAATATTTACTTTTAGGATTACAAAGAGGAATACCTCAGATTAGTCCAGTTTTTGGTTTTAGATGAACTATTTGATAAATAATTTATAAATTAATCTTTAACTTTAATCCATCTACAAACACCATTTTTATTAGGTTTAGAAAGATACATATGTCCATCATTTCCTTTTTTCTTTTTACCACAATAAAGAGTAGCTGATTCAGTAGGACTAGGTCTTAAACCTTTTTCTTTAAGTAATTTAGATGAAACAGATGTTTTTTGCTTATTCATACCTTTTTTATAAACTTTCCAATGAAATTTACCTTTAGAATCAGGTAAAGAAATGTACATAACACCATCTTTACCTCTTTTCTTTTTATATGAATAACTTTTAGGATTATAAGTTATAGCACGACGAATTAATACTTTTTGAGATGGTTTAATGCGTTTACCGGAGATATCTTTAATCATATCATTTAATTCTTTTTTTTCTTCTTTAGTTAAATTGAGAGGATTAGAAGACGATTTGATAGCATATTTTATGTTTTTTAACCAGGATGAACGGCAAGTATTAACACATGTACCTTTTTTGATAGATTGAAGAATTTGTTTAGCGGAACCAAAACTATGAATAAATCCCATTTTTACTAATTATAAATAAGATATTTAATATTAAATGAATTAAATAATTATATATTTATAAATTTTAACTTAAAAAAAGTTAAAATAAAAAATTAAAATTAAAATATTTAGAAAAATAAAAAATGATAACTAATGAAATTGAGATGCAAGAGAGAGAATTAAATATTAATTTAAATAATTATTTAGAATATACCTATTCAAATAATATTTTTGAAAAATATCAAAGCATTATATTTGAAAATTTGGATAAAAAACAAATAGAGGAAATAATGAAAGATTTAAGAGAGGATACAAATTCGAAAACAGACATTATAAATTTTGAAAAATGTAAAATGATGAGTTTAGATGTTTATTTTCCGAATAAATTAAGAATATTAAATTTTTCAAGTTGTAAATTAGAAAAAATACCAGAAAATATTAAATTATTAGATGAATTAGAAGAATTGAGAATAAAAGATTGTTATTTAAACTCAATTGAAAATTTATCTAAAAATATTAAATTTTTAGATGTAAGTTATAATCAAATTAAAGAGATAAATTATGATAATTTATCAGAAAGTATTGTAGAATTTAAAATAACACATAATTTTTTAACAGAAACACCGCCTAAATTATGGATAAATAAAACAGATTATTCACAGAATGAAATAGAAGATAAAAAAAGAATATTAACTATTTTTGAAGATGTTTATTGGAATGTTCGTGAATTAGATAGAGATCGAAACCGTGTTATTCAAAATTTTAATAATATATATAATAATCCAAATCAAACGAATAATATTTTAGTAAATAATAATCAAACCGTTCATTTATCTTCAATAAATAATTCAGTATCGAAATCAATAAAAAAGATATTGGATGAAACAAAAAATATGGTTAAAAATCCTTTATTTAAAAAAGATTTGTTTAATAAAGTTTATGGTAATATAATTTATAGAAATTTATTTTATCAGCGTCATTTAATGTTTATAGAATCAAATTTAAATGATAAATCGATTCATTCTATACACAAAGTAACATATGGTGAATTATTGGAAAAAATGTGGTTTTTAATTGAAAAATATCCTGAACGAAAATATATATATAAAAGATTAAAAACGGAAATAGGTGAAAGTATAGGATATTGTTTTACAGGAAGAATAAATAGATTAGTAAATGTAATGTCTGGTTATTTAGATGGTATTAATGTTGGATTATCAGAAGAAGAGGAGATGCAGATGTTAATACAAAGTTTAATTAAAAAATTAGCAGAAAAGAAGATAACTAAAAACAATGCAAAAGATGAATTGACAAAAATATTTGATCAATTTAATTATGATAAAAATAAACGAGAATCTTGGTTTGAAGCTTTAGATGATTATGCAGATGAAGATAATCAAGAAGAAAAAAAAGATAATATTATTATGGAAGTAAATTAATTTATAAAATATAATTATAAAAAAATATGAAAAAATAACTTTTTTAAATAAAATAATAAAATTTTAAATTTTATTTTTGTCAAATAAACCAGTGATTCTTATAAAAACAGGTTTATTATTCTCATATCTATCTAATTTAAAATAACCAAGTCTTTCAAATTGCCATAATTCGCGAGTTAAACAATATTTTTCAACATAACCATATTTAACTATCTTTGAATTTGGATCATATATTCCATTTGGTGCTAAATCTGTATATAATTCAAAAATAGCTTCAATTGCATCATCTTTACCAACCCAATGAATACAACCTTTTACTTTTTTAGGATTTTCAACTTGAGTATATTTAATAGTTAATTTATTATCATTATAATTTTTATATTTAAAAAAATCATGATATTTCAGTCTTACTTTGTTTTCAGGAGAAAAACGATAATAATTTTTATCATGAATTTCTCTAAAATCTTCCTTTTCAATATAAATAATTTTTGATAATTCTTTTTCATGATCACCAAAATCTTTTTGGAAAGGATGATTTGGATGTTTAACATTTTTATTTTCAATATCATCAAAATTAAATATTTCAACTTCAAGAGGATCTAACACAGCAAAACCTCTATAAGCATTTTGATTTAATTCTTCTCGAATAACATAATCTATAAATTCAGTATTTACTATAGTATCTTTTTTATCAAGTCCTGAAGTGGATACTATTTTTTTAATCATAGATGGTGTAAATCCTCTTCGTCTTAAACCTCTTAAAGTTAATAATCGAGGGTTACTACTAGTAACATCAAACTTGATATTTCTTTATAATTTAAATATAACGTAAATTTATTATTTTTTTATTTTTTTGTTTTTCTTATATCTTCTTAAACCATTCATTTTTGCAACATATACATTCATTAATTGTAAAACATCAAATGCTAATTCTTCTTCTGGTTTTCTTTTTTTTATATTTTTGTCTAATATGATTATTTTACCATTTGAATATTTTTTTATTAAATCTTCAATTAAATCATAACCAAAACTGATTAATTTATCTTTATGTGCAATTATTAATTTATTTATTTTACCTTCTATAGCATAATCAATTATTTTTCTAATACCTCTTTTATTTAAATTTAAACCTGAACCAATATCTTCTATTAAAATATATTTTGGGAATTTTTTAACCATTATTTCTTTTTGTCTCATTAAATCGTTTATTTGTCCTTTTGAAGAAACTCTTATATAACAAATATTAAGCTTTTTTTTTTGTCATTTTTCTTTTTTATTAAGTTATTATGATTATATTTTTTTAGATATTTATGTATATTATAAAATCTTTTTCCTCCTGGACTTCTAATAACTTCTATATATTTTTTCTTTTCCCAAATATATAATGTTCTTTGATGTACTCCTAAAATTTTACTAGCTTCTTTTCCCGAAATAAATTTTTGATTTAACATTTTTAATATTGATTTAAAAAAAAAATTATATTTTAAATTAGAAAAAATAAATGCCTGATTTAAGAAAATCAATTAAATATTCAGTTGAACAAGAAAATATAAAAAATAAATTATTAGATTATATTAAAATTGATGAAGACAATTCATTTGTTTTATATGAACTTGATAATAACAAAGAAAAACAAGATAATATTTTATCTTTAAAAGATGACATAAAAAAATATTATCCATCTTCTTGTTGTAATGGTGTTAATACAAAAGAATGTAAACGACCATATTTAAGTATTATTAAATATATTTTAAAATATCATGATATAAATTATACCACAAAAAATCATTCAAGAACCATTGGAAATAATTTAACTGTTATAACTAAAAAATATAAATTAGAATTTAATTAAGAAAATAATTAAGTTTTTTAATTCGTTTAATTTAACTTAAAGAAATATTTCTAATATATAATTAGAATAAAATGAGAAAAAAAAGAAAAATCAAAAGAGTCAAAAAAATTAAAAACAAAGAAAAAATTAAAAAACCTAAATCATTTAAGGAAAATTCTTTATATTTATCATTAAAAGATAAAATAATACAAAACAATCATTTAATACCTCAAATAAAAAATTGTAGTAAAAATAAATTAATAAAAAATACATGTTTTAATAACCAAATTTTAAAAGATAAAAGTATTGAAAACAATATTTTAGATGATTTAATTATTAACGAAACAAAGGAAAACTATGGTTCAAGTGAAATTTATAAGTGTTATCAAATTGATATAGAATTTAATGATTTACAAAAAACTATTATGGAAAGATGGAGAAAATCATATATTTTAATGTATAATGAAACAATCTATTTTTTAAAAAATAATTATAAAAAAACAAAAGAAGAATTTGATAACAATATTGACTATGTAGATTTTAAAAATAATTTAAATATTTATTATCATATCGAAAAAGAATTAAAAGAAAAAAATGAAATTTATGACAAAATTGAAATCACAAAGGAAAATAAAAATAAAAGAACAGAAATAAAAAATATTATTAAAAATTTTGAAAAAGATTTAAAAAATATTAAAGAATTATTAAAAAAAAACACAGATAATATAAAAAATTATATTACAAAAAATAATTCAATATTTTCTTTTACAAAAGGTAAATATAAATTAAATTATCAAAATATTCGAACTTATTATATAAAAAATATAAAAGATCAAATTTTAGAAAAATCAAAATTATCAGAAGATTTTATTAAAAAATATAACGTCGATAAAAAAATTAATACTTGTATTTATTCACATACTTTAGATAAAGCAATTCAATTAGCCACATCAAATTATCAATCAGGATTAACAAATTTAGAAAGAGGTAATATAAAAAAATTTTCAATTAAATACTGGAACATAAATAAAAAATACCAGTTAGTTGATATTGAAAAACAAGAATTTAAAGAAGAAAAATATTTACAAAACGAAAAAAGACAAAATTTTTCTAGTATTTTTAATTTAACAAAAAACAATGATCACTATTATTCAATGGCTAAATCTAAATTGGGAAATATTAAATTTAAATATAAAAATAAAGAAGTATTAATAGATAATATTAATTGTGATTGTAAAATATATTATGATAATGATTTGAATAAGTACAAATTATTAATACCTGAAGAATTAAAATTTTATTGTGAAGAGGATAAATGTAAAATACTGAAAAATTATATTTCGATAGATCCAGGTTTAAGAACATTTTTAACAGGAATGACAAATAATGAGATTATTGAAATAGGTATTAATAAAAATTCAAAGTTAGATAATTATATAAAAAAAATGATAAAAATAGAATCTATTAATAAATATAACAAAAAAAAACATAAATTAAAAACATTAAGACGAAAAATAAAAAACTATGTATCAGAAATGCATTGGAAAAGCATAGATTATTTAACAAATAACTATAAAAATATTCTTTTAGGTGATATGAGTACCAAAGGAATAATAAGAAATGAAACTTCAAAAATCGATTCATATAATAAAATTTTAGCATCTTCAATAAGATTATATGAATTTAGAGAAAAATTAAAATACAAATGTTATTTACGAGGTAACAATTATTTTAATATAAAAGAAAATTATACATCTAAAGTATGTTCATGCTGTGGTCATTATAAAAAAGATTTAGGTTCAAATAAAGTATATAATTGTAAAAATTGCAATGTTAAAATGGACAGAGATATAAATGGATGTAGAAATATATTGATAAAATCAATATAAATAAAAATAAAAATAGCAGGTATGTTACATACCTAAAGAAAGGCTTAATTTCAGTATGATATTGAAAAGAATTTTCATAGAATTCTAGTAAATATATGTATTGGTTAATATTATAAAGTATTGATAACTATGTTATCAAGAAATATCAACTTTCATGTAACGGTCATCATATCCAGTTACTGAATTATCTTGAATAAGTTTATTAATATTTCGTTTAGATAAAATATTATTTTCAACTAATAATTTACCATATTCATATTCTTCTGCTACTTCTAAATCAATACCCAATTCTTTTAATCTGAAAGGAGACCAAAAATATAAATCACGACGAATATAAAATTCAGTAGTACAATAAGAATGAGTAATTTTTTCTAAAGCATCAATAATACCATGACTATAATCATATGATGGATAAATACACCATTTATTTTTTGTTTTATAATGAGGTGTATGATTAATACGATAAGCAATTGGATCTCTTAAAACATGATTAAGATTTTTCATATCAATTTTAAGACGGAGTACACAATCAGATTCTTTATATTTACCATTTTTCATATTTTCAAATTCATTAAGATGATATTCAATAGGTTTATTTCTAAATTCATTTTCAATACCATTATGACGTTCATCTCTCATTTTATCTTTTTCTGTAAAATCAACATATGCATAACCATTTTTAATTAATAAAATGGCATATTCATATAATAAATCAAAATAATCAGATGTATATGTGATATGTCCAGGATCATATCCTAACCATTTTAAATCTTCAATAATTCCATCAACAAATTCTTGTTTTTCAGAAGATGGATTAGTATCATCAAGTCTTAAATGACATTTATTTTCACCACTATAATTTTGTATAATGGATTTAGTGTGTCCAAAATGGAGATATCCATTCGGTTCAGGAGGAAAACGAGTGATAATGTTAGACATTCTGTGTAACTCAATATATTTATATTTTTTTTAAGTTCAAATAAATGTTTATTTTATTTATTTTTTTTAACATAAATATCATAATATTCAATAGCTTTTAATGGTACAAATATAGGCCAGTATGCAGCAGGTAAAGATGCATTAATAAAAGACATAAAAAGTGCATTTAAAGGATTTATATAATAATAATATTGATATTCTTTTTTATAAATATAAAGACCTCCAAATCCAGTAAAAAAAATAAATCCTCCAATATAAATATTAATTAATTCTAATGTAGTTTTTATAATTTTATCTTTTTTATTATGATTATTATTTGTAAAATTATGAAAATATCTTTTTTGTGAAATATTAAATATTTTTTTTAACATTTTTATATATAAATAAAATTCTATTTATTTTAAGTATTTAATAAAAAATAATTATTATAAAAATAATTAAACTTAAAAAAAAATATATATTATTTAATAATTATAATAAAAGATGGAAAGTGATAAAAATTCTATAATAGGTAAGGTTTATAGAATAAACGAAATAAAAAATAGAAGAAAAGAAGAAGCAATAAAATATTTTGAAGAACATTTTGAAAATATAGATATATATAAAATAACATCCGAATATTTTGAATTAATAGATTTATATTTAGAAAAAGAATTTAGAAATAATTTTAAACAATTGACTTTAGCTTATCCAATATTAGCGTATACAATTTATACAGATTATGATTTAGAAGTTAAAAAAATTAAAAATGATATGAAAAATAAATATGGTTATGATGCATTTAATGAAGGAGGATTTATAATGGAATATAGAAAAAAAACAGAATATTTTCAACAAAATTATGTAAAATATATGGAAAATTTAATTAATTTATATCCGGATAGTTATGAAACAAATGAACATCCTGGAAATACAGGTTTTCCTTCAAGTAGTATAGGATGGTTATTGAAAACAATAATAAATAAAGAACATAATGAATATCAATATGGAAAAAAGGGTTTAAATTTTGAGGAATTAGTAAGATTAAAATTCCCCGATGCAAAAAATATAGAGTTTAATGAAAAATCTTATAAAATTGAATTTTAATTAAAAAAAATGAAAAATAATTAAACTTAAAATAATTTTATGAATAATAATCTAAAATAAACATAAAAAATGCAAGATCCGATTTACAATCCACTAAAAGATTATCAACTTCCGAAAAAGGAAGAAATACAAGAAATCAATGATTTTTTAAGTAAAAATAAATACTATAAATATGGTATTTCTCATAATAGAATTTTACTTAGAAAAACTCTATTGGAACCATTAGTAGATTTTACGATTTTTACAAATCGATTAAAATATGTATTAGATAAAGATAAGGTTTTTGAGTATGATTGTGATCAAATTATGAATATGGCTAAATATACGATTCATAAGAGTATAGTAACAAAAAATGATACAATTTATAGACCATTTGAATTTGTACAAATACCTATTACTAATATAAATAAATGTAGTAAATATGATGATTTTGTGAAAAGTTTAGAAAATATAGGTACAAAAGTCACAATTGTAAATATGGACGGTAAAAATGAAAAAACAGGTATTTTATTATATCATTTAAAGACGAATCGATTAAACATATTAGATGATTTTAAACCATATTAGATTAAAAACAATATATTTTTATATATTTATAATAAAGTTATGTATTTATTATAAACGTAAAATAAGTAGGTAAAGCGCAAAAAAATGATTAATTTTAAATTATAAATATCATTTCTATTAAATTAATTAATAACAATATATAAAATATGACAGAATATTGTAGGTTATATTTTAGTGAAGATGATTTTAATAAAATGAATAGTTTTATTGAATCAGAAAATAGTGCTCATCGATTTGTAAATATTTATATAGATAATGAAGACATACAAAATTATATTTTAGATAATATGAAACAAAAATATGATGATAATTGTAAATTTTTTAGTGAAGAAGAATTAGAACAATTTGAAAAAGCAGATAAAAATTTAGGAATGACTCCTGATTTATTTGAAGGAAATAATAATAATGATGATGATGATGAAAATGAGATGGATAATATAAATTTTCATGAAAATCTTGTTATATGGGAAAATTATATAAATTATTTTAAAGAAAAAAAGATAATAATTTTTCCAAGAATAATGAAAAATTCAGGAATATTCAAAATATTATGTAGTCAAAATACTTTAGTTTATACTTCTGTAATAAAAAATCAAATAATAGATATAACATTTCGAGCAAAAATAATTATTTTAAATAAAATATCATTTGAAAAAATTGAAACAGTTTTAGGTGTAAAAAAAAGAGCTATTCAAACAAGTATTTTGTCAGAAAAAGAAATTTATGATAAAAATAACGAAGCAATTAAAATATTTAATGGTGAATTATTGGAAAAAACATGGCATCCTAATCGCTTTCAACAATGGTGTTTATCTATTGATGAACAAAAGGATTTAAATTAATAAAATAGTAACGTAAATCAAATTTATAAAAAATGAATATTAAATAAATAATAATTATATTAAATCAAAAACTATTAAAAAAATATGAATGAAGAATACAAAATATTAGAGAGTAAATTAAAAGATAAAACATTAACAATTAATGATATAGGAGGTATTGTTTTTGAGGGTAGTATAAATAATAGATATTATGATGAAGATATAGAAGATAAAATATTTGAATTATATGAAGATAATTTAACAATTGAAAACTTAAAAAAAGAATTAGAAAAGAATTTTACAAGTTTATTTGAACCGAGATATGATAATTATGATAGTGTATATTTTAGATTTTATACAAAATCAATAAGTAGAGGAATAGGATATGGAACACCTGGTTTAAATGTTAATATAATTTTTGATATAATAAAAGATAAACAATTTGAAAGATTTTTAAGACATAGATTTGATTTTTTTAATTATGAGTATGAATATAAATTAGAACATAGTGAAAAAATAAAAAATGTTTACGAAGAATTATATAAAAAAACATGGCATCCAGATAGAGTTATTAAATGGTGTATGAGTATAGATGAATTAAAAGATATAAATGTAAATTAAATATAAATTATAAAAAATAAAAAATAAAACGTAAAAAAATGATATCGATTTTTCTTTTAGGAAATATTATATTTTTAAATATTAAAAAACAAAAAATTGATAGGTAAAATAATCATAATTTTTTTTTCAAAAAATTAATTTTTAATTCATAATACTAATTAAAAATGAGCGTTTTTTTCAATAACAAAGAGCGTTTAGAGAGGGATGTTATTGATTGGGAGGTTTTACATAGTGATGGATACTATAAATTATGGTCATTTGGTGCTATTTCTGTTGAAGCAGATGATGGTAATGGAGACATTTTGGTAGAAGGTGGAAATAATGTAAATATAGCTGAGAAATTAGAACTAATTTTCACACATAAAGAAGGTAAACATAGTTATTGTAAACTTACTATTGAAAAAGCTTTTGAATTTAGAAAAAATATTGAACAATTAGTTGAACAATATTTATCTCAATACAAAAGTTATATAGAAGATAGTAAGTAATTAGTAGATGAATAATTTTTATAAATTTAAAGAATATTAAACTTTTTTATTAATAATTATTGTAATAAAATAAACTTAAAATAATAATCAAAAATAAATATAAAAATATATGAATAATAAAAATGTTTAGAATAAGACCAAATTTACAACAAAATATAAAAAGAGTTTTTAACAATAATTTTGAAAATTCAATAAAAAGAATATATTTATCGGATAAAAGTGAAAAAAAATTAGATTTATATATCGTGATAAAAATTTTTTTATATTTTTACGTTAAAATAATAAATTAACGTAAATAAAATTTTGTAAAAAAATTGATTTTTTTATACTTAGATCTATTGTTTTTTTTAAAAAAAACAATATATAAACCCAGAAATATTAAAAATGAGGTTAAATCATTGTAGATATAAGGGTATTTACAGATATTTAATGAAAAATTTAGAAAAGCCAGTTAAAAAAATAGGTTATTATGAAAGAACTGCTTTTACTCAATATGATTTAGAAATTATTTTAAATGAATTTGAAGAATATAAAAAATTTGTTCAAAAAATGAAAAATAAACAAAATATGAATCTATTAATTCTTCGAAATCAAATCTATGAAAAATGCAATAAAGATGTTTTAGGTTATTTTATGTCATTTGTGAATTATCCATTAACTACTATTGAAAAAGTTTTGATAAAAAAAAAAGAAATGTATGAAAAAATTGCATTACGATTAGCAAAAAAAGCGAATATAATATTAAAAGGTTGGAGAGGTTTTAAATGGAAAAAAACTGATGAAGAAAATATAATTCAATATTTTAGAACAAGAATA
>JACCDI011484140.1_pt1 | contig 11638 bp, 11 predicted proteins | sample 7442791 | NCBI WGS metagenome assembly JACCDI01 (sample SAMN15323434, study PRJNA562643) | freshwater metagenome | isolation source: river surface water | place: USA:Blue River Watershed | collected 2017-08-15
ACCGATCAGCCCGCCAATCGAGATTCCCAGCCCATAAAACGCCATGGCCGAGGCGCGCTTTTCCGCAGGGACCGCATCGGTGATGAGCGAATGGGCAGCCGGCGTGCACCCGGCTTCCCCCACGCCCACGCCGATCCGGGCAAGGAGCAGCTGAACAAAATTTTGCGCCATCCCGCATGCGGCCGTCATCGCCGACCAGAGGCCAAGCGAGAGGGTGATAACATGGGCGCGGTTGGCGTGCGGCCGGTCCACATAGCGGGCAATCGGAATGCCGAGAAACGTGTAGAATAGCGCAAAGGCCAGGCCCGTCATCAACCCGATTTGCGTATCAGAAAGATTAAGATCCCGGCTGATCTCTTCGGCCAAGATATTGACGATCTGCCGATCCAGAAAATTGAAGATGTAAACAATCAGCAGCACCCACATGAGCTGCCTGACGCCGGGCGAAGTTGTGCCTTGGGGGCGAGATGCGCTTTCCATGCTCTCCTAACAGCCTCTGAATTGGGCTTTCACAGACCTTGTGGGCAAAAGCATTCGGTTCAGCAAGCTGTTAAGGCGGGTCAGCCGCACTGGGCGCGGTGGAGGAGCTTCTGGTCCGCGAGCACCAAGGCCATCATCGCTTCCACCACCGGCGCGCCGCGAATGCCGACGCACGGGTCATGCCGGCCCTTGGTGACAATTTCGGTTGCCTCGCCGCCCCGGGTCACCGTCTCAACGGGGGTGAGGATCGAGGAGGTGGGCTTAAACGCCACGCGCACCACAACCGGCTGGCCGGTGGAAATCCCGCCCGCGATCCCGCCCGCATTATTGGCGAGAAACTCCGGCGCGTTGCTCCCCGGGCGCATGGGGTCAGCATTTTCCTCGCCGCGCAGCCGAGCTGCGGCAAAGCCCGCGCCAATCTCGACCGCCTTCACCGCGTTGATGCTCATCATCGCAGCGGCGAGCTCACTATCAAGCTTGGCATAAAGCGGCGCCCCCCAGCCTGCGGGGACGCCCGTTGCCACGCATTCCACGACGGCGCCCAAGGAAGAGCCGGATTTGCGCGCTTCATCCACCAGCTTTTCCCAGCGGCCAGCAGCGGCCTCATCGGGGCAGAAGAAGGGGTTCTTGTCGATCTGGCTCGCTTCGAAATTGGCGCGGTCAATCGTATCGCCGCCAATTTCGACCACATAAGCGAGGATCTCAACCTCGGGGATCACGGCGCGGGCAACAGCGCCTGCCGCAACCCGCGCCGCAGTTTCGCGCGCGGAGGACCGGCCGCCGCCGCGATAATCGCGAAAGCCATATTTGGCGTCATAGCTGTAATCGGCATGGCCCGGGCGATAGGCTTTGGCGACATCGCCATAATCCTTGGACCGCTGATCGACATTCTCGATCATCAGGCTGATCGGCGTGCCCGTGGTCCGCCCTTCAAACACGCCAGAAAGGATGCGGACTTCATCCGGCTCTTGCCGCTGGGTCGTAAAGCGCGAACTGCCCGGGCGGCGCTTGTCGAGAAACGGCTGAACGTCCTCCGCCGATAAAGCCAGCCCCGGCGGACACCCATCGACCACAGCGCCGAGCGCCGGCCCATGGCTTTCCCCCCAAGTGGTGAAGCGAAAAACGCGGCCAAAGGTGTTGAAGCTCATGGAAAAGCGATGCCGCGATTTGCCGGGGAATGCAAGGCGAAGGGCTGAGCTTTGGGCGGAAGGCGATCTAACGCAATACGGTTCGTGATATCGCAATCACCCCTCATAAGGTTGAGTTTGGCGGCTCGGCCCGGCCCGTTAACGGCCGCTGAGACGTCACCCGCTGCCGTCCCAGCGACCAGATTTTAAAGGGTTATAGACGCGTCCTGCGCTTGCTTCGCCAAAAAGCGTTTGCGCATCGCTTCCCAAAGAGCTGCAACGCACGTCATCACGATCATCAATATTAGCTCTGGCGAGGCCAAGCTTATGCTGCGAAAGTTAATTATAACAAGCAGGCCAGCCGCGGCCTGCATGCCGAAGAAAAATGCCGATAGTAAAAGCGGAAAAGCAATATCCGGGCGAGATGAGGGCATATCCTTCCTCCTAACGCTTATTGACACCAAATGAGCCGCCTGATGAACTGACCATCAGCGCGCCGCGGAGCTTAACGCTTCAATTTGAGGAGAAAAGGTTACGCTGCGATCCATATACGCCATGAATAGCTCCCCTTCAAAGGTCTAAGCGACAGAATTGGCACCGACCGTTTCCAAGACCTTTCGAGCCAACATGTCGCTTTTGTACACTGCCAAATCTGGTGCGCCTGTCAAGCCGCCCCCGGCGTGTCGATCTTTGAAGAATGCAGCGAAGTTTATCAGCTCAGCGCAATATCCGGGGCATCCTCGGCCTTCATGCCGACGACATGATAGCCGCAATCGACATGATGGGTCTCGCCTGTCACCCCCGCCGACAGGTCGGACAGGAAATACAGCCCGGCGCCGCCGACATCTTCGATCGTCGTGTTGCGCTTCAGCGGGGAATTCAGCTCGTTCCACTTCATGATGTAGCGGAAGTCGCCAATGCCCGATGCGGCGAGCGTCTTGATGGGGCCGGCGGAAATCGCGTTCACGCGGATATTGTCGCGGCCCAGATCAACCGCCAGATATTTGACCGAGGTTTCCAGCGCCGACTTGGCGACGCCCATCACGTTGTAATGCGGCACAACCTTTTCGGCGCCATAATAGGTAAGCGTCAGAAGCGATCCGCCATTCGGCATCATCGCGGCGGCGCGCTGCGCGACGGCGGTGAAGCTGTAGACGCTGATGTTCATCGTCATCAGGAAATTGTCGAGGCTGGTATCGCAATAGCGGCCGCGCAGTTCGGTCTTGTCGGAAAAGCCGATGGCGTGGACGACAAAATCAATCGTTGGCCAGCGCGCGGCGAGCGTTGCGAACGCGGTGTCGAGCGCCGCCATATCCGCCACGTCGCAATCGATCAGGAAATCGCTGCCCAATTCTTCTGCTAGCGGGCGGACGCGCTTTTCCAGCGCTTCGCCTTGATAGGAAAAGGCAAGCTCAGCGCCTTCTTCCTTTAGTTTCTTGGCAATGCCCCATGCCAGGCTGCGATCATTCGCTAGCCCCATGATCAGCCCCCGCTTGCCGGTCATATATCCTGCCATCAACGCTTCCCTTCACCCTTGGTTGATCTGCCTCTCGACCCGCGATTCTTCTGGCTCAGGGTTGGCCAGCGCCGCATTTAGATGGGCCCCAATAACAAGGCCGAATCCGACTATCCAGAAAAACAACAGGGCAATGATCACCCCGGCCAAGCTGCCATAGGTCAGGGCATAGCCCCCAAAGAGCGAAAGCGCAGGCGGGAGCAGCGCCAGCGCGCCAGTCCACCATAAGGTCGTCACCAGCGCGCCGGGCCATTTCGGGTGGCGGGGATGGCGGTAGCGCGCCGGCGCGAGCGACCAGAAGATCGCGAAAAGCCCAAAAAAGACCGCGACCGAGGTTGAGACCCAACCCACTTCCACCGACAGTAATGATTGAGCTGCCGGGATGAAGCGGAAAACAACCTCTTCGATGGCCGTCACCGCCAATTGGGCCGCGAGCCCCGCGAGGATGAGAACCACCGCCGCAAAAGCGAGCAAGATACCGCCCAGCCGATATTGCCAAAAGGGGCGCTCATAGCGGGTGCCATAGGCGCGGCGCAGAATATCGCGGATCGTTTCGATAAAGCCGCTCACCGTCCAAAGCCCGACAAGCGCGCCAAACCAAAGGAGCGGCCCGGTCCGCGCCAACAGCACTTCGCGCGCCGCGCCATCAATCAAGCTTGCCACGCTGGGCGGCAGCGTCCCCAGCATAGAGCGCACCGCCGCCAGATTTTCCTCAGGCTGGCCGATTAACTGGGTGACGGCTGCCATCACGATGAAAAAGGGAAAGACGGTGAGCAGCGTCAGATAGGCAAGATTTCCAGCATGAACAAAGCCATCGCTATAAACGCCAACGGCGACCCGGCGGACGATTTCAAACGGCGCAGACCCAGGACCGCACAGCCCCGCCAAACCGGAGCGCTTGGGATGGGCATCCGGGTGCCTGCGGCGCGCCTCAGGCGTTTCCGGAGAGGGCGACCGCATGGCCGTTAAACGCCCAGCTTCGCCCGCGGGTTCCGGTCATCCTGCCAGCTTTCGACAAAGCTCTGGAGCGCCGCGTCCTCGGCTGGAAGGTCGACCAGCAGCGTGACAAGCTGGTCGCCCCGCGTCCCGCCTTTGGCGGTAAAGCCGCGCCCCTTGAGGCGCAGCGTCTTGCCCGACGTCGCGCCCTTGGGGATGTTCAGCATCACCGGGCCTTCCACCGTGGGCACTTTCACCGGGCCACCCTTCACTGCCTCGACAAGCGTAATCGGCAGATCGAGCCGGACATGATCACCATCGCGCGTGAAAAAGGCATGGGGCCCAATCTCCAGCGTGATGATCGCATCGCCTGCGCCGCCGGGGCCGGGATGCCCCTTGCCCGCCAGCTTCATCTGAGTGCCTGATTCCAGGCCCGGCGGCAGCTTGAGCTCAATGGTCTTACCATCGGTCAGCGTGATCCGCTGGGGGGCGAGCCGGGCCGCGTCTTCGAACGACACCGTCAGGCGAAATGCCGCGTTCTGGCCCTTTTGCGGGGGTGCTTGCCGACCAAAGCCACCAAAGCCGCCGCCCGGGCCACCGCGGCCCCGGCCCCCGAACAGGCCATCAAAAATATCGCCAAAGTCCATGCCGTCGCCGTTGAACTCAAAGCCACCCTGGCCTTGGCGGAACCCGCCACCCCCGCCAAAGGGGTTGCCACCCGCAAAGGGGTTGCGCGGCTGGCCATTCTCATCAATCTCGCCGCGATCAAACTGCCCACGCTTTTCCTTATCGGACAAAAGATCATAGGCCGCCGTCACCTGCGAAAAACGCTCGGCGGCTTTGGGGTTATCGCGATTGGTATCGGGGTGGAGCTCTTTCGCGAGCTTGCGATAGGCCTTTTTGATGTCGGCCTCGCTCGCGCCTTTCGCCACCCCCAAAGTCGAATAGGGATCTGCCATGCCCCCTAGCTAGGGCCGGACGCGCTTCGGGACAATGGGGGGAAGTGATTAACCGGGCTTAGGCGAGCGCGCGACATAGATCGCGAAGATCATCGACGAGCGCGTGCGGCTGTTCGGCGTCGCCAAGCTTCGCCACGCCATCGCCTTTCATCAGCCCGGTCGTGAGGCCAATGCCGAGCGCGCCGGCGCTGCGCGCCATCCGCATTTCAAGCGCCGGATCATCGCCGAAAACGACAATGTCCTTCGCCGCATTGCGCGGCAGCCCCATGGCCGCGACGGCGGCGTCAAAGGCCGTGCGGGAGGGCTTGCCGAGCACCTTGGCGCGGCTCCCTGTCATCGCAGAGATCATCTTGTTGATCGCAAAGCTCGAGCCGATACCCCGTCCGGTCGCAGTCGCGAAAAACGGCACGTGGCTCGCGGTGGTGTGCTTCGCGCCGTCCCAGATGGAGTGACACGCAGCTTCCAGATCCGGGAAGGTGAATTCGCGGAACCAGCCGGTATAAACAGCCTCCACATCCTTCGCTGCATCAGAGGCGCCAATGGCGTCGATCCCCAAGGCCTTGAGCGGCGCGGAAACGCCGTCATTACCGAGCACGCGGACGCGGTTGATACCCTGTTTTTTGAACCAGATGGCGGCCGAGGACGACGGCGTCATCATCTCCTCATCGGCCAGATCAAACCCGGCTTTGCGCAAGCTCGCCGCATAATGCGCCGGGGCCTTGGCGGTGCCGTTGGTAAAGACGCGGAAAGGCACGCCCTTTTTGCGCAGCAGCGCGAGCAATTCCACCGCGCCGGGCAGCGCCTTGTGCCCGCCTGAGGCGGCATCGCCCAAGGCAATCGTGCCATCCATATCGAAGATGAAGCCACGCGCTTTGGAGAGCCGCTCCAGAATATCAGGCAACATGTGCACCTCCATGCAAGGCGAGGCGAAGGCCCGGGCGCTCGACGATGATGTTGCGGGCATCGGGCCGGGCCGCCAATTGCCGGAGAAGGGAAAGGAGGGGGGCGGCCTCAGGCGTATAGGTCGCCCGGCTGCGCCCAGCAGAAAGCATGGCGTCCACCTGATCTTCAGGCATGACCGCGCGGAGCAGGAAGTGCTCATCATCCATATATACGCCGAATTTGCGCCGGAGATCGGCATAAGCCGGGAACATCGGCTCTTCCTCAATCTCGCGGGCACGGGGGCGGTCCAAAATGGCCGCTTCCACCGCCGGGTCGATGACGCTGGTCGGCCGGCCGAATTTGCCCATCACATAACGCAGCACTTGGTCGGACACCTGCGCATAGCGGCGCTCGCCAATCACGTTGAACAGCGCTTGGCTCATCACCATTTGCGGGAAGGGCGTGACCATGATCGGATAGCCCAGTTCGGCACGCACCCGTTCGGTTTCCGCAACAACGGCGTCGAAACGGTCGCCAAGCTTGAGTTCTTCCAACTGCCGCCGTGTCGTCGTCATCACCCCGCCTGCGATCTGGTGGCGCAGGAAGCTGGAATCGAACGCTTGCGGCTCGCCGGCGGGCAAGCCTTCGGCGCGGGCAAGGCGATACCAATAATCGGACACACGGGCGAGCATCGCATCGTCAATGGCAACATCATGCCCAGCGTTACGCAGGTTCGCGACCATGCGGCTGGCTTCGGGAAGCGAGCTGCCTTCGCCCAGCGGTCCGATCCCGACATGGACGGCATCAATGACCCCCAAATCGGCTGCGGCAAGGCTGGAAAGCGGGCCATAGCCGATCGTGCAGTGCGCATGGATTTCGAGCGGCCGGTTGCCGATCGCCGCCTTCACGGCCGGTGCCAAGGTCCGCACACGTTCTGGCGATAAAAGGCCGCCCGGGTCTTTGATGTAGATGAGGTCAATGTCCGGGCTGGTACAGATCTTGCGCGCAAAGTCGGCATAAAATTGGTCAGTATGGACTTCCGACAGCGTGAAGGTCAGCGCGCCCATAATCTCGGCCTCGCCTTCCTCGCGGACAAGGCGGGCGGCTTCGATCACGGCATCGGCATCGTGCATCGGATCGAGCATGACGAAACGGCGAATGCCGTTTGCCTGCAACCGCCGATAGACGAGGCGCATAAACTCCGGGTCGGCCTGTTGCCAGGCAATGAAGCGCAGGCCGGTCGTGATGAACTGCAAGGGCGTGCGCGGCATCGCGGCCGCGACGCGGCGGATGCGTTCCCACGGGTTGTTCTGAAAATAGCGCACCGCCACCGCCATATGGCTGGAGGAGGTGAAGTCGATCGCGCGAAAGCCGACCTGATCGGTCTGCCCAGCGATCTGGAGCATCTGCGCCGTATTCAGGCCCGTTGCGCCCCATAGGCTCTGGTTGCCGTCGCGCATCGAGACGTCGACAAGGGAAATCTCAGCCATTGGCCAATCCTTCAAAGAAGCGGGTATCAACGCCGCCCGCGATAAAGCGCAGGTCACGCAGGATGGCGCGGTGCAGATCAGCGGTGGTGGAAATGCCGCTGATCTCCAGCCGGTCGAGCGCGGCCGCCAGCCGGGCCACCGCCTCTTCGCGCGTAGCGCCGGAGACGATCAGCTTGCCGACGAGGGAGTCATAAAAAGGCGGCACTTCGCCCCCGGCGGCCATATGGGTATCAACGCGGATACCGGGGCCAGCGGGCCAACGCGCTTCGGTGACTTTGCCCGGCGAGGGGCGGAAATCCTGTTGCCAGTTTTCGGCATTGATGCGCACCTCAATGGCGTGGCCTTCCGGCACCACCATGTCCTGCGTCAAACTAAGCTTGGCGCCATCCGCGATCAGCAATTGCTGCTCGATCAGATCGACGCCCGTAATCGCTTCGGTCACGGGATGTTCAACCTGAATGCGCGCATTCATTTCAAGGAAGTAGAAATCGAACGTTTCGGCATCGACGAGGAATTCCACCGTGCCGGCCCCGCGATAGTTCAAATGCTTGGTCAGCCGGACGGCCGCGTCCTCAATCGCCGCGCGCTTGTCCGCGGGCATGGCGGGGGCAGGGGCTTCTTCCACCAGCTTTTGGAAGCGCCGCTGGATCGAGCAATCGCGCGTGCCAAGATGGATCGCATTCTCGCCATCGCCCAGCACCTGCACCTCGACATGGCGGCCAGAGGCGATGAAGCGTTCAACATAAATGCGCGGATCGCCAAAGCTCGCTTGCGCTTCGGCCATCGCCATATCGATCGCGGCATCCAGATCTTCGGCGCGGTCGACGCGCTTCATGCCCTTGCCACCGCCGCCCGAAACCGCCTTCAGCAAGGCGGGAAAGCCCGTGGCCTGGGCTTGGGCCATCGCCCCCGCTTTGTCGGCGGCTTCGCCACCCGGTACGACCGGCAGGCCCGCTGCCATGCCGACCTTGCGCGCCATCAGCTTGTCGCCCATCGCCTCTAGGCTTGAGACGTCCGGTCCGACAAAGCGGATGCCCGCCGCCGCTGCCGCACGAGCGAAGCTCGCATTTTCGGAAAGGAAGCCATAGCCCGGATGGATGGCGTCTGCCTTGGCGGCTTTGGCCGCTGCGATAACGGCGTCCACCGAAAGATAGGAGGCAGAGGATGGTGCCGGGCCAACCAGCGCGACCTCATCGGCGGCGCGCGCGGGCCAGCTATGCCGGTCCGCTTCGGACGCGCCGAGAATAGTGGTCATGCCGAGCCGTTGGGCTGTGCGGATGACGCGCAGGGCAATTTCCCCGCGATTGGCGATGAAAAGGCGACGGATCATGGGCTTAGTCGGGCTGGATCAGCATCAGGACGGCCCCGCCATCCACCATCGTCGCATTGTCGATGCGAATGGCGGTGATGGTGCCCGATTGCCCGGCATGGACCGGGTTCATCAGCTTCATCGTCTCAACAATGCCGACCACCGTGTCTGGCCCAACCTTGGCGCCGACCTCAACAAAGGGCGGGGCACCAGGCTGTGGCGCACGGTAAAAGGTGCCGGGAAGCGGGGCAGGCACCGCGATCTGCCCAGCCGGGATATCCGCCTCGACTGCCGCTGTCGCGACGGGGGCGGCCGTTGCGACCGACCCTGTCTCGTCTTCCATCGACCAGGCCTGCGTCCAGCCCTCGCCGCTGCGCTCCACGCGCAGGCGCAAGCGGCTGGTTTTCAGGTCGAGCCGGTCAAAGCTTGACCCGTCGAGGATCGCGGTGATTTCGTTCACGTCTTCCGGCGTCAACGGCAGGTCGGTGGTCATTTGGCAAGAAGCTCCCGCGCCTTGGCGATGATCGCCTCGGCAAATTCATCATCATTGAAATGGGCGTCGACCGTTTGGAAATCGACATTTTCGGGCATGACCGAACGGGCATAGTCCGCAAAAGGCGGCGGGATGCTCGGGTCATGGATATGGCCATAGGGGCTATCATGGTTGGAAAAGCCCTTGAGCGGCACATAAAAGCTGACCGGGCCTTTGGCGTCCTTCACCATGGCGGCGATATGGTCCGCGAGCGGCTTTAAATCCTCAAGGTCGGTGCGCACGGCAGTCAGCGCCGGGTTATGGATATGATATTTCTTCCCCGGGAACTGCGCCTTTGCTGCATCGATGGGGCCGCCGATGATGAAATCCGCATTGCCCGGCGCGAAGACAACCGGAATCCCGCGCGCAATTGCGGGCTTGCTCCGGTCCGGCCCTCGGTCCGCCAGCCCGCCATGGAGATGGTCGAGGATTTCCGTGAGCGAAAGGTCGAGCACCAGCGCAACATCCCGCTCGGCGGCGAGCCCATCGAGCGTCGCGCCACCCGCGCCGGAGCTGTGGAACACCATCACTTCACAGCCATCGGCTTCCAGCGCCTCGCGGATCGGGCGGATGCCCTTTTCCGTTGTGCCAAGCGTCGTCATGAGGACGAGGGGCTTGTCGCCACCTGTTTTGGGCGCATAGCCCTTAGCCATGCCGGCCACCGCCAGCGCGGCGTTGCGGAACACTTCGGAACTGATCGAGTTGATGCCGGAAATGTCGGTCACCGCGTTCATGATCGCGATGTCCTTCACGCCCAGATAAGGTTGGGTAAAGCCAGAGGCCATGGTCGAGACGATGAGCTTGGGCAGACCATAAGGCAGCGCCTGCATCACCGTACCGGCAAGCCCCGTACCCATCGAGCCGCCGACGGAAAGGACGCCCGAAAGCCCCTGTTCGGCATGGGCCTTGAGTGCGCAGGCAACAGCGCCTTCCGTCATCACGGCTTGGCATTTGCCTTCATGGCCGAGCGCGCGAACCTGCTCGATCGTTTGGCCGGCGCCCGCTGCCACATCCTCGGGCGAAATTTCGGCCCCGCCTACCGTGCGGCGCACGCTTGGGTCGAGATGGATAACATCACAGCCCGCGCCTTCCAGGATCGCGCGGATATACTGTGCTTCCTGTTCTTTCGTGTCCTGCGTCACGATCAGCAGCACTTTGGGATTGCCCATGGCACCTATCCTCTTCTCGTTATCGCCGCGATTTTTCACAGCGATTAAAGATTGCCTATCTTTTTCCCCGAGCGTAATTCCACTCAGTGAAAATGGATAATGGCGATGATCGAGCGTAAAGTAAAATCTATCCGCGCGCTGGAACGTGGGCTGGATGTGTTGATGGAGATTCAGCGCAGCGGCGGCATCAGCCTTCACGAGCTGCATCTGCGCCTCGGCCTCGCCAAGGCAACGCTGTTGCGGCTTTTGGTGACGCTGTCGTCGCGCGGGCTGGTGTGGCAGCGGTTGGCCGATGGGGCGTATCTCCCGACATCGCTGGAAGCACCGCGCCAGCGCGCTGATCTGACGGGGCGGCTGGCAGAGATTGCCTCCCCCTTTCTCGTCGAACTGAGCGACCGAGTGGCCTGGCCCTCCATCTTGGCCGTGCCACGCTTGGACCATATGGAAATCATCGAAACCAACAGCCCGCTTGCCCGGTTCAACTCGGCGATCCTTGGCCCTGTGGGGGTGAAGCTTAGCTATCTCCATACCGCGACGGGCCGTGCGTATCTCTCGGCCTGTGCCGCGCAAGAGCGAGAAGCCATTATGGCACGGCTCGCGCCGGAAGCGGCAACCCAGGCGGAACGCGAGCTGCTGGATACCATTGTCGCCGAAACGCGCACGCGCGGCTATTCCACGCGAGAGCCGCACCACCCTTGGCCAGATCGCAACCGCCAGACGGTGCTGCGCGATGGTAAAGCCTCAATTGGTGTTGCGATTTTGGCAGCAGGTCATGCCGTTGCGGCGATCAACGTCACCTGGCCAGCCCGGCGCGTCAGCGTGCACGATGTTGTCTCGCGGCATTGGTCGACGATCCAGTCGGTTGCGGAACGGATTGGCCAAAGGCTCGAGGCAATCTAGGAGCGTTTCATATAGAGAAACGGTCAATCTTGCCATGGCTTGGCAGAGCGCTCACCAAAAGGGCCAATGTCAAAAAACTACATGGGAGATCTGCCATCATGAAAGCTTGGATGCTGCGCGCGGGCGCAACGTCGCTTGAGGCCTTGCACCTCACTGAGTGTGAAGCGCCAAAGGCAGGTCCCGGCGACGTGCTGGTCCGCGTTCGGGCTTGCTCGCTCAATTATCGCGACCAGTTGATCCCGCAGGGCCTCTATATGGGCGGCACGATCGACCGAGATATTGTGCCGCTTTCCGATGGCGTGGGCGAAGTGGTCGCTATTGGGGACGGTGTCACGCGC
>JACCDI010675244.1_pt1 | contig 11637 bp, 12 predicted proteins | sample 7442791 | NCBI WGS metagenome assembly JACCDI01 (sample SAMN15323434, study PRJNA562643) | freshwater metagenome | isolation source: river surface water | place: USA:Blue River Watershed | collected 2017-08-15
TGACACGCCCTTGGGCAACCTCGCTTTGCGCCTGTTCCGGCCGTGGTATCGATACCATAACATTCTGCCCGAGCTTGAGCCGGTGGTGGATGCCGGAACCGCGCGGATCGTCGGGGTGAATACGGCCAACCCCTTGGTGTGGAAGGATGGCCGCATCACCCCCGCGCAACTGGACCGCCTGCACCGCACCTTTGAGGCCGCCCCCGACCGCCGCCGCATCGTCGCCATGCACCACCCGATTGAGGGCCCGCCCGGAGAGCCGCGCTCCTTGTCCGGCGCGACCGAGGCTGCTGCTGCTTTCGCCGCGATGGGGGTCGAGATTGTCCTGTCCGGTCACCTGCATTTTACCTACGCCGCCCCTCTAAGCCTTGCGCTGGGGGTGCTGTCGGTGCAGGCAGGCACCTGTGTTTCAACCCGGACCCGCAGCGATGGCAATGCCTTTACCATGCTGGACCTTGGCGACTCTGCCGTGACCCTGACCCATATCCGCGCGCAACCCGACAAGAGCTTTCGCGCCGATGCCGAGTGGACCCTGCGGCAGGAGGGAGGTCGATGGACAGCGCCGGGCCTGTAAGAACCTTTGAACGTCTGGCCGAGTTCGGCCCCCATGCCGTGGACCACCTGCCCGGACCCGGCGATACTCTGGTTATCGCCTTTGCCAGCATCGGCCATGATGCCAGCCGCGCGCCTTCGCCGGAATTTGCAGGCTCTGCCACGGCGGGCGGGCGGCCCGCGCTCTTTGTCACCGATGCCGAACGCACATGGACCCATGCGCCGGGCTTTGTTGAGGTGTTGGAGCAGTCCATCGCCACCCTGCGTGCGCGCCAACCGATCAACCGCATCGTGACGGTGGGCAAGTCGATGGGGGCCTTTGCCGCGCTGGTGGCGGGGGACATCCTGAACGCCGATGCAACGCTGGCCTTTTCGCCGCAATACCGCATCGACGACCCGCAGGAAAAACGCTGGCGCGACTGGACCGACCGGATCAAGCCCAAGACCCGTCCCGTGCCACCCTTGCCCAAGGGTTGGGTGATCCTGTGCCACGGGTTGCAGGATGACGCGATCCACGCGCTGAACTTTCCGCAGCGCGACGGGGTGGATCACCTGATCTTTCCGGGCCACACCCATTCCGGCCTGACCGCGCATCTGAAATCGGTGGGCCTGCTCTGGGGCCTTGTCGATGCCGCTGCCAAGGGCGACCGCCGCCGTCTGATCCGGCTGGCGGTCGGCGCGGGCGGGCGCAGGCGTCAGCTGCCGCGATAGGTGGAATAGGCGAAGGGAGAGATCAGCAAGGGCACATGGTAATGCTGCCCGGCATCCGGCACGCCGAAACGGATCGGGATCTGGTCCAGAAACAGCACCTCGCCCGTCGCCTGACCCGTGGCACGCAGATAGTCGCCTGCGTGGAACACCAGCTCATACCCGCCTTCGGTGAAGGCATTCCCCTCAAGGATCGGACCATCGACGCGGCCATCGTCATTGGTGACCACCTCGGCGATTTTCTTGTGCGAATTGCCGGTCACCCGGTAGAGCCAGATTTTCACCCCCGCCGCAGGCTTGCCGCGCGCGGTGTCCAGCACATGTGTCGTCAGCTTTCCCATCGAACCCTCCGTTTTGCCGCCAGAATAGGCACGATCCGGGGCGCGGGCGACAGTCCCCGATGCGCGAACAGCACCTTTCGGCATTTTTTGATAAACCCCGCCGCAATGCGGGCCTAAGCTGCGCAGACAACAGGCAAGGGGACGAAGCAGTGAACCGCTATCCGCGCGATTTTCGGGGCCATGGGCCGCATGCGCCCGACGCCGCTTGGCCGGGTGGGGCAAAGATCGCCGTCTCGGTCGTGCTGAACTACGAAGAGGGCGGGGAAAACAACCTGCTGCATGGCGATGCCCAATCCGAGGCGTTCCTGTCCGACATCGCCGGGGCCGCCCCGTGGCCGGGGATGCGCCATTGGAACATGGAGTCGATCTACGACTATGGCGCGCGGGCCGGGTTCTGGCGTCTGCACCGCCTGTTCACCGAGATGGGGATTCCCGTCACCATCTACGGCGTGACCTCTGCCCTTGCCCGCAACCCCGAACAGGTGGCCGCGATGAAGGCCGCGGGGTGGGAGATTGCCTCCCACGGTCTGAAATGGGTCGATCACCGCGACATGCCTGCGGAAGAAGAAGCCCGCCAGATCGCGGAATCCTTCCGCCTGCACGCCGAAGTGGTCGGTGAACCGCCGCAGGGCTGGTATACGGGCCGCTGTTCGATGAACACGGTGCGCCTGACCGCCGAAACCCAGCGTCTGGCGTGGATATCCGACACCTATGACGACGACCTGCCCTATTGGCTAGAGGTCGGGGATCATGACCAGTTGGTGATCCCCTACACGCTGGAAGCCAACGACATGCGCTTTGCCACAGCACCGGGGTATATCACGGGCGAGCAGTTCTTTTCCTACCTCAAGGACAGTTTCGACACGCTCTATGCCGAAGGGCAGGCGGGGCGGGCGAAGATGTTTTCCATCGGCTTGCACAACCGCCTGATCGGGCGGCCGGGCAAGTTCGCGGGGCTGAAGAAGTTCCTCGACTACGCACAAGGTCATGAGGGCGTCTGGTTCCCGCGCCGGATCGACATCGCCGACCATTGGGCGCGGGTGCATCCGCACAAGCGCATCGAACGGCCCAGCCAGATGACGCGGGCACGGTTCGTGGAACGCTTCGGCGGCATCTTTGAACATTCCGCATGGATCGCGGAACGGGCGTGGGCGCTGGAGCTTGGCCCCGCCCATGACTCTGCCGTGGGCTTGCACAACGCCCTCGCCCGCATGTTCCGCAGCGCCGCCCCTGCCGAGCGACTGGCAGTGCTGCGCGCGCACCCTGACCTTGCCGGGAAACTTGCGGCGGCAAAACGGTTGACGCCGGAATCCACCGCCGAACAGGCCAGCGCCGCCTTGGACGCGCTGACCGATGACGAACGCGCCACGTTTGAGCGGCTGAATAACGATTACGTTGCCAAGCACGGCTTTCCCTTCCTCATCGCGGTTCGTGACAACACCAAGGACAGCATCCTGCGCGCATTCCATGCGCGGATCGCCAATGACACCGACACCGAATTCACCACCGCCTGCCGACAGGTGGAACGCATCGCCGAACTCCGGCTAAAGGATATCCTGCCGTGACCGACTATTACGCCCCGCGCGGGGGCCTGCCGCCGCAAACGCAACTGATGACGGGACGGGCGGTGTTCACCAACAGCTACGCTTTCCTGCCCAAGGGCGTGTTTTCCGACATCGTCACCAGCTACCTGCCGGGATGGGAGAAAACCAAGCTCTGGCTGATCGCCCGCCCGATGAGCGGGTTTTCCGAAACCTTCTCGCAATATGTGATGGAGGTGGCCCCCGGCGGCGGCTCTGACGCGCCCGATGCCGAAGAGGGCGCTGAACATGTCCTGTTCATCACCCATGGCGAGGCGACGCTGACCATCGACGGGCAGGGATATGATCTGGAGTCCGGGGGATATGCCTATATCCCCGCCGGGGCGAAATGGACCTTCCTTGCCGAAGGGCGCGAACCCACGCGGTTTCATTGGGTGCGCAAGATCTACGAACCCGCCCCCGGCATCGCGCGGCCTGTGGCTTTCGTGACCAACGAGCAGACCCTGTCCCCCATCGCCATGCCTGATACCAATGGCGTCTGGGCCACCACCCGCTTTGTCGATCCGACCGATCTGCGGCACGACATGCATGTGAACATCGTGACTTTCCAACCCGGCGGTGTGATCCCGTTTGAGGAAACCCATGTCATGGAACACGGGCTTTTCGTGCTGGAGGGCAAGGCCGTCTACAAACTGAACACCGACTGGGTGGAGGTGGAGGCCGGCGATTTCATGTGGCTGCGCGCCTATTGTCCACAGGCCTGCTATGCAGCCGGGCCGGGACGGTTCCGCTATCTTCTCTACAAAGACGTCAACCGCCACGCCAAGCTGCGCGGGCCGGGTGCCTTTGGCCCAGCCCGCTGAGGCGCTTACATCGCGGGCACAAACATCCGCAGGCGATGGCCATCGGGGTCGGCGGCGGTAAAACTGGTGCCGAAATCCATGGTTATCGGTGCCGACAGGATGGTGACCCCGGCGGCCGCCCATTCCTGATGGCGGGCGTGCAGCGCGGCCACATCCGGCAGGGTCAGCGCCAGTTCCGACCCGCCGGGGGCGGCGGTGACGGCGGGCTGCACGCCGCCCTTGATCCACAGACCCAGCATCGCGCCGTTGGGCAGGGCCAGCATGGCGAAACCGGGGCTTTCCTCAAGGATCGGCAGGCCAAGGTGATCGGCGTAGAATTGCGCGCTGCGGCGGACTTCTGTGACGTAGAGGATGGCGAAAACGGTGGTGGACATCGGATGCTCCTGCATGCGGGCCGGGATTGGCCTTGGAGCAGGGTCTAGCCGGGGGCAGTGTCAGTTTCCGTCAGCAGCGATCCCGGCGATCCGTTCCGCCTGTTGCCAGTCCTTCATCAGCGCATGGCGGCGGCGGGGGTAGCGGTCCTCCAGCACCTCAAGTGCTGCGATGCGATCAGCACGGAAATGGCGGTAGCCTTGGCGCAATTCGCACCATGCCACCACGACGCGCACCTGTTCGAAAAACGCCAAGGCGAAGGGCCAGATCACCCGCGTGCTTTCCGCCCCACCACTGTCAGCATAGCGGATACGGACCCGTCGTTCCGACCGGATGGCGCGGCGCAGGTCGGGCAACCGCGCCTCGGCCATGGACGGCTGGGCCACGGGCGGCAGGATCAGCCCTGACCCCGCCGCGACGGCGCGCATATCCTGCGGCAACACGGCGGCGATCTTGGCCAAGGCATCGCGGGCGGCCAGCGCCATCGCGCCATCGGTACGGTCGATCACCCAGCGCAGACCCAGCGCCAGCGATTCAATCTCATCCTCGGAAAACATCAGCGGCGGCAGCAGGAAGCCGGGGCGCAGGACGTAGCCCAAACCCGCCTCACCCTCGATCGGTGCACCTTCGGCGCGCAGAGTGTCGATGTCGCGATAGAGCGTGCGGACCGATACCCCCAGCATTTCCGCCAGATGCGCCGCTGTGACGGGGTGGCGGTGGCGGCGCAGGGTCTGGACCAACTCCAAAAGGCGGCGGGATCGGGACAAAGGGCACCTGCGCGACAACGGGCGGTGACAACCCGCCCGCCCGCAGCTTAGATGAAGCCGAGACGACCGACAGCGGGAATATCCATGCGCCAGATCACGACCGAACCCCTGACCGCCGAGGCCTTTGCGCCCTATGGCGATGTGCTGGACGCAACCGGCGATTTCCGGCTGATCAATGCGGGCCTGTGCCGCCGCCACCATGACCGCGCTGCGATGGATTTCGGCCCCGACGGACGCGCCGGGATTTCCATCTTTGACGCCGTCCCGCGCAGCCTGCCCTATGACTTCGACCTGATCGAACGCCACCCCGACGGGTCGCAGGCCTTTTTGCCGATGAGCGAGCATCCGTTTCTGGTGATCGTGTCAGATGGCCCCGATGCCACCCCCCGCGCCTTTGTCACCGACGGGACGCAAGGCATCAACCTGCACCGTGGCACATGGCACGGGGTTCTGACCCCGTTGCACGCGCCGGGGCGCTTTGCTGTGGTGGACCGCATCGGGACAACGCCGAACCTTGAAGAATTTCGGATGGAAACGCCGTGGACAGTGATCTCAGGTTGAACATCCGCTGCACAAAACCTATCCGAAAGACGTAGGCGACACGTTCAAACATATTGAAATTTGATAATCTCCAGCCGATGCTTGCCCCACGGCGCATTTTCGCCGGTTTTTGCGTGAGGCCCTTATGACACGTTCGTTTTTGACCACCCTGACCGCCTTTGCCCTGACCGCAACCCTTGCCCTTCCCGCCGTAGCGCAGGATCGACGGGTACGGATTCACAACAACACCGACATCACGCTTTATCGGTTCTATTCCACCAATTCGGGGGCAGAGAACTGGGGCGGGGATGTGATGGGTTCATCGACGCTCGCCCCCGGTGCCGCGATGACGCTGAACTTTGACAACAACTATGGCTACTGCGTCTTTGACTTCCGCGCCGTGTTCGAGGACGGGCAAGAGCTGACCCGTGGTGGGGTCAATGTCTGCGAAGTGTCTGATTACTATTACGAATATTGACGAGACGCTGCGACGCAACGCGCCGCCATGCCGCGACGCAGAATCGCCTTGCCGCCACGGGGGGCAAGGCGTATCCTGTTCGATGTCGCCTCTGCCAAGGCCAGACATGGAGTCATCAGCAGGTCTGCCCGATCTGAAACAGCCAGCACGAACCACCCCGCTGCGGGGCTTTGTAACGGCCTTCCCCCCGGTTCAATATGACAAATGACAGCAAGTCGGGCGAAAGCCCGTCAAAAGCGCGTGACTCCAAGTCATCCGAAATGATGGATGAAGCCGAACTCGACATCGCCGATTATCTGCGCGGCGAAAACGATGAGTCCGAGCATCACCCGGTGCGCCAATCGGTTCTGGCGCTGGCCGTCGGGGCCGTGGGCGTGGTCTACGGCGATATCGGCACCTCCCCGCTTTACGCCTTCCGCGAGGCGCTGCGCCCCATCGCCCATGACGGTGTCACGCGCGCCGATGTGCTGGGGGTGCTGTCGCTGCTGATCTGGACTTTGGTCATCGTGGTGACCGTCAAGTACGTCCTGTTCCTTCTGCGTGCGGACAACCGGGGCGAGGGCGGGGTGCTGGCGCTGTACACCTTGGCGCGGCTGGCCATCGGGCGGCGGTCGATCCCGGTGCTGGCCTTGGCGATCATCGGGGCCGCGCTGTTCTATGGCGATGCCATCATCACCCCCGCCATTTCGGTCCTGTCCGCCGTCGAGGGGATGGAACTGGTCCTGCCCAGCATGGAGGAATGGGTTGTCCCGCTGACCCTTGTCATCCTGATGGCGCTGTTTCTGGTGCAGCGTCAGGGCACCTCGGCGATGGCGGTGGCCTTTGGCCCCATCACGGTCCTGTGGTTTCTGGTCATGGCGGGTCTGGGGCTGGCGCAGATCATCCAGAACCCGTCCATCCTTGCGGCCTTCAACCCGGTCTGGGGCCTGTCGTTCCTGCTGACGCATCAGGCCATCGCCTTTGTCGTGCTGGGGGCGGTCTTTCTGGCGGTGACCGGGGCCGAGGCGCTGTATGCCGATCTTGGCCATTTCGGCCGCAAGCCGATCATCCTTGCCTGGTTCGCGCTGATCTTCCCGGCGCTGGTGCTGAATTATCTGGGGCAGGGCGCGCTGGTGCTGGCCGATCCATCCGCGCTGGACAATCCGTTCTACCGTCTGTGCCCGCCCAGTGCGCTGCCCGCCTTGGTGATCCTTGCCACGGTGGCCACGGTGATCGCGGCGCAGGCGGTGATTTCCGGCGCCTATTCGATGACCCGCGCCGCGATGCAACTGGGTCTGCTGCCGCGCATGACGATCCGCCACACCTCGCACGGGCAAAGCGGGCAGATCTACATCGGGACGGTCAACTGGATCTTGCTGTTTGGTGTCCTGTGGCTGGTGGTGGCCTTCGAAAGCTCTGAGGCCTTGGCCGCCGCCTACGGCATCGCCGTGACCGGGACCATGGTCATCACCACAACGCTGGCGGTGATCTATGTCACCCGCGCAGGCATCCTGCCCGCTCCGCTGGCCATGCTGCTCGTCTCACCCTTGCTGCTGATCGAACTGGCATTCCTGACGGCCAACCTCGCCAAGGTGACCGACGGCGGGTATGTGCCGCTGTTGCTGGCGTTGACCCTTGGCACGGCGATGTGGGCTTGGTGGCGCGGCACGCAAAGCGTTCTGGCCAAAAGCCACAAGCAGCTTATCGGGCTGGACGGGTTTGCGCGGTCGATGGCGCATAGCTCTGTGCATATGATCCCCGGCACGGCGTTCTTCCTGACGCCGGATTCGTCGGTCGTGCCCTCAGCGCTGCTGCATAACCTCAAGCACAACCGCGTTTTGCACGAACAGAACGTCATCCTGACCGTCGAGACGTTGCGCATCCCCGTTGCCGCCCGCGATGAACGCGCGAGCTATGAGCAGTTGAATGACCGTTTCGCCCGCGTGACCCTGCGCTTTGGTTTCATGGAAACGCCCAATGTATCGCGCGCCATGGCCGATGCCCGCAAGGCGGGGCTGGAGTTCAACGTGATGACCTCCAGCTTCTTCCTCGGCCGCCGCCGCCCGGTGGTGACCGGCCCCATCGGGCTGGAACGGATGCTCGACAACATCTATGCCGTGCTGTCGCGCTTTTCGGCTGATCCGTCCGATTACTTCCACCTGCCGCGCGACCGCGTGGTGGAGTTGGGCGAGCGGGTGGCCGTCTGATCCGGCATAGGTCCAGCCTGTCGCTTTGGCGCAGGCCAGCGTCGGGCAGGGCCTTTCGCCGCACGGGCAAAGCGGGCAAGGTTGCCCGATGACACATCCCCGCCCCCTTTGGCTGGTCGCGGCACCTGCGATGTTCCTGCTGCTGTGGTCGGCGGGATTTGGCGTGGCGAAACTGGGCCTGCAACATGCCGCACCCATCACGCTGCTGGCGTTGCGCTATGTGCTGGTCTTGGGGGTGCTGGCCCCCTTTGCGCTGATCCTGCGCCCGCCGGTGCCGAAAACCCTGCGCGGCTGGCTGGATATCGCGGTGGTGGGGTTCCTGATTCAGGTCGCCTATTTCGGCCTGTGCTACATCGCCTTCAAATCCGGTGTCTCTGCGGCAGGGGTGGCGATTGTCGTCTGCCTGCAACCGATCCTTGTGGCGCTGGTGGCCCCGCGTTTCGTGGGTGAAAATGTTGGCCGGATGGCGTGGGTCGGCCTTGCGCTTGGGCTGGCTGGGGCGGTGGTGGTGATCCTGTCCCGCGCGCAGGTGCAGGCGGAAAACCCCTATGGCGTTCTGCTGACCGTGGGGGCGCTGTTCGGCATCACCGCCGGGACGCTGTATGAGAAACGCTTCGGCGTCAGCCATCATCCGGTCACGTCAAACATGATCCAATACGCTGTGGGGGCCGCCTTTACCCTGCCCATCGCGTGGCTGACCGAGGATATGCACATGGTTTGGAACGGCGAGTTCATCGCCGTGCTGGGCTATCTGGTCATCGGCAATTCGCTCTTGGCGATGTCGCTTTTGCTGGCGATGATCCGGGCGGGGGAGGTCAGCCGCGTCTCCGCCCTGTTCTACCTGGTCCCCGCCTTTTCGGCCCTCTTCGCCTGGCCCCTGTTGGGCGAGGCGATGCCGCCTTTGGCTTGGGCCGGGATGGCCTTGGCCGGGGCAGGCGTGGCGATGGTCAGCCGCAAGTCTAAAGCGCAGGCTCCGGCAGAGCCAAGCGCGTAAGCAGATCGGTCAGAGTCGCGCGGGTGGATGCGTCCCAATCGGCCTGATGCGACAGGAAAAGCTCCGCCTGACTTTGCAGGATCAGCGCATCGGACAGGATTTTCAGGTGGTTCGCCCGCAGCGTTTCCCCGCTGGAGGTGATGTCGGCCACCGCCTCTGCCGTGAGGTTGCGGATCGTGCCTTCGGTGGCCCCTTGGCTGTCCACCAATTGGTAATCCGCCACCCCCTGCGCCGTCAGGAAGTCCCGCACCAGACGGTGGTATTTCGTGGCGATTCGCAGCCGAAAGCCGTGTGCCGCACGGAACGCGCTGGCGGCGGCGTCCAGATCATCGACGGTATCGACATCGATCCAAACGCTCGGCACCGCGATGATCAGGTCCGCATGGCCAAAGCCCAAGGGCGCGAGGGAGGTCACCTGCCGGTCCCAATCCGCCAGCTTGTCGCGGATCAGATCGGTTCCGGTCACGCCCAGATGAATGCGGCCTGCTGACAATTCGCGCGGGATTTCGCCCGCGCTCAGCAGCACCAGTTCGACTCCGTCGATGCCATCCACCGCGCCGGAATATTCGCGGTCATTGCCGGTCTGGCGCATGGTCACGCCCTGAGCGCCGAACCATTGGAAGGTCAGTTCCTGCAAACGCCCCTTGGAGGGCACCCCGATCTTGAGCATGCTCAGGCCCCCTTCAGCGCGGCGACAAGGCCGGGGCGGATCACGCCCCCCACGGCGGGGATGGACCGGCCCTGACCCAGCACAGCGGTCAGCGCATCATAGCGCCCGCCGCTCGCCACCGGGGGCAGGGCGGGGTCTGCAGCGTGGAAGCTGAAAACGAAGCCGTCGTAATATTCGAGGCTGGTTCGCCCGTGGCTGGCTTGGAACGGCAGCGTCGTGGTATCGATACCATTGGCCTTGAGCGCATCCAACCGCGTGGCAAAACGGTCCACGGCAGGGGCGATGGCGGGAAGCAGGGGCGTGATCCCGCGCAGATGGGTCAGCGCCGCCTGCGCCGGGGCCTCCAGCGACAGCAGATCATAGAGCAACGCCGCCTCTGGTGCCGCAATCGGTGCCGTCGCCGCATCCTCGATCAGCGCGGCGGCGCGGGCGGTGATTTCCTGCGCCGAGCGTAGGCCGGTAAAGGTGCCCGCGGCCACGATCAGCGCCTCCGGCGTGTCCTGCGCGAGGCGTTCCAGCAGCCTTGTCCGCGCCTCTGGCACAGGCGCACGACCAGCGAAGCGGTCCAGCAGCGCGCGGAACCGCTTGGGCCGCCAGATGTGGCGCAGAAGGGCGGCTTTGCGGCGATCCGTGGTCGAAAGCCCGCGCACGGCTGCCATCAGGATGCCGATATCGCCGGTCGCGGGGCGCAGGTTCAAGTCGCTCAGCAACCGTGCAAACAGCGCAAACACCTGTGCGTCGGCTTGTTCCGGGGCGGCGCGATCAAACACCTCAAACCCGACTTGCAGGTATTCGCTGGCGCGGGGGCCGAGGTGATCCTGTTTGCGGAACACCTCGCCCATATAGCAATAACGCGCGGGGTCTGCCCCATGGGCCATATGCGCCTGCACCACCGGCACGGTAAAATCCGGGCGCAGCATCATCTCTCCCCGCAGCGGGTCAGAGGTGACATAGGCGCGGGCGCGGATATCCTCGCCGTAAAGGTCGAGCAGGGTTTCGGCGGGCAGCAGGATGTCAGCATCCACCGGCAAAGCGCCTTCGGCGCGGAAGGCGGCGAAGAGGGTTTCAGCTTGGGCGCGGATGGCGGATTTGGGGGTCATTTGGCCACCCACGTAGGAATGCGGCCAGAGGACCGGCGCGGAAACGTCCAGTGGACGTTTCCGACGGTCCGATTGTGGCTGAGGCAACGAAGCCGCAAGGGGTATTCAGCAAAAGCAACGAGCGGGGCACGGGGCGCGCCCGACCGGGTGGGCGCGTTTACGCGCCCGCCAAAGGGCGGGCGGGCGCGGCCCGTGCTGGGGCAGCACGGGCGGTTTCGCGTCTTGCGTTCCACCACCTGCGCGACACGGGTCGCGCAGGACTGCACGCCAAGGAGCGAAGCGCCGTTCATCTTCCCAGCATCTTCCGCACTGCCGCCACCAAATCCGCCCGATCCACCTCCACCTGTGCCGGGCGGTCCTTCCATTCCTCAAGCGTGGCGTTCTGGGCGATCTGCGCGCCCAGGACCAAATCCTTCAGGATCACCACACCCTTTTCCGCCTCGTTCCCGCCTTGGATCACCGCAACGGGGGATTGGCGTTTGTCGGCGTATTTCAACTGGTTGCCAAAGTTCTTGGGGTTGCCCA
>JACCDI010554653.1_pt1 | contig 11635 bp, 10 predicted proteins | sample 7442791 | NCBI WGS metagenome assembly JACCDI01 (sample SAMN15323434, study PRJNA562643) | freshwater metagenome | isolation source: river surface water | place: USA:Blue River Watershed | collected 2017-08-15
CTCCAACCACCACACCCACTGCAGTCAACGCGATGCCAAACAGAATGGATAAACGAAATCCATAGATCAGGCGAGCCAATACATCGCGCCCCCGATCATCGGTACCTAACCAGTTCTCCGCCGAGGGTGCTGCTGGATTGGGCTCTTTGGCAAAGTAATTAAGGGTCTCATAGCTGTACGGAATGATGGGGTATATAGCCCAGTTCGAACCATCGGTAATGTTCTTTTTGATATCCGGATCCAAATAATCGGTACGCGTAGCAAAGTCACCACCAAACACAGTCTCTGGATAATTTTTGACCAATGGGAAATAAAACTTACCCTCGTAGCGCACCACCAAAGGTTTGTCATTCGCAATTAACTCTGCGCACAAACTCAAGCCAAAGAGGATCGAGAATATCCACAAGCTGACATAGCCCAAGCGATTCGCTTTAAAGCGCAGCCATTTGCTCATGACCCACCCCCAGAGCCAAATTGGATGCGAGGATCAACCAGCACATAACAAAGATCTGAAATTAATTTGGTAACAAGACCAATTAAAGTAAATAAATAAAGGGTGCCAAAGACGACGGGGTAATCTCTGCGCATCACCGCTTCATAGGAAAGCAACCCCAAGCCATCGAGAGAAAATAAGGTTTCAATTAAGAGTGAGCCCGCAAAGAAGGCGCCAATAAATGCCGCAGGAAATCCTGTAATCAGGGGAATTAAGGCATTCCGAAAAACATGCTTCCACAGCACCTTGTTCTCACTCACGCCTTTTGCTCGAGCGGTTAATACGTACTGCTTGCGAATCTCTTCCAAAAAAGAGTTTTTCGTTAGCATGGTGATCACGGCAAAGCTACCCAGGACGGATGCGGTGATGGGTAAAACCAAATGCCACAGATAATCCAACACTTTACCAATCAGACTCAGCTCACTCCAGTTATCTGAAGTGAGACCGCGTAAAGGAAAGAGTTGTAGAAAACTTCCTCCACCAAAGAGCACCAATAGCAAGACTCCCAACACAAATCCCGGAATCGCATAGCCCACCAAAATCATCGTGCTGGTGACGCGATCAAAACGCGTGCCATCGCGGACTGCTTTGGCAATCCCCAAAGGGATCGATACCAAGTAACTAATAAAGAAAGTCCAAAGACCGATGCTGATCGAGACTGGTAGTTTTGAGACCACTAAATCCCAAACGCTTTTATGCTGGTAATAGCTTTGCCCCAAATCAAATTGGGCAAAGCGTTTGAGCATCATGAAGTAGCGCTCAAGTGGTGGTTTATCAAACCCATATAAGGCTTTTACTTGCTCAAGCCGCTCTGCATCCACTCCTTGACGGCCACGATAGGTAACACCCCCTCCAGAGGACTCGCCACCGACAGCTGCATCGCCCTTCCCTTTGAGTTCGAGCATGAGCTGCTCAACCGGTCCACCAGGAACAAACTGCACCACTGCGAAGGTTAAGGTCAGAACCCCAAGCAAGGTGGGGATCATGAGCAAGATTCGCTTGACAATGTAAATCAGAATCTCGGAGTTCATTTACGTACCTCTTGCAACCACCATGTTGACAAAATCCATGATTCAGCGGAGTAGTACAACGGCGGATTGGGGTAACCCATTTCTTTACGGTACGCAATTCGATGGGTTGGGCTATACCAGTGCGGCACTACGTAGTAGCCATTCCACAGCACGCGATCGAGTGAGCGCGTTGCGGCTTGCAACTGCTCCCTAGTTTCAGCGCGCACAATCGCATCAATCAGAGCATCTACAACTGGAGATTGAACACCGATGACATTATCGGAACCTTTCTCTTTAGCTGCGGCACTTCCATAGCGATCATAAAGCTCATTGCACGGGCTTTGGGTGTCCGGAAAGCGAATGGTGGTCATATCAAAATCATAGTCATCCATCCGTTTTTGGTGAAGCGCAAAGTCGCTGGTGCGGATATCCACCTTGATGCCTAACTTTTCGAGATTACGTACATATGCGGTCAGAATACGCAAGAAGAACGGGCCGTCTTCGACGATTTCAAATCGGAATACCTCCCCTTTTGCATTGCGGAGTGCGCCATCGCGATAGGTCCATCCGGCTTCAGCGAGTAACTCTCTCGCTTTGCGAAGGTTGGTGCGCAGACTACTGGGCGGTGCAGTGCTCGGCGCCGGCGGCATTGCCCCAAATACTGCCTCGGGCACAAATTGCGGGTACTTTGCCTGCAAAGGCTTTAGGAGTTTGAGTTCAGCAGCCGTGGGGATGGTCTCACCCTCGTAATTGGCACTCAAATCACTGTTCTGAAAATAACTCTCAATCCGACTGTATTGATCAAAAAACAGTTGGCGATTGAGCCATTCAAAATCCAATGCATATCCAAGGGCTTTACGAACGCGCACATCCTGAAAAATCGGTCGGCGTAAGTTCATCGCAAAACCCTGCATCCCGGCACCATTGTGATTTGGGAAGGCCTTTTTAATCAGAGTGCCATTATTAAATTTGGGACCCACATAACTCTTCGCCCAATTTTTAGCACGGTACTCGACAAGTGCATCAAATTCACCTGCTTTAAATGCCTCTAAGCGGACTGCATCATCGCTATACAGTTTGTAGACAATTCGATCAAAGTTAAAAAATCCCACTCGTACATTGACTTTATTGCCCCAGTAGTTCGGGTTGCGCTTGTAGATCATCGATTTACCCGCGCGATACGACTCGATCACGTAGGGGCCACTGCCAATCGGATGTTCGAAGGTAATTTTGTCAAAGGGGGTATGACTGCCATCGGCTTTCTTCCCCCAGTGCTTGGAGAAAACGGGGATGCCGCCGACCATCAACGGTAATTCACTATTGCGGGTCTTAAAATCAAACCGAATCACACGCTCTGATACCACGACCGCCTGCTTCACATCCGCATAGATGGTGCGGTACTGGGGATTGGCAAGCTTACTCATGAGCGTATCAAAACTGTGTTTGACATCATCAGCCAAAATCGGGCTGCCATCGGAGAACTGCGCCTCGGGCCTCAGACGAAAGGTCACCGACATCTGGTCTGCAGCCACCTTAATATCTTCAGCAATTAAACCGTACACACTCGATACCTCATCTGCACTACCCACCGCCAATGACTCAAACATCAAGGCGCCGATCCCAGGGGCGGTCACACCACGCAAGGTAAAGGGGTTGAACTTATCAAAACTCGTGCGACGATCTGGATTGGGAAGCGTAAGCGTTCCGCCGCGCGGTGCATTTGGATTGACATAGTCAAAATGAGCAAATCCATCAGGATATTTGGGTTTGCCGTATTGCGCGATACCCTGGGCTCCCTCTGCCCCTAAGGGCGAGATGAGTATCGTGCACAAGAGGATGGAGGCCAAAGACTGCCAGCGAGTCCGAAACCGGCTTCGCAATGATCGCAGGGGTAATTGGCTTAGCATATGCAACAATTGTAGATAGCAAATCAATTTTGAAGTAAAGGACTCATCATGGCTTATTTAAGCGGTAAACGCATCCTCATTACCGGACTCCTCTCGAACCGCTCAATCGCCTATGGCATTGCCAAGGCCTGTCACCGCGAGGGTGCAGAACTTGCCTTTACATATGTGGGCGAGCGCTTTAAAGACCGTATCACTGAATTTGCCAAGGAATTCAATAGCTCACTCATTTTTGATTGCGATGTCGGAAGCGATGAACAAATCCATGCTCTGTTTGAAGAGCTTGGGAAATCCTGGCCCCAATTTGATGGGTTTGTCCATTCAATTGGATTTGCGCCCCGCGAGGCAATTGCCGGAGATTTTCTAGAGGGTTTAAGTCGCGAGGCATTCAAGATTGCCCACGATATCTCAGCGTATAGCTTTCCAGCGATGGCGAAAGCAGCCCTGCCCATGCTAAGTCCTAATGCGGCCCTTCTCACCTTGACCTATTTAGGGTCAATGCGGAACGTGCCCAACTACAACACCATGGGGCTAGCCAAAGCCTCCCTCGAGGCATCGGTTCGTTATTTAGCAGGATCACTTGGACCCAAAGGTATCCGAGTCAATGGTATTTCAGCGGGCCCTATTAAAACTTTAGCCGCTTCCGGTATTAAAGGGTTTGGAAAAATTCTGGATGCAGTTGAAAAAACCGCCCCTCTGCGACGCAATGTGACCGTGGATGATGTTGGCAATGCCGCCTCGTTTTTATTGTCAGACTTAGCCAGCGGGATCACTGCTGAGATTATTTATGTCGATAACGGCTTTAGCCAAGTGGTTGGTGGCATGGACGAGGTTTAGAAATCGCTTCCTCGGATCAATCCCAAGCACAAATACCGCTACGTGAGGCATTAGCGTACTGGTTCAAACTCGGCTTTATTAGTTTTGGCGGGCCGACCGCTCAGATTGCCATGATGCATGATGAGCTGGTTGAGAAAAAACGCTGGATCTCCGAGCGCCGCTTTTTGCATGCTCTTAATTACTGCATGCTACTGCCCGGCCCAGAGGCGCAGCAATTAGCCACCTACTTAGGTTGGCTGATGCATCGAACTTGGGGTGGCATTCTAGCGGGCACCTTATTCATTTTGCCTTCGCTCTTGATTCTGATTGCACTCTCATGGATTTATCTTGGGTTCGGGCAAACCCCTTTGATTGCTGCGCTGTTTGAGGGCATCAAACCGGCGGTGACTGCGATCGTCATCGTGGCAGTCATTCGAATTGCAAAACGTAGCATTCGTCAAGCCATACTGGCCTGGCTTGCGTTTTTTTCCTTTATTGCCATCTTTGTTTTTAACGTACCGTTCCCACTAATTATTGTGAGCGCTGGACTCATTGGATTTTTTTTAGGCCAATACCGCCCAACTCTTTTTGCGCATAAGCCCATATCCCAACACATCGTAGTCAATCTTCCGCCCGTGCATTGATTGATGATTACACCCCCACGCCAGATCATGCTCGCCACAATGCAACACGCCTTTATCGGCAGCTGAGCATTGGGGTTTTGTTGTGGCTCATCCCGATCGTGGCTTTGATTCTGATTGAGGGTTGGAAATCGCTCTATCCACAATTGGCCTGGTTTTTTACCAAAGCAGCATTCCTGACCTTTGGAGGCGCGTATGCGGTTCTACCTTACGTATTTCAAGGCGCGGTCGAACATTACCAATGGTTAACAGCCCCGCAAATGATGGACGGCTTGGCCTTGGGCGAGACCAAACCAGGACCGCTCATCATGGTGGTTGCCTTTGTGGGCTTTCTGGCCGGATTTGCTAATGACACAGTCTTGGGTGGCCTTGGATTTTGGGGCGGAGCACTCGGGGCCTTGGTGGCAACGTGGTTTACTTTTTTGCCATCGTTCTTATTTATTTTTCTGGGTGCCCCTTTGATTGAATCAACCCACGGTAATTTACGGTTTACCGCACCGCTTACTGCAATCAGTGCAGCAGTGGTTGGCGTGATTGCCAACCTTGGGGTGTTCTTTGCGTATCAGGTATTTTTTCCGAGGAGCTTCTCAGGGGGCTTATCGGTATTTGCACTTCTCATTTGTTTAGGATCCTTGGTTCTCATGCTAAGGCTCCAGTGGGGCGTGATTCGTACCTTGGGTTTAGCAGGACTTTTAGGTATTCTTTTTGCAGCCAATGGCGGGCTATTTTCCTAGGCATTGATCAATAAGCTTTGCATCAAACTTGGCATAATGGTGTCATGAGAATCGACGAAACCACACTATCCCATCTTCAAGAGTGGATTGGTAAATCCGAGCGTTATCCAGATCAAGTGACTGCCGCTCCCTACCGCGCCCTCTCCGCAACCCTCGACCGCAATGACCCTGAGCCAAAATCGGGCGTCTTTCTACCAGAGTTATGGCACTGGTTGTATTTCTTGCCACATGCTCAGCAATCCGAAATTGGTCCGGATGGTCATGCTAAGCGCGGTGGCTTCTTGCCGCCCGTTCCACTTCCGCGTCGCATGTGGGCTGGTGGTCGACTGCATTGGGTGGGTGAGTTGCAAATTGGCGATGCGATCGAACGTGTATCGACCATTAAATCCGTCACACACAAATCAGGACGCACTGGTGATTTGCTGTTTGTCTTAGTTGAGCATCAAATCTCGAATCATAAAGGTCTCGCGTTAACCGAAGAGCACGACATTGTGTATCGCGCAGCCCCAAGTCCTGATGAAAAACCCCCCGCTCCAACGCCTGCTCCTCGCGATGCGCAGTGGACTAAGGTTATTAACCCTGATCCAGTTCTTTTATTTCGCTACTCGGCACTCACCTTTAATGGGCACCGCATTCATTACGACCGCAGTTACGTCACACAAGAGGAAGGCTATCCCGGATTGATCGTACATGGCCCTCTGATCGCCACGCTCTTGGTGGATCTCGTAAGACAACATCATCCCGGCAGAAAACTGCAATCATTTGAGTTCAGAGCGATTCGTCCAACCTTCGATATCCATCGCATGAAAGTAAATGCTGCATTAGACATGGATGATCCGAGTGGTCAAACTTTGCGAGTATGGTCTGAGGATCATGAAGGCTGGCTCACCATGCAAGCCAAAGCGGTATTGAGTGAATCACGATGAGCACCCACTACTCTGCCGAACTTGCGCGCTTTGCAAGCCAATTGCAATTTGAGGATATTCCAGAGGTAGTGATCTCCCGTGCTGAAGATTTACTCGTAGATTGGTTTGCTTCTGCTATCGGCGGTAAGGGTGCGAAACCCGTTGAGATCATGACGCAATTTGCCCAATCAATGGGGCCGATATCACAACCAGCGCTTGCCGGATCCGCAGAAATCATTGTGTCGCGCTCCATGTCGAGCCCATTTCTTGCGTGCTTAGCCAATGCTGCGGCATCACATGTGGTTGAGCAGGACGACGTTCACAATGGCTCGGTCTTTCATCCAGGAACAATTGTGTTTCCAGCGGCATTAGCACTTGCCCAAGCCAAGCAACTCAGTGGTCGCGAGTTCTTGACGGCTGCAGTGGTTGGCTATGAAGTCGGCATTCGTGTTGGTGAATTCCTAGGCCGCTCCCACTACAAAATTTTTCATACCACGGGTACCGCGGGTACCTTAGCAGCCGCAGCAACCGTCGGTCGTTTTCTCCAATTGAGTCCGGGGCAAATGCTGCACGCCTTTGGTTCGGCTGGTACACAATCGGCGGGTGTTTGGGAGTTCTTGCGTGATGCTGCCGACTCTAAGCAACTGCATACTGCGCACGCTAGCGCCACTGGCCTAATGTCTGCCTACTTGGCACAAGCCGGATTTACTGGTGCCCAGAAAATACTCGAGGGCGTTCAAGGTCTTGCGGCAGGCACATCGACTGATGCCAATCCAGAAAAATTAGTCGATCGCTTGGGCTCGCGTTGGTGTTTAGCAGAAACTTCATTTAAGTATCACGCCTCGTGTCGCCATACTCATCCTGCAGCTGACGCCTTGTTACAGGTGATTCAAAATCATGCGGTCAAGATGAATGACATTGATCGGATTGAGACTCTGGTTCATCAAGGTGCGATTGATGTTCTTGGGCCGGCCAGTGATGCGACGACCTTGCACCAATCTAAATTTTCAATGGGCACAGTTCTTGCGCTCATTTGCAAGTTTCAATTTGCTGGTTTAGATGAGTTTGCCAAACACTTTAATAATCCCGAGATTTGCGCGCTGCGCAATCGGGTGAGTATGGTTTTGGATCCCGAAGTTGATCAGGCGTACCCGCAGCGTTGGATTGGCAAGGTCAAGGTGTATCTTAAAAATGGTCAGGTTTATGAAGGCCGTGTCGATGAGCCCAAAGGTGATCCGGGCAATACATTATCGCGCGCTGAAATCGAAGAGAAAGCCCTGCGCTTAGCCGCATTTAGTGGCGGCGCCACTGAACCTGAAATGCGCCAAGCGATTGCGTTGCTATTTAATATTCGTCAGGCAAGTTCTGTCCCGTTTATTTTTCAATAAGGATGCTGCCATGAACCTTCCCCACTTGCCGCTCAGTGATGCATGTTGCTTCTTATTTGTTCCGGCCAATCAGCCTGAGCGGTATAGCAAAGCATTAGCTAGTGGAGCGCAAGGTGTCATTATTGATCTAGAGGACGCCGTTGGTCTAGACGACAAACCCAAGGCGCGTGCTTTGCTCAAACAGCATTGGTCATCAATTGCCGACTCCGATCAACAACGGGTGGTGGTTCGGTGCAATGCACCAGGTTCACCATTTTATGCAGCGGATTTAGTATTGATTAAAGAACTGCAAGTGCCTTGCCTCATGATTCCCAAAACGGAGACGCGCGACCATATCAATGGCGCTGCTGAAGAGCTGCCCAATACCGCGTTCATTCCCATGATTGAGACGCCGCTTGGCCTGCATCATTTAAATGACATAGCGGGTTCACCACAGGTATTACGACTTGCACTGGGTAACTTTGATATGCAAGTGGAACTGGGTATTAGCTGCGATGAGAATGAAACGGAACTGGACACGGCTCGATTTATGATGACCTTGGCTTCTAAATTGGCGCAAATAGCCCCGCCGATCGATGGAGTTACTCCTGCGGTAGATGATGAGGTAAAAATTTTTGCGCATGCACAAAAAGCGAAGCGCTTTGGCTTTGGGGCTAAGTTATGCATCCACCCTCGGCAAATACCCCTTGTTAAACAAGCGTTTACTCCTAATCCCCAGGAAATTGACTGGGCCCAACGGGTGATTGCTGCCGATAAAGCCTCTGGGGGGCAAGCTGCCAAAGTGGATGGGAAGATGATCGATCGGCCGGTTGTCATGCTGGCCCGCCGCATTATCAGCTTGGCTGGTAATCCCTAGGTTTTTAGCCGCAAAAGCATGGCAAAATAGCTTTTGCTTTACCTCTTATGGAGACTTTTGAATGAACTTGAAAAAACCTTTAAACGCATTACTGGCTGCGGTAATGGGCGCTGGCCTACTGTTGACCGGCACTGCCAACGCACAAAAATATCCTGACAAGCCAATTAGCTTGGTTGTCCCCTTTGCAGCTGGCGGCCCAACCGATACGATTGCCCGTCTACTGGCAACCCAAATGAGTAAATCCTTGGGTCAATCCGTGGTTGTTGAAAACGTTCCCGGCGCAGGTGGAACCGTTGCTTCTGCAAAAGTTGCCAAATCGAAGCCCGATGGTTACACCATTTACATCCATCACATGGGCATGGCCACAGCGCAAGCGTTGTATGACAAGTTGCCCTATGATCCACTCAAAGATTTTGAGTACATTGGTCAAGTAGCTGATGTGCCAATGGTGCTCTTGGGTAGCAAAAATTTCCCACCCAATAACTTTAAAGAACTAGAGGCATACATCCGCGCCAATAAAGATAAGGTAACGATGGCCAATGCGGGTCCTGGAGCCGTCTCCCAATTGTGCGGACTGATTTTCCAGAGCCGTTTAGGTGTGCGCGTGACAACCGTTCCTTATAAGGGTACTGGTCCAGCATTGACCGACTTAGTTGGTGGTCAAGTAAACATTTTGTGCGACCAAACCACCCAAACCATCCCCTTCATTAAAGATGGCAAGGTTAAGGTTTATGGTGTTACCACACCAAAGCGTCTTTCTGCCCTCCCCAATGTGCCAACCTTGGATGAGCAAGGCATGAAAGGCTTTGATGTGAAGGTATGGCATGGCATTTATGCTCCGCTTGGTACACCAAAACCTGTTCTCGAGAAACTCAATGCTGCCCTCAAGAAAGCATTGACCGATCCTGATCTAAAAGCTCGTTTGGATTCCTCAAACATTGATATCGTTCCAGTTGCTAAGCAAAACGGTGAGTCACTCAAATCTCACTTGGATGCCGAGATTAATCGTTGGGGTCCAATCATTCGTAAAGCCAACATTCCTGATTAATTCGTTGCGCTTTCAATGATTCTGAGGCCGGTGCAAACCGGCCTTTTTATTTAGGCATTACCCAAACATCCTGCCACGCTTACGACGTGCCATCACGCTTGCATCAATACTCCATCCACTTGCATCATTGACGGATGGTCTACCCCAAATTAACCATCGAATACTAAGCCCAATTGCCCAGGCCGCAAGAAATGGATCCAAGAGGTAATCCCATAAATTCATGGACTCGTGCCAATGAATTGACCAAGCAATTACGGCAACCGATAGCATCAAAGCCTCCCAAGAGTGCTTGGCGAAGAAATAAATTGCGGCGACTAACAAAACAGTTCCTACGAAAACACTGGAGTGATAGCCCCACGCATAGGGATCAAACATGGTGAATCCCAAAGCAAAGGGATAAAACAGGATAGCAACCACTGCAATCAGAATCGGAGTAATACTTGCAATTCGAAACGCATTCCATCCGCTCCATGTACATACGATCAGCAATAGACTCAAAATACTCAAATCACCTGTCACCCCCCGAATGTAGGCAGCAAACGGCAAACTCCATGGCATACCCATTGCTGGAAACGGGGCAACCAAGATCATCGCGAAAATAAAAATAAATACCAGACCAGGAAATAATCCGTGAGCCCGATTGAGCATCGCGCGAACCAGATGCAAACAAACAATACTGGTCACAAGACTAATCTCAATGAGCGGTAATTGATAAATGAGGGTGGAGAGCGTCATGGTCTTTGGTCCGTTTCTGCTTTCACATGCTGGAGATACGACTGTAAATGACCAGCATCCCAAAGAATCGACTTGATTCGCTTGCGATTCCAGGTATAGACCAGTAAGACTTGACCTTGTTGGTTCAGGCTCATATAGGGATAAGAAAACTCTTCCTTAGGATTGGTTGTTGAGGCGGTCTCATCCTCAAGCACCGCAATCGTCTTCCAGGGCGAGTAATTACTCTTTGCTGGCTGGCTACTGTCTACTTGAGTCTGGCTAGGCCATGATGCCGCGAGCACTAAACGATGACGTCCATGCTCCAAGTCATTGAAAACCATCAAACGGGTTCGATCGGATAGCTCTACACCAGTGATGGCTGCATTAGGATTGGGCAGCCCCAAATCGGGGGCCAACTCCCAACGCTCGCCAGCGCTTGTGGTGTAACTCACAGGAATTTGCTTGGCACCCGTGCGACGGGCTTGACGAAAATAAGCGCTGGCATGCTGGGCATCATCGATAAAGACGATAGGCTGCAAAGTGCCCCGACCGGAGGTCATCCGTTTTTTATCGAGCAGTTGACCGGCTGGATCAAGTCGCAATAACTCGCCATACTTACCAATCCACTCGTGATAGACGGGCATTCCCATCGTACCGTCCGCGAATAAAAACCCAGAGCCCTTCACTAAAGTACTAAGGTTGAGCAAGGGTGTGGTGATGAGTCGTTTTGGACCAGTCCAATTTACTCCTTCATCATCAGAATGCATCACACTGATGGAGCTACCAGCCCAACCACCGATCGAGACCGCCACTACATAAAGCTGTAATTGCCCATTGATATTGCGCATAGGTACAGGATTACCAAGCTTGGCAATGTAACGCCCAAGACTCGCTTGCGCGCCCTCCCGATCGAGGACTACGCTTGCTGGCCCCCATTGCTTGGTCACCGACTCCCACACCGTACTCAGAATCACCACATCGGCCGCACCCTCTCGCGAGCCAGCAAACCAAAACGCGCGCCAGTTTCCGTCTTTTAACGGAATAATGCTCGCCGCATGCACCGATGGTCTTGTGGTGTCGGGCAACCACTCCGCCAATCCTTGTAATATGGGCGGGACTGAGGGCA
>JACCDI011891386.1_pt1 | contig 11634 bp, 7 predicted proteins | sample 7442791 | NCBI WGS metagenome assembly JACCDI01 (sample SAMN15323434, study PRJNA562643) | freshwater metagenome | isolation source: river surface water | place: USA:Blue River Watershed | collected 2017-08-15
ATATTTGGCAAATTGCCAATAAACTCGCACTATGGGTCCAACGTATCCCCTATCAAGATCTATCTGATCGACAAGAATCCGCAGGATCTGGCTATATCCCGCCGTTACAATTGCTGTATGACCATCGTGGTGACTGTGACAGTAAAGCGGTTTTATTTGCTGGCGTCATGAAGAACATATTTCCCAACAGCCAATTTAGAATAATTTATTTTCGCGATCACGCGGTGATTGCCGCGCAAATTCCAGCAGTAAAAGATGAGCAATCACTAGAGATTGATGGCATTAAATTTCTATTGATCGACGCAACCGGACCGCTTGAGCTGCCGATTGGTAAGTTAACTGAACAATATCAACAGGCAATCGACAATCGCCAGTTTACTCATCGTTTGCTTTAGTTTCAGGCTTTGCCAAATCGTCTATTTGTCTAAACAACTCCCGCCAATCTTCGGAAACTCGGCGCACGCCTTGTTGATCGCCATGAGACAATCTAGAGACATGCACCATCAATTTGGCAAATGGCGCGAGTACCTTGGTTTTAAACCGGCGGACCTGGAAAGTACTTAGAATAAAAAGTGCAAAAGCATAACCGATGAAATGAGTAAGGAAATCTGCTAATTCAGTCCGAAAAGCCGATGCTGATTCATACTGAACATTTAACGCCAAAGGCAAACTTAGTAAGCTCTTTAGATTGTCGTGTTGGTGTGCGCCATCATAAACATGCGCTGCCACCAATTTACCTTGTTTGCTTGCTAACATTACTTCACTGATGTCATTGAGCAGTATAAAGTTTTTATCTGGCTGAGACTTACTAACTATCATTAGCAAGGCAGCTAAATCAAATTCCATCACTAAAGCACCCCGTCGTTGACCATTTTGAACAATGGGCACAGACAAAGCAAAATTACTGTTTTCACTTACAACTACATGAAGCAATGCTTGATTATTCTGTTGAATAACGCTTTTTTGTCCTAAGTCTTGCCAGACTTTGACCATCAAATCATCAACATGATTGATAGTGCGCACTTGGTACCAAAGCCCTTCTGAAGAGACATAGGCGATGCGCTTGATGCCTGCAAGGCTGCGCCCAGCAAATTGCATTCCGCTATTTAGCTGGTTAAGCATTGCCGAGGTTGGTTCATCAAAGCTCTGCAGTGCTTGCGCCGAAGTATCGGCTAATTGGACGCCACTCAATAATCCTTGGTTTGTTGTCTTTGGATCAGCAAACGCGGCATCAGCATTAGTTTTGAGGTAGTTCAACAAAAACTGGTAGGGTCGAACTTCTTGCTCTAAGGTCTCAGCGCTGGAGTTAAGCAACTCTTGTCGATGAGTAAGCCTATCTGATAGTGACAGAAAATAATGCACCACAGTCATCAGTAATGAGATCACAAGCAACAACAATAAGCTGTATCGTTGCAGGCGGCGGTATTCGGTTAAAAATGGATTCATCGACTACTCACAAATTGACGTGATGATATTAATACAAACATTTGTCGACTCAATGCACTTGTGCCCTGCCCAACTAGCCAACCATGTTGCACAGCACACAACTCACTAAAGGTCTGGCAGGTCCAAAGGACTAGTGCGCGACAATTGTTCAAATCTTCATCCGCTTGCAATGTAGAGGGTATCAATACCAAATCATTTGCAGACAATCCGGATATCTGTTTACGTTCACTGACTCTTAGCACTTGGTAGCCCAGCGCCAGCAGTTGCTGTTCCTGAAACCAATATTGCAATGATTCAGGTTGATAAAGCCAGACTTTTTGCGGCTTGAAGGCAAATATTCCGGGTTCCGCGGATAACAAAGCCTGTTGCAATAGTTTGTTTACTAAAGGTTTTAACAGCAATCTAAGCTGAAGTGGCGCTACCAACTCACGCCATAATGTCGGCTGTGCTGTGATCACTAATAACTGCACCTGCGGAAAATAACGCCGGACAATTTGCAATAGTTTTTGCGCAAGAGCGACATCGTTACGCACAAAAAGCTCATCAAGCAGCAAATAATCCAGCTTCTGTTGCTGTTGAGATGCACACCAATGCATGAATTGCTCGGCATCATCAAGTGGCATTAACTCAAGGCCTGTATGGCGCAATAAACGCCGATACAAATGCTGTAACTCACCAGTCGGTGATAATAACAACGCTGTTGCATCGACCAATTGCAATTCTGTTTGAACGCCCTCCTCAGCGTGCTGCAACACCATGATCGGAATACTGACAATCATCTTATTACCGCCAGGCTCCGAAACTCCAGAAAGCTGAGCCGCCATTGCATTTAGTTCGCGCTGAATTTTGCGAAAAATTACATCATCTTTCGCAGTGCCTGCTGGATGCAATAAACTCAACCATTGGCCTTCGGTCAAACTAGTACCACCGTCAATGATCTCTACCCGCAACAACTGCTGCTCAGCCAGCATCACTCTGACAATAATTTCACTTTTCTCGGCGCGAATGCAGGCCTGTAGCAACAAATATTGCAATGCTCGTTGAACTGAAGACCAAGCTAATTCCACCCAGATCGGTAAGTCGTCGGAAAACTCTAAGCCAATTTCATGCTGCGGAAGCTTCTGACGAATATGTTGCACTAATTGCGTTAGCGCAGGTTGTAATGCCAAGCTTAGACTGCCGCGTTGCTGTGTCGATTGCCGATACCCATCAGCAGGCCAGCTTTCAACCTGCAAACGAGGCATTTCCTTAACCAAAGTTGCACCTGCATCAACCACTAATTCAGCAGCAGCGACCACAGGCTCGACCGCCCCAGGATAATCAGTGACAAGATAATCAGCGACAGGAGCTGACGCTGCCGCGTCATTAGCGACTAATGATGGAATTTCGACTGATGCCGACAGTGTCGCGGACTGCAACACTGCATGAGTTTGTTCAGGCGAGACTTCGGGCAATGATACTGCAGATGTTTCCAACTCGGACGATGCCACTATTGGAACTGTAGACGCCTCAGCTGCGGGTATTTGTTCATCAGCAAAACTAGTTTCATCGGTAATCTGTGCTTCATCCGCAAGCTGCAAACGCCGCTGCACCAGATAAAAACCCAAGGTCAAAAACAGGCTAAAGCCAACTAAGGCGATTATGCCATAACGCCACCAAGATTTTTGCTGCTTCACGATTTGTGTCGCATCGCGTTCTATGACGATGAATGCTTGCCAAGCATCTGACCAACGCCATGCGGCAAGTGCTGGCCGTCCCATATAATTCGGATAGTAATCAGCAGCTGCGCCGCGCAATTGCTTTTGCATGGCTAAAAACACAGAAGTGTATGACCAAGCCGCAGAACTATCAAAACGCTGACGACTCAACGTTAAATCTTCGGGAGGTTTTTTAGCGAAAAATTTATCAAGTTTAATCGGGGTCGGACTTTGATTGCCCAATCGCGCTAATAAGGTTCGACGATACAAGCTCGGCGTCCAGAGCTCGCCTTGTTGGCTAATCAGTTGAAACTCAGTGAGAGAGTTTTCCACTGATAGTTGTTGATAAATTTGCTGTTTTAACGCAGAGGCGTCAAACCACAACATGATTGACTGGTTATTGATACGAAACAGAATTGGGATTATCCATTGGTCCGCAGTGACTAGCGGCGGCAAAAAATACTCAGCGACCGGCGTTGCCTGTGTTTGCGCAAATAAATTACCCGCCTGATTCGAACTTAAGCGCAGCACGCGGCCAGAACTATCGAGAACTGCATAAGCGAGCAATGGATCTTGCCATAACGCATGACTCAGCTTGTCGTCGACTTCTTGCCAAGGGTCTAATAATGGATTATTGACAGAAACCGGATCCCAATCCGCTAACTGCTTTTGCAAATAACCAAGATTTAACCGATAACTTTGCTGCCAGTTCCCTAATAAATTTTGGGTGATTTCTAGTTGCTGCTTAACTTCGATGTTTTGCTGAGTGAACTGCCCCCGTACTGCTTGTGACCAAAGCCAGTAGCCCGAACTCCAAATTAGCAGCAGGCTCAGCACGAAAAACCAAGTTATCCACGAAAACCATTTCACCAGCAAGCAACTCCATACTTCAGCGACAGATTAACTAGCCTAACTGAACAGTGAGGCAAGTCAATCTGTTCTGAACGCCGCCAAGGTTGACGGCGATAACTTCACTATAAATTTTCCTCGGCAAAAGATGCCAATCGACTACGAACCACGCCATTTAGGTTAATTGTTGTACTGCCTTCAAAGTTCTTGAAGCGTTCAACAATATAGGTTAAACCCGAGGTCACAGCTGTCAAATAGTTACTGTCAATCTGGGATAGGTTGCCAGAACAAATCAGTTTGGTGCCTTCGCCACAGCGGGTAATAATGGTTTTTAATTGCGCCGCACTTAAGTTTTGACACTCATCCAAAAGCACAATCGCATTTTGAATACTACGACCGCGCATAAAATTCACGGATTTGAACTGGATGTTCGCCTTCTCCATGATGTAGTTCACACTCGCATGCGGGTGCTCGTCGGTTTTATGCAGCACTTCCAGGGAGTCAGTGATTGCCCCGAGCCATGGCGCCATCTTTTCTTCTTCGGAACCAGGTAAAAATCCAATTGATTCAGCAATTTCAGGTGTATTTCGAGTAACGATCACTTTGTCATACAAGCCGCGCTCAATCACCAGTTCCAAGGCTGCTGCAAGTGCGAGTAATGTCTTGCCGCAGCCTGCTGGCCCGGTCAAAATGACTAAATCCATCTCCGGATCTAACAATGCGTTTAATGCCATAGCCTGATAGATATTTTTCGGATGAATGCCCCACGCGTGCTTATGCAACAATCGCTCAAAGCCTAAATCTAAAACCTTCAGTTCTTGCTCGTTAATGGCAACCACTCGACCGGCGAAGGTTTCATGCTCGTCGACTAAGTACTCGTTGATGTATGCATTAGGTAAAATAGTCCGAGGTAGATAATGGTAGGTTTCGCGGCCTTCATTATTACTCCGACAATCTTTCACTTGGCTCCAAAAATCACCGGCAAACTTATAATAACCTTTGTACAAAAAACGAACATCATCAATCAGTTGGTCTGTTCGATAGTCTTCAACTTGTTTTAAACCTGCACCTTTGGCTTTCAGACGCATGTTGATATCTTTGGTCACCAAGATAACTTTGGTCGGGGCTTTTTCTCGTTGCAAAAACAACGCGGTATTAATGATAAGGTGATCGTTTTCGCCACCAGGTAGACCGGGAATTTGATCGCTAATGTGGTGGTCATTGACGATAAACAAATGGCCGGCACCAACATCTTCACCATGTCGGGTTAAAGCAACCCCTTGCAGCATTTGTTCAGGCGTCGCGTCTTTAAGCGCATCTTCTAAAGCGCGGATGGCCACTCGAGCCTCTCGGCTTACATCTTTTTGTTTGTCTTTAATGTGATCAAGTTCTTCCAGCACCGTCATCGGTATTACAACGTCATGTTCTTGGAAGTTTAAAAAAGCGAAGGGTTCGTGCAGTAGAATGTTGGTATCAAGGACGTAAACTTTTTTCTCTTTGATTTTTCTTCGCGCCATATGCAGCTCCTTAGCAGCGATAAAGAAACGTACTCTCTTTGTTAACTCTAGAGCAAGAATCCCCATTTCGGATGACAATATCGTGACGGAATAGACGTTATTTTTTCACTTCAGCGCTTTTTGCCAAGAACAGCTAAAATAATCCGCAGACAGCTAATGCAGTACGGCGCATTTCTTAGTACCATAGCGCCCCTTTTTTGGAGTGACGAAACGATGATTAAATTTGCACAGGGGCAGCGCTGGATCAGTGATTCTGAGTCTGATTTGGGCTTAGGCACAGTAATAGCCATTGAAGGGCGGATGGTCACTTTGCTGTTTCCAGCCAGTGATGAAACGCGTCTTTACGCAATGGCCGAAGCGCCATTAACCCGTGTCCAGTTTAATCCGGGCGATACGGTAAAAAGTGCCCACGGCTTTAGCGTGGTAATTGACCGTGTTGAAGAAAGTCACAACACCTTGATTTATCATGGCCACCGCACCGACAATGGTGATGAAGTTGCTCTTCGGGAAATGTTCCTAGATCACTACATCAGCTTTAATCAGCCACAAGATCGGTTGTTTACCGGCCAAATCGACCGTTTTGATTGGTTCTCGCTTCGTTATCATTCATGGCAACACTTGCACCAACAGCAGCAGAATCCACTGCGTGGTTTAGGTGGTGGCCGCATGAGCCTGATCCCGCATCAGCTGCATATCGCCAACGAAGTTTCGCAGCGCCACGCGCCAAGAGTTCTCTTATCCGATGAAGTGGGTTTAGGCAAAACCATCGAAGCGGGCCTGATTATCCATCAGCAATTGATTTGCGGTTTAGCTAGTCGTGTGCTGATTGTGGTCCCTGAATCATTGCAACATCAGTGGTTAGTCGAAATGCTGCGGCGTTTTAACCTCAAATTCGCTATTTTCGATGAAGAACGGGTTACCGAAGCCAGCAATGATGGCGGCAATCCGTTTGAAACTGAGCAGCTGGTGCTGACTAGTTTAGAATTTTTGACCAAGAAAAAGTCGGCGCATGAAGCAGCGACTGAAACCCACTGGGATTTATTAGTGGTGGACGAAGCGCACCATTTACAGTGGAGCCTCGACAATCCTAGCGCTGAATATCAGCGAATTGAGACTTTAGCCACGGATACGCCTGGCGTCATCTTACTGACTGCAACCCCGGATCAATTAGGCCACGAGAGTCATTTTGCGCGCTTGCGTTTGTTAGATCCAAATCGGTTCTTCAGCTACGAAAACTTCGTTAAGGAAGAGCAAGGCTATAAAAACATCGCAACCCTAGCGCGCCAAGTGCTTGCTGATGAAGCTTTACCAGCCGATGCCGCAGCACAGTTACAAGCCTGTATTGCAGAAACCGACTTAACTGCAGAGCTTTCGCTGTTAAAACTTGCTGGGACTTCGGATGAAAGACAGGCAGCGCAACAATCAGTCATTAGCCAATTGTTAGACCGCCATGGCACCGGCCGGATCTTGTTTAGAAATAGCCGTGCGGCTATTAAAGGCTTCCCGAAGCGCCAGCCACATATGATGCCACTGGAATTACCTGAGCAGTATAAAAATGCCATCAAGGTACAAAGCGCATTTATGTCGGCGCAAGCAGACTTACACAAAGCTAAAACGCTGTTGTTCCCAGAACGAATTTTCCAAGAGTTTGAAGGCAGCAAAACCAGCTGGTGGCAATTTGATCCGCGAGTTGATGCAGTCATTCAGCAGATTAAGAGCAACAAATACAAGAAATTCTTAGTGATTTGTGCCCATGCCGACACTGCGATAGCCCTCGAAGAAGCGCTGCGGGTTAAAGAAGGGATCCGCGCAGCAGTGTTCCATGAAGGCATGTCGATCATTGAGCGCGATAAAGCAGCTGCCTACTTCGCTCAAGATGATCAAAGCGCTCAAGCACTGATTTGCTCTGAAATAGGCAGTGAAGGCCGAAACTTCCAGTTCGCTCATCACTTGGTGTTGTTCGATTTACCGCTTAACCCAGATTTGCTGGAACAACGCATCGGCCGCTTGGATCGGATTGGTCAGCAACATGACATCCAAATCCATTTGCCATATTTCAGTGAGCATCCACAGCAAATTTTGGTGAACTGGTACCATCAAGCACTGAACGCATTCCAAGCAACCAGCCAAACAGGCCGTGCGGTCTTTGAGCAGGTAAAAGACCAACTGCTGGCAGTATTGGCAACCTCGGTAGCCGATGAACAAGCGCTAACTGTTCTCTTCGAAGAAAGCTCTGCTTTAAATCAACAACTTAAAGCGAAATTAGAGCAAGGCCGTGACCAGCTTCTTGAACTAAATTCATCTGGCCGAGGTGCGGCACTGCCTTTAATCGCCGCGTTGAAATCGCAAGATGATGACACAGTATTACCGCTGTATATGATTAAAGCGTGGGATGTGTTGGGTGTTCATCAAGATGACCGCAGTGATACCAGTATTGTGTTAACGCCTTCAGAACAAATGCAAGGTCACTATCCAGGTCTGGACGAGGATGGTGTCACAGTGACATTTGATCGTTCTACAGCGCTAGCGCAGGAAGATATTCAATTCCTCAGTTGGGACCATCCGATGGTCCAAGGCACATTGGATATTGTAACCAACGATACCATGGGTAATAGCGCGGCAGCTTTGTTGTTCAACAAGCAGTTGCCTGCCGGTAGCTATTTTGTCGAGTTTATTTATGTTGCCGAAGCTAGTGCGCCAAAAGCACTGCAGTTAGGCCGTTATTTACCAGCAACGCCAATCCGTTTGTTGTTGGAGAAAACTGGTAAAAACCTCGCACCGAACGTGCCGTTTGACAACTTTAACCGTCAGCTGAAACCTATCGGCCGTCAAAACGCCGCGAAATTAGTGACGGCATTGCAATCAACTATTCATCCGTTAATTGCCAAAGCCCAAGCTTACGCTGAAGCACAACTTGCGCATATCCAACAAGAAGCGCAGCAAAAAATGCAGCAGCAGTTGCAGGCACAAATTGAACGGTTACAAGCGTTAGCGAAAATCAATCCATCAGTACGGCCAGAAGAGGTGGAACATTTGCAGTCCATCAAATCCCAACGTACTGATTACATCGCGAAAGCCCGGCTGAAATTTGATGCTATTCGCGTCATCGTGGTAAGCCATGAGTAAGCTTAATGACTTTATTTAATTATCAGCCACCAACTGAGCCTTACTTGGAGATCCTCTACCAAGACGAGGCAATGCTGATTTTAAATAAACCTAGCGGCTTATTGACGGTCCCAGGCAAGGCTGCCGAACATCAAGATTGCTTGGAGCGGCGGGTGCAACGGGTATACCCAGAAGCGCGTATCGTGCATCGGCTCGATATGTCTACTTCTGGCATTGTGGTGATGGCGCTTGGGCTCGACAGCCAACGCCATCTCAACCGTCAATTCGAGCAACGGCAAACGGAAAAACACTACATCGCTCGTTTAGAAGGAACCATGCAAGCCGAAAAAGGTGTCGTGGAATTACCGCTGATCTGTGACTGGCCAAATCGGCCAAAACAAATGGTCTGTTTTGAACGCGGTAAAAAAGCGACTACTAATTATCTGGTGCTAGCTCGGGAACACAATGCAACTCGGGTTAAATTAACGCCTATCACTGGACGCTCTCATCAGCTGCGCGTTCATATGCAGTGGCTGGGCCATCCAATCCTTGGCGATAAATTTTATGCATCCGCTGATGGGGTACTTGCCGCAAGTCGTTTACAGTTACACGCAGAATTCTTGGCGCTTTCCCACCCAACATCTGGAAAAATGATGGAATTTTATGCAAAATGTCCGTTTTGACGGCGATGTGTTAACGCAATATTCATTTACTCGTGATACAATAGCGACGCCAACTTGCGCTATTTCAGGTACATAAATCTGAATCGTCAGCAATGGAATGCTTAAATTGTGTAATTGAGGCAAGTCAAATAAAATTAGCGAGTTGGAAAACCCCTAAGGAGATACGGATGAAATTTAAAACTAGCGCAATCGCCATTATGGCGGCATTACCATTATTTGCAACAGCAGCACCAACTGGTGAACAACTGCAGGACCGCGTTTTCGGTTCAGTTTTTGGCGAATACTATCAAGCTGACAAAGACAAGTTAAACTCTACTAGCTGGATGGGTCAAGACGAAGGTTCAGGTTACGGCTTCAACGTAGGCTACCGCGTAAATGAATCATGGGCAATTCGTGCTGAAGTCGCTCGCCAATTCATTGATTCAGACTTAGTTGCATATGATATCGAAGGTAACCGCGTTGGTGTTGACCTGAACTACTACTTAAGTTCACTGCCAATGTACATCGTCGGTGGTGTGAAAAACTTCACAACTGGCCAAGATGCATCAGCTGCTAACATCGGTTTAGGCCTTGAAATTTTCACCAATGACAACTTGGCATTCTTTGCTGAAGCCAACCGTTACCAAGGTATCAGCAAATCTTTCGCTGATGTTGGTGTGAAATTAGGTTTAACTTACCACTTCGGTTCAGCTCCAGCTGTAGCTGCTCCAGGACCTGCTCCAGCACCTGCTCCAGCTCCAGCTCCAGTAGTTGGCGACGCGGATAAAGACGGTGTGACTGATGACAAAGATCAATGTGCTGATACCCCAATCACAGATAAAGTTGATACTGTTGGTTGTTCAATCTTCACTGAATCTTCTGTAAGCATCAACCTGAATGCACAATTTGACAACGACTCAGCTGTTGTTAAATCAGAATATCATGCAGATATCGAAAAACTGGCTAACTTCTTAAAACGCTTCCCGAACACTGACGTAGAAATCGGTGGTCACGCGTCTAACGTTGGTAAACCAGCTTACAACTTAAAACTGTCTCAACGTCGTGCTGACGCTGTTGCTGACGTGTTAGTAAACCAATTCGGTATCGACCGTTCACGCGTTAAAGCTGTTGGTTACGGTGTAACTAAGCCGAAAGTAGCTGGTAACACTAAAGCTGCACACGCTGCAAACCGCCGTATCGAAGGTGTTGTTACAGCATCAGTGAAAGAAGCAGTTCAACGCTAATTTCCTGTTGTGAAGAAAAGCCGCCTGATTGGCGGCTTTTTTATTTGTTCCCATCCAATCATTAAGTTTTCTGCGGTGCCGCCGATATTCCGATTAGAGCTATTGAATATGGAACTCGGGAATGAAACAACTACTGTTCGCAACTCTACTCTTAGTCAGTATCCAAGGTCATGCGACAGAAATTGAAGTCATGGGTGATATCCAACGTCAACTGCCAGCTGAAGAAATCAGTATGCTTAAAACGGCAGAACAAGAGTTCCTCACTCTTGAATTAAAAACCATGACGCCATTCACTAAAGGCACAGTTATTTTAATTCCTGATTGGTCACAGCATGCAGCAAGTCCCCGAGCGATCAACTATTTACGCACGACCTTAATTGATTACGGCTGGAATACCATCGCCATGATGGTGCCAGACGCTTTGGCCAATGTGGATACTGAAACCCTACTTGCTTATCAGACTGAATTTCAGGGGCGGCTAGCTGAAGTGCTAAAACGCGCCGCTAGCAAGCACGGCATTCTCATCATCATTGCGCAAGGAAGCAGTGGCGCCTTAATAAACACCATGATCCAGCGTGAACAAATCAGTGCACCGCAAGGCTTAATACTGTTAAGCGCTTATTTAGCAGATGCAAAATTAAATCAAGCCGTGTCATTGGCCATCAGTCAGCACAAAATCCCGACCTTAGACATCATGCATAACCAAGACAATTCTGTGGTTGCTGCAAGCAGTAAAATCAGACTGCAATTAACGCGCAAGAGCATGAAAGAACTTTATCGACAACGCATACTTTCCGGCACTGTCGATGACGAACCAGAATGGTTATTTAAAGAAGTTTATGGATGGCTAACGTACATCGGCTACTGAGACATTTTGCAATATTCTTGACATAATCACGCAATTATCACGATTACGGAATCAAAAATGCCGCCGATTTACTCAACCATTGGTCTACTGATCCTGAGCAACGTCTTTATGACTTTTGCTTGGTATGGCCATCTTAAACATTTGAAAAGCTCGGCAATTTACGTCGCAATTTTGGTCTCGTGGGGCATCGCCTTGTTCGAGTATATGCTGATGGTTCCTGCCAACCGGATTGGCTCTCAGGTGCTG
>JACCDI010373731.1_pt1 | contig 11633 bp, 10 predicted proteins | sample 7442791 | NCBI WGS metagenome assembly JACCDI01 (sample SAMN15323434, study PRJNA562643) | freshwater metagenome | isolation source: river surface water | place: USA:Blue River Watershed | collected 2017-08-15
ACCAGATCATTGAGCGCGAGGGCGATGGCGCCCAAAAAGCGGCACGCATCATTGCCATGCTGTTGCAGTTTGGCGAGCGTAACCAAGGCATGACCCGCGTGATGGTGGGCGATGCCCTGGTGCATGAGAACGAGCGCTTGCAACAACGCATGAACCAGTTTTTTGACCGATTGGAGTCGAGCTTGCGCCAGGTGCTGAAAGACGCGCAAGTGGTGCGCCTGTCGCAGACGCCGACGGTGGAGGCGCAAGTGCGGGCCTCGGTGCTGACATCGTTTGCGCTGGGGCGCTTGCAGCGGTTTGCGCGCTCGGGGTTTAAGAAGAGCCCGACGGAGCAGGTTGAGGCGGCATTGGCGCTGGTGATGGCGTGAGCAACAGCGCGCTCGATTTGGAGCCCTTGCCTGCGCTCAGCAGTCGAACGCTTTATTTGCGCCTTCTGGGCTACCTCCGCCCTTATTGGAAGGTTTTTGCCCTGGCGGTGGTGGGCATGTTGTGTCTGGCCGCAACGGAGCCGGTGTTTCCGGCCATCATGAAGTTTCTTCTGGACAAGGGCTTTAAAACCGAAGACACCAGGCTTGTTTGGCTGATACCGGTAGGCATTGTTTTGCTCTTTTTGTTCAGGGCTTTGTTTTCGTTTTTTACCAATTACTTGATGACCTGGATTTCCTTGCAGCTGGTCATCGATTTGCGCCGTCAAATGTTTGACAAGATTTTGACGCTGCCCACACAGGTCTTTCACGACTATTCCGCAGGAAAATTGATTTCACGCTTGATGTATGACGCCGAGAACGTGAATCAAGCCGCCACCAATGTGCTGGTCATTGCGGTCAGGGAGTCACTGACGGCTTTGGCTTTGTTGGGCTACTTGATTTACCTCGATTGGAAGCTGACGCTGATCACCTTGGCAATTGGCCCATTGATCGCCTTGATTCTCAGACGCATGAGTTTGCGCATTCGCTCAGCCAGTCGTGCCAACCTGGAGGCGCTGAGGGCAATGTCGCACACCATTGAAGAGTCGGCCGATGCCCACAAAGTCGTGAGAATTTTTGGGGGGCACGAACAACAACGGGTGCGCTTTTACAAGGACACGGAGAAGTTGCGCCACGCTGTGCTGAGGCAGGCAGTGCCTTCCTCAGCGTTGACGCCAGTCACCCACCTGGTTGCCTCTTTGGCAGTGGCCACCATCACTTTTTTGGCGCTAGGCCAGGCCACAGGAGATGCTGGCGCGTCGGCGGGCAGTTTTGTTTCTTTTATCACGGCCATGCTGCTTTTGATCTCGCCCATCAAGCAGTTGACCGGCATCAATCCGATCATGCAACAAGGCTTGGCAGCTTGTGAAAGCGTCTTTCATTTCATCGACATGAAAGACGAAGTGGACGATGGCAAACTGGCGTTGTCAGACATCAAAGGCGACATTGAGTTCAGGAATGTCAGCTTCGCCTATCCAGGGGCCGACAGGCAGGCGCTGGATCACATCCATTTGAAAGTGCGTTCGGGCCAGACGGTTGCCTTGGTCGGCGCATCAGGGGGCGGCAAAACGACGGTGAGCGCATTGATCCCTCGTTTTTACAGTCCGCAGTCTGGCCAAATTCTCATTGATGGCGTGGACATTCAAGATGTCACGCTGGCCAGCCTGCGCCAACAAATTGCCCTGGTGAGTCAGGACATCGTGCTTTTCAACGACACGGTGGCAGCCAACATTGCTTACGGTGCCAAGGCCGATATCGCCCGAGAAGACATTGTGCGTGCGGCACAGGCCGCCTACGCCTGGGACTTCATTCAGCAGCTTCCACTCGGGCTGGACACCTTGATTGGAGAGGATGGTGCCAAGCTTTCGGGCGGACAACGCCAACGAATCGCCATTGCCCGGGCATTGCTGAAAAACGCCCCTGTTTTGATTTTGGATGAAGCCACATCCGCGCTGGACACCGAGTCTGAGCGACAAGTTCAGGCTGCCTTGAGCACTTTGATGAAAAACAGGACCACGCTGGTCATTGCGCACCGGCTGAGCACCATTGAAGGAGCCGATCTAATCTTGGTCCTGGACCGAGGGCAAGTGGTGGAGCGCGGGACGCACGCTGAACTCATTGCTTTGAATGGGCATTATTCCAAGTTAAATCAAATGCAGACTTGACAGCGCCACCATGCCAATTCCCATCCTCATGTACCACCAAATAGATGAGCCGCCACCCAGAGGGACATCGTTGCGCGGCCTCATCGTGGCGCCAAGTTCGTTTGCCTGGCAGATGCGGATGTTGAAGTGGATGGGGTACCGCGCCTTGTCCATGACGGACCTGGAGCCTTATTTGGCCGGGGACAAGCAAGGCAAAGTCGTGGGGCTGACTTTCGATGATGGCTACCAAAATAACTTGCAACACGCATTGCCCGTCATTTTGAAAATGGGATTCACTGCAACTTGTTACGGCTTGAGTTGCATGTTCGGTGGCTCTAATGCATGGGACCACGGAAAGGTGGCTGAAAAACCTTTGATGAATGCCCAAGAGTGGCAGCAATGGGTCGCCGCCGGTATGGATGTGGGATCCCACACAAGGTGGCATCGGGACTTGTCGACCCTTTCCTCGGAAGATGCCTTATCGGAAATCACATTGTCCAAGTCTGAGTTGACGCAGCAAATAGGTTGCGAAGTACGCCACTTTTGCTATCCCTATGGTCGTTACTCAACAGAGCATGTGCAAATGGTGAAGGCCGCCGGGTACCAGACCGCCACAACGACGCGGCGCGGGCGCGTGAATGTGGGCGATGATCCTCTGGAGCTTCGCCGCGTCATGGTGGCGCGGGCGACGCATCCGCTGCAGTTCTATATGAAAATTGCGACAGCGTACGAGGACAGACGCGCATGACAGGCCTTGTTCTTTACTGTAAGAGTTACCGGACAGATTTGCGGCGCGTGCTCAGATTGGCTGAGTCGGTGCAGGCCTTGAACAAAGACGGGCTGCCGTTCTATCTTTCAGTTCCTCAAACAGATTTGGCGCTTTTTACCGATGCACTGGCCAGCCTGCCTGTTGAGCTGATCGCCGACGAGGACATTCTTCGTTGTTCTCCATCGATCGATGCCCGCGCCATGGAGAATTTGTCGGGCAGTTTGGCGCAGCAAATCGTCAAGTCTGAATTTTGGCGATTGGGTTTGTCAGATGCCTATCTGTGTCTGGATTCTGACGCTGTGTTCATTCGGCCGTTTTTTGCCAGTGACTACATGTCGGAGGCGGGCGTTCCGTATTTGGTGATGTCTGAGGCGCAATCCTTGATGGAGCAGTCGCTTGCATTGCACAAATCGAGTGTCATTGATAATTTTCACCGCGAGTCTGCGCAAGTGCAGGATGTCTTTGGCCGTGCTGGCAAGGCTTACAGTTTTGGCCCCATGCCGATTGTTTGGCATCGTGCCGTATGGGAGAGTCTGGATCGCCAATTTCTGCAGCCCCGTGGCATGAATTTCCTGGACGCCATCTTGCAAGCACCCTTGGAGTCCAGGTGGTACGGCGAAGCCTTGCTGAAATTCAAGGCCATTGATTTTTTGCCAGCTGAGCCGTTTTTCAAGGTGTACCACTATGCTTGGCAATGGGATGCAGACCGGCGCAACCGAGTGACCTTCAACGAGCTGGCCAAAATTTACAGCGGGGTGATTTTCCAATCTTCTTGGGAGAGGGACATGGATTGGCCGTCGGAGGGAGGCAGCCTTGGCTCCCGTCTGGGGCGGCGTGTGCGTCGCATACTAGGCCGAATCTGAGGCAAGTCAGGACGCCATGATCACATCCACTCCAATCGACTCTGTGGGCTTGCGCACCGTTCCTTCGGAAGTGGTCTGCCTGGAAGAAAAGCTGTTGGGCCTGGTCTGTGCGTTTCTGTCTTCGCGCCAAACATTGCTGAACGAGCAGCATCTTCGATTTCTCTGTGCGCCATGGGTTCATTTTTTCACGCATGGCATTCATCATTACGTTCAAAGCCATGGGACAAGCACAGCCCTCAGTGAACAGGGGTCGTTAGAAGAAGCGCTGGCATGTCCGATGCTTGCAGCGCCGGGCGACACCCTGGCCTTCATGGAATTTTTCCGTACAGTGAAATTCAGTGAGTACTTGGACGCATCGCTTGCAGGGGAGCGGCCCCAATTCACTGGCCGAACCAGCACGAACCAGTTGAGGCTCCAGCAGGAAAAAAAACGATCCACACTGGCTTTCATGCCTTGCTTTCCGAGGTTGTTTCGATACCTCCTGGGTGTTTGGAATGTCGGCCGGGTCAAGTTTTTGGAAAACAAATTTGATCAGGTCGACGTCGCGCGAGATGGCAATGCCAGACGTCAGTTGCATGAACGGGTGAAACTTTCACTGGCCAAAGACTGGCCAGAACTGTCATCTTGGCTGGCGTTGCATGTGGCGGATTTATTCCCCAAGTCGCTGCTTGAGAATCTTGAGAAAAATTTCTTGGATAAATTGAATTATCCAGAAAACAAATATTTGTTTTCGGCAGACGCCTGGCACATCATTGATGATTGGAAGATCTACGCCGTAGCGCAAAAGTCAAAATACCAAACGCACTGGATTGGCGCTCCCAACGCCATCAGTCATGGGAGCCTGGCAATTTTTTGGCAACGTGAGTTTGAGTTGGCTCACATGGACACATATTTGTCATGGGGTTGGGCGGCCCCAGTGCCCTCTCGGTCCCGACTGTTGCCATTTTTTGCACCGCATTACGCTGGCAAAAAGCAAAAAAAATATTTGCCGGGTGAAGGCAAAAAAGGTATTTTGTTGTCGTCAGCCGCAAGGCCTCGGCATCTTCTGGAGTACCCGTATACCCCGGATCGCTTTGAGCGCTATCTGAAAAGCCAACTCCAATTGGCGCAGCGCCTGTTCAGCTTGTCGGGCTTGCAAGTAGCTATTCGAACGCGGCCCAAGGATTTAGGTTGGGATGTGGCTGAATTGGTGGGGCAATTGAACACACCGGAAATCACGCTGGAGTATCAGTCCGGCGCGTTTACGGACAGGCTGTCAATGTGTCAATTGCATATTTGTGACAACTGCTCCACCACAATTGTCGAGAGCCTTTGGGCCAATCACCCTAGTCTGTTCATCATCACCGACGACTATTTTCAAATCAACGATTCAGCCCGCGACGACTACAACATACTGGCACAGGTGGGTATTTTTCATGAAAGCATGGAGGCGCTGCTGAGCCATTTCTCAACGATTCAAGCGGACATTGAAAGCTGGTGGCGCGATGTGAAAACTCAAAAGGCCATCGGCTTATTTTTGAAGAGGCAGGGGCAGCATGGCGCTGGGCTTCGTGTTTGGTCGAAGGCATTGACTGCGCCCCAGTCTCTGGCCTCAAACACGCTTGCGGCCAGATAACCTCAAGATGGATTCAAATTGATCATGAACCGAAAAGTGGCGTTCTATGTCATGAGCCGTCGTGGGCTCTATGCATTGCAAAAATTCATTGAAAGGTTTGGCGCAGCGGTCATTGATGGCGTCGTCGGTGCAGCCGATCCAGCGGTGAAAGACGATCCGTATTCCGAGATTGCGGCGTTGGCGTCGTGCCATGGCATCACCTTTCACGATAGAAACACGAGGCAGCCTCCATTCACATCGGGCACATTGAAATTTGCTGTTGGCTGGCGGTGGTTAATCCAGGACGCTGAAAACCTCATTGTTTTTCATGATTCATTGCTCCCTAAATACCGAGGATTTGCGCCCCTTGTGAATTGCCTTGTCAAAGGCGAGCGTGCCACAGGCGTTTCTGCGATTTTTGCGGCAGAAGAGTATGACAAGGGGAAAATCATTGCGCAAAAATCTGTTGCCATAGATTACCCCATCAAGATCAAGCATGCCATTGAAAAAATTGAGCCGCTGTATGCTGCGTTGATTGCTGAAATTTACACAGATTGGATGGCGGGGTCTGGCATCACAGGTGTGAGCCAGCTCGAAAGTGATGCGACATACAGCCCCTGGCTAGACGAGCAAGATTACATGATTGATTGGTCTTGGCCAGCAGATAAAATAAAAAGATTCATTGACGCCGTTGGCTATCCCTACGCAGGGGCGCGTACGCGGGTTGCCGATCAAATTTGCATCGTTGAAGAAGCCGAAGTCGTGCAAGACTTGGTTGTAGAAAACAGGTCACGCCATCTGGGGAAAATCATTTCAATGCGCGATGGCATACCGGTGGTCATCTGTGGAGATGGATTGCTTGCACTGCAAAAAATGACCACGCCGGCAGGTGATGCCTGCAAAATTAATTTCAGAAGCAGATTTCACGCATGATCGTCTTTAACAAGCCCCCACGCACTGGCAATGAGGACCAGTACGTCAATCAGGCTTTGGCCAGTGACAAATTGTCTGGCGATGGCTTTTTTGGAAACAAGTGTCACAACTGGTTCATGCAGACGCTGGGCTGCCATAAGGCACTGCTGACCCCGTCATGCACAGCAGCCTTGGAAATGGCGGCCATCCTCATCGGCATTGAGCCAGGTGATGAGGTGATTATGCCAAGCTACACCTTTGTCAGCACGGCCAATGCCTTTGTATTGCGCGGCGCGCGCATTGTCTTTGTGGACATTCGCCCTGAGACGATGAATTTAAACGAGCAGCTGATCGAGGCGGCTGTGACACAGCGAACCAAAGCCATTGTGCCTGTTCATTACGCAGGCGTCCCCTGCGACATGGACGCCATTGTGGCTGTCGCAAAAAGACACTCTTTGTACATTGTCGAGGACGCTGCCCAGGGGATGATGAGCCATTACAAAGGGCGTCAACTGGGAACCATCGGTCATCTTGGCACCTACAGCTTCCACGAGACAAAAAATTTCACGAGTGGCGGCGAAGGCGGGCTTTTGATCATCAACTCCCCAGAGTTGTTGGAGAGGGCCGAAATCATCCGCGAAAAGGGCACGAACAGGAATCAGTTTTTCAGAGGCCAAGTTGACAAATACACATGGGTTGACATAGGCAGCAGTTATTTGCCGAGTGAGTTGCAGGCCGCTTATTTGTGGGGGCAACTTGAGTATGCCGACCAGATTCATCAGGCACGGCTTGCAAAATGGCATCACTACCACCAGAGGTTGCAGCCACTGCGCCAGGCTGCGCGAGTTGAATTGCCGCACGTGCCAGAAGACTGCCATCACAATGGGCACATGTACTATTTGAAGCTGCGTGATTTGTCAGAGCGAAGCGCCTTCATTGAAAAAATGCGCAAACAGTTCGACATCATGTGTGTGTTTCACTACATTCCACTCCACACAGCGCCGGCAGGCCTTTTGCATGGCTCTTTTCAGGGCGAGGACGTCTTCACGACCCGTGAAAGCGAGCGTTTGGTTCGCTTGCCGATCTGGCACCAACTTGCCGACCATCAAATTGATTTCATTTGTAATGCCGTTGAGGAAGTTATGGAGTCGCTTGGATGAAAAAAGTGCTTCATCTATGCCCTCGAAATAGCCTGTTTTCAGGCAAGGTTGAAAAGTTTGCGAATTTGAATGCCGAGAAATTCTTTCTGTATGAGACTGATTTCAATTTCTATTCGAAAATTGAGCTGATTCAAATTTTCAAAATCTTGCGACGGCACAAAGATCATTTTTTTGTTTTTCATCGCGTGCCGTCTTGGGCAATTGGCGTACTGGTTTTCTTTTTTTTCCCTCGACTCCAATATTCCTTGTTTTATTGGGGCGATGATTACTACCTCCCTATTCTCAACCCAGAGCGGCTGAGAAAGCACTGTGTGCGCAAAAGCCCTTACCGAGCGCTCATTGAGGCTGCAGACGCGTCCTTGGACAGCCGTCAGCCTCGGCGGTTGAGCCTGCGAAAAAAAATCAAGGCTTATGTGAGACTCAGGATTGCGTCCTGTGCGGCAAGTCAGGCCCAGTGCATATACGCTTCTCCCAAACAGTACCGTTATCTTCGCTATGTAAGCTACAAGCTGAGAGGCGTGAGTGCGTTCTGTCCTGAAAATCAGCAGATGACCATGTATCCTGATGTTGAGTCGGACAACAAAGTGCATGAGCGTAAAAGCGCTCACCTTGAAGCACAGGGCATTTTTTCAAAAAAGAGTTTGACGGTGCTTGTTTGCCATAGCGGCACATCAGAAGTCAATGTGCCACATTCGTTGGCCTTGCTTGAGCAGATGGCAAGCCATCGCCGGTGCGAAATCCATATCGTTGGATATCTGTCTTATGCTGGTGGAGACGACGCCAGCCGTGACCTTCTCGAAAAAAATTACGTTGCACAAGCGAGCAAGTTCGCCAAGTCTGTTCGGTTTGAGCGTAAATTTTTGACTGTTGAGCAATTAAACCAATCGTTTGAGGGCCTTGATTTGGCCTTCTTCTCTGCTTACCGTGATGAAGGCCTGACCTTGCTGAATATGCTGGCAAGGCGTGGCGTGCCGCTGTGCTTTAATCGTTTTTCAATCAATTACGATTATTTCAAGGCCCGAGCTTATGGGGCCTTGCTGACGCATGAAGAAGCGGTGGGATAAGCAGGATTACTTTGTGTTTTTGTATTGGTCGGAATAGTCCATCAGCATGCGCTCACGGTGCCACTCGGCGCCCATCGGGGTGTCGGCATATTCATGAAAACAGGGCGTGCCCAGGGTGAAATGCAAGAGCTTGGCCTCCGGGTTCGGACCAAACTCATCCGGCAGCCAGTTCCACGTTTTGGGCAGTTCGCCAATCTGATCGTCTGAAAGCCACGTAAAGCGGTGCAGCTGTGCGCCAGTGGCGTTCTGGATAAATTCCGGCGTGACGGCGCGATTGGCCGGGTGGCCACAATTCCACAAGACCACACTGGACCAGTTTTTTCGAGGGTAATTTTGATTGGGTGCGCCCAGGTATTTGACCGGCGTGCGCGTCTGGTAATCATGGTGGACGCACATGACGGCTTTTTCGGGGTCCCGCATGGCCCACAGTTTGGAGATGTCGTCGCGCACGATCATGTCGCCGTCCATGAACAAGGCCCAGCCTTGATAGTCCATCAAATGCGGCACCAGAAAGCGGCTGTAGATGAATTGGTTCGAGCCATCGGAATGCATTTCTTGGTAGCCCGATAAGTTGGCAAGCGCCAGAGGGGTGAGCGACAAAGGTGCACTGGAATGTCGAATCAAGCTGTTGCTGCAGACATGGTAGGCAACGGCCTCGCGGGGATCGAAGCCTATAAAAATATTCATCATGTTCGAACTTCCTTGCTGGGGTGCAGTTTGTTTTGTTGGAGCGCCTTGACGATGGCGCTGGTCTGTTGGCGCCAAATCCATTTCCGGAAAAAACGCCTGGGCGCATCGGCAGCGACTGCGTCAAGCCTGAGCAGGAGGCGCGTTTGCAGTTCTGGCGTCCAAGCGTTCAAGCGCATGTGCAAATTGTATGTTTCGAGGATGGCCAAGTTGCCGATGCGGGTGTGCTCAAAACGCGCCTCGGGGTGCTTTTGCCGAATCAGCTTTTTATTTTGCTTCAAAAGCCGTTTGGCTTGGGGGCTTGCCTGGAAGGTTGCGCTGCCCACATGCAGCACAAAAACATCTTCCGTGATTTTTTGCTCCCAACCGGCTTTGCGCAAGCGCAGGCTGAAGTCAAAGTCCTCGTAATAGCCCAAGCCAAAAGCGGTGTCCAATCCGCCCAGCTGGTCCCACGCATCACGGCGAATGGCGATGCAAAAAAAGTCACAACGGTAGGCCGGCATCAAGCAATGCGTGGGATGTGCGTGAAGCTGGGCGCCGATTTGCAGCCATTCGGCATGGTTTGCATTGGGTTTCCACAAGCGTTGCCCATTGCCAGCCGCATTGGTGACGGGGCCGATCATGGCCACCTCTGGGGGTGCTTCGCGCAGCACGCGCTTGAGCGCATCCAGGGCTTGTGGAGGGAACAAGGTGTCGTTGTTGACGAGAAACAGCCACGCACCTTGGGCCTGTGACGCGCCCCAATTCATGCCGCCAGCAAAGCCACGGTTGGTCTCGCTTAACAGGCATTTGACGTTGGGGTGGTTGGCGCACCATTGGGCTGTCAGCTCTGCCGAGTTGTCGGGCGATCCGTTGTCAACCACCAAGATCTCGATGTCCGGGTCGTTCACCCAGGGTTTCAGAGATTCGAGGCAAGGCCCGGTGGTGACTGCAAAGTTGCGGTAGCCAAGAACCACCAAGGACAACAATGGTGCATTCGCGCGAGAGGTGGTTGGCAATCCCATGCTGGGATTATCCTTCACTCCACAAAGTCTTTGCGAGGCCCCTTCGGGGCCGCGGCAATCCCTCGCCGCACAGAGATCGCCGCGCTGCGCTCGCGATGACTGGGTTGGGGGTTAGACGGTTGCGCCTACTTTGCCCGCCGCCGCCACAATCTCGCCCCAGGTGGCGTCATCCACCACCACACCATTGGCTTTGCGCGCCACCCGCGCCGCACGCTCTGGCTCCCCCGCAATCTTGACGCCATCGGTCCCCGGCGCCGCCGGGCTTTCGCGCAGCCAGTCCAGGAACGCCAGCGTCTCCTCTGCAAACGCCGCGCCCGTGCCCAAGGCTTTCGGGTCGATGACAATGGTCAGCATGCCGTTGTAAACCGAGCGCTTGTTGTCGGCATCGCGGTGCCAGGTGCCGCCGCCGCTCAACGCCCCGCCCAGCAGTTCGCAGGCCACGGCCATGCCAAAGCCTTTGTGCTCGCCAAAGGGCATGAGCGCGCCATAGCGGCCATTGCTTTGCGGCACCACCACCACGCCGGGGCGGTTGGTGGGCGCGCCGTGTTCATCGATCAGGGTGCCGGGCGCCACTTCTTTGCCCTCGTTGTGGGCGACCCTCATCTTGCCTTGGGCCACGCGGCTGGTGGCGAAGTCGAGCACAAAGGGCTCGCGCTGGGCGTCGCCCACGCCCACGGGGATGCCTATGCAGCAGGGGTTGGTGCCGTAGCGGCCATCGCCACCGTGCCAGGCCGCCACCACGGGTCGTGACAGCACATTGACGAAGTGCAGCGAAATCCAGCCGCGGGCCACCGCCATTTCGGCGAAATGGCCAATGCGGCCCAGGTGGTGGGCACGCGACAACGAGAAGATGCAAGCCCCGTGCTGGGCCACCCGCTCAAACGCCAGTTCCATGGCTTGCACGCCCACAATTTGGCCGTAGCCCTTTTGGCCGTCGAGCCCCAGCAACATGCCGCTGTCCAGGCGCACGGCCACCGAGGTGTTGGGGACCAGCCCTTTTTCGAGAATCGCGTCGATGTAGCGCGGCGCCATGCCCACGCCATGCGAGTCGTGGCCGCTGAGGTTGGCCAGCACCAGGTTGGCGGCCACTTGCCGCGCCTCTTGCGCGGTGCTGCCGGCGGCGACGAACATCGATGCGATTTTGTCTTCGAGGACTTGGGGGGCGAGGGTGATGGCCATGAAATTGCTCCAATGAAAATAAATGAGATCGTTGCAAGATGCCCGTCATTGCGAGGCCCCTCCGGGGCCGCGGCAACCTCTCTTCGGAGAGAGATCGCCGCGCTGCGCTCGCGATGACGTGTGTGGGGGGGTCGCCGCGCTGCGCTCGCGATGACGAGGGGTTGTTACATCACAGCGCCGACTTGCCAGGGGACGAACTCGCTTTGGCCGTAGCCGTGTTTTTCGCTCTTGCTGGCGGTGCCGGAGGCGCAGGCGAGGATGTGTTCAAAAATGCGCTGGCCCATTTCTTCG
>JACCDI011511483.1_pt1 | contig 11632 bp, 8 predicted proteins | sample 7442791 | NCBI WGS metagenome assembly JACCDI01 (sample SAMN15323434, study PRJNA562643) | freshwater metagenome | isolation source: river surface water | place: USA:Blue River Watershed | collected 2017-08-15
AACCGTCCCGGCTTTTCCACCGCCGCCAAGCCGGATGAGGCCAAGCGGCTGTATGACTATTTCTCAGCCCGGTTGCGGGCCGAGGGCGTGCCGGTGGAAAACGGCATCTTCGGGGCCGACATGGATGTCAGCCTGAACAACGACGGACCGGTGACGATCTGGATGGATGTCTGATCACTTGAACGGGTTGGACGGATCTTCGTTCAGCACGTCGCCACATTCCCCCAGCGCCGCGATCGAGGCGCTGGACCCTGCCAGCGAGTAATCCTTCACCCCGTCGCCGCCGTCATCCATCAGGTACAGCCGCGACCCGCGCGCGATTTCCTTGATGAAGCCGTAGGCCGCGTCATCATCGCCCAAGGTGAAGAGGACCGAGTTTTCGTACAGATCCGCTTCGTTCAGCGTCCAGGGCGACCGGCGGTCGATCTGGATCATCAGATCGGCGGTGCCTTCGTCAAACTGCCAGTCGTCGGAATAGAATTGCAGCTTGACCGTCTGGTCCTGCAACACCCAGAGCGAGAAACTGTCACCGGGGGCGGACACCTGCGCGACACAGCCGAAACTGCCATCGTCGAAGGCCACGGCCTCGACCGTCCAGTGCTTGTGGGAAAAGACAACCTCGGATTGGGCCTCGGCCCATACGGAAACCGGGGTCAGGATCACGGCGGCAAGGCCGCAGGCAAGCATCGATTTCATCAAATCACCATCGTCAATCAAGCTGGCGCAAAAATCTGCGCGCCGGATATGCCGAGATTGCAATCTGTCCGGTGATTCCTTCAAGCCCGCAGTTCACGGCGCGGTGAGTTGGCCCACCGCGCCGGGACGTGGTCTCAGTCCGCGAATTCCCACGGCGTGATGAAGCCGCCGATGGCGTCCTGAACCTTTTCCCGCGCGGGGTTGCCAGACCGGCTGACGCGGGCCACAAGACCGCGCTTCTTGTCTTCGATCACCTCGACCACGCGGGACGACAGGCCCGCCTTGGCCAACGCCTCGTCATAGATGCGGCGGATGGCCAGACGGCGCAGGTCGGGCTTGAACACCTTGCCCACGGCAGTTTTCGGCAGTTCCGGCAGGATTTCGATGTGCTTCGGCTGGGCCGCGCGTTCGTGGATATGGGTCTGGGCGTAACTCAGCAGTTCTTCGATCCCGATGGACTTGCCCTTGACCAGTTCGACATAGGCGCAGGGCACTTCGCCCGAGTGCAGGTCAGGTTGGCCAATGGCCCCGACGAAGGCGACGGCCTCATGCTTCATCAGGCCTTCCTCGATCACGGCGGGGTCGATATTGTGGCCACCCCGGATGATCAGGTCTTTCGCCCGGCCGGTGATGTACAGATACCCATCCGCGTCGATCCGGCCCAGATCGCCCGTGCGCAGGAAGCGGCCTTCGGCAAAGAGGTCGCGATTCTTGTCCACCTCGGTATAGGTCGAGCCTTCGAAGACGCCGGGGTTGGCCACGCAAATCTCGCCCACTTCGTCCACGGCGCAATCGCGGAAGCCGTCGGGCGTCTTTTGCAGGATGCGGACATGGGTGTGCGGGAAGGGCAGGCCGACCGAGCCGATCTTTTTCGTCCCGCCGGGCGGGTTGACCGAGACAAGGCAGGTGCATTCCGTCAGGCCATAGCCTTCGACGATCTCGATCCCGGTTTCCTTCTTGAAGCGGTTGTAAAGCTCGATGGGCAGCGGGGCAGACCCCGAGAAGGCGTTCTTCAGGCTGGAGATATCGGCATTGATCGGGCGCTGCATCAGCGCGGCCAATGCGGTGGGAACGGTGATCAGGTAGGTCGCCTTGTAGCGTTCGACCAGTTTCCAGAGGTTGTCGAACACGCCCTCGCCGCGATAGCCCGCCGGGGTGGGGAACACCACATGTGCACCCGAGGCGATCATCGACATCAGGACCGGATAGGCGGCGAAGACATGGAACAAGGGCAGCGGGCACATCACCGTGTCCGTTTCCTTGAACAAAAGCCGCGCGCCCAGCCAGCCGTTATAGACCATACCCGACACCTTGTGCTGGGCGACCTTGGGCATGCCCGTCGTCCCGCCGGTGTGGAAATAGGCGGCGACGCGGTCGGTCTTGGCATCGGTGAAGGTCAGGCGGTCTGCGGAGTGCTTTGCCATCTCGGTTGCGAAGTGCAGCACATTGGCGGAATGCGCGACCGGGGTCTTGGGGCGGATCAGCGGCACGATCAGCCGTTTCGCGCCGGTCAGGTAGGGGACAAGGTCCACCTCCACCACCGCCTTGACGCCGGGGGCGTGGCGCACGGCCTCGGCCACCTTTTGCGGGACGTCGGTCTTGGGGAAGCCGCGCAGGGTGACGACGACCTTGGCCTTCGTCTCGCGCAGGATGGCACTGATCTGTTGCGGCTCCAGCAGCGGGTTGATCGGGTTGACGATCCCCGCCACGGCCCCGCCCAGCAAGGTGACGGCGGTTTCAAGGCAATTGGGCAGGACATAGGCCACCACATCACCTTCGCCCACGCCAAGACTGCGGAACATGTTGGCGGCCTGCGTCACCTGACGGTGCAGGTCATTCCACGTCAGGGTCTTGGACTTGTCCTGCGGGCCGGAGAAGATCTGATAGCTGATCGCGGGTCGCGCGCCATGGGCATCGCGGGCGCGGGTCAGGAATTCATACATGCTGCGGGCAACGTCACGCTGTTCCCACGGCTTTTCATTCTCGACGGCCTTGATGTCGGCCAGATTGGCGAAAGTCCCCATCGTCTCCTCCCGTTTTGTGCCCTCTGTGATCGGGGGCTTCAGGCGAAGATGCGGATGATCCGGGCCGGTTACAAGGTGCGCCCCGCCCGGAAACGCAACGTCAGACGCGTCTCAGGCCTGTCCATCGGTGAATTGCAGGCGGGCAAGACGGGCATAGAGCCCGCCTTCGGCCACCAGTTCGTCATGCGTGCCGATGGCGCTGATGCGGCCTTGGTCAAAGACGACGATGCGGTCGGCGCGTTTCACCGTGGCAAGACGGTGGGCCACGACCAGTGTGGTGCGGCTTTCCGACAGCCGCTCCACCGCCGCCTGCACCGCCTGTTCGGATTCGGCGTCAAGGGCGGATGTCGCCTCGTCCAGCAGCAGAACCGGGGCGTCACGCAGGATCGCGCGGGCGATGGCGATGCGCTGGCGCTGGCCGCCGGACAGCATCACGCCGCGCTCGCCCAGATAGGCGTCATAGCCGCCGGGCAGGGCGGCGATGAAATCATGCGCGGCGGCGGCGCGGGCGGCCTCCTCGACCTCGGCATCCGTCGCATCGGGTCGGCCGAAGCGGATGTTCTCGCGCGCCGAGGCGGCAAAGATCACCGGGCTTTGCGGCACCAGCGCGATGGCACGGCGGAAATCGGCGCGGGCCATGTCAGGCAGCGCGATCCCGTCGAGCGAGATTGTCCCGCCATCCGGGTCATAGAAGCGCAGCAGCAGTTGCAGGATCGTGGTCTTGCCCGCCCCCGACGGGCCGACCAGCGCCACGGTTTCGCCGGGGCGGACGGTCAGGCTGAACTCGTTCAGGGCGCTGACCTCGGGCCGGGCCGGATAACGGAAGGTCACCTTGTCAAAGCTGATCATGCCGCGCACCGGGCGGGGCAGCGGAACGGGGCGGACGGGGTCTTGCACCGTGTCTTCGGCGTTCAAGAGTTCGACCAGCCGTTCGGTCGCACCTGCGGCGCGCTGCACCTCGCCCCAGATTTCCGACAGGGCGCCCACCGCCCCCGACACCATCACGGCATAGATGACAAACTGCACCAATTCGCCCGCCGACATCTGCCCCGCCCGCACGTCACGCGCGCCGATCCACAACACGCCGACAACGCCCGTGAACACGAGGAAGATCACGATGACGGTCATCCACGCCCGCACCTTGATCCGGGTGGCGGCGGAGCCATAGGCGCGTTCGGTCACAGTGGCGAAGGTGCCGCGCGTCAGTCCCTCATGCGTGAAGGCCTGCACGGTCTGCACGGCGGAGAGCGCCTCTCCGGCGGAATGCGAGGATTCGGCGATCATGTCCTGATTTTCGCGCGACAGCGCGCGCAACCGGCGGCCCAGCACGATGATGGGCACCACGACCGCAGGCACCAGCAGCAGCACCAGCCCCGTCAACTTGCCCGAGGTCCAGAACAACAGCCCAAGGCCCCCCAGCAACATCAGCACATTGCGCAGCGCGACCGAGACGGACGAGCCGATCAGCGACAGGATCAGCGTGGTGTCGGTGGTGATGCGCGAGAGCACCTCTCCGGTCAGGGTGCGTTCGAAAAAGGCAGGCGACATGCCCAGCACGCGGTCAAACACCGCGCGGCGGATGTCGGCGACGACCCGCTCTCCCAGACGCGTCACGAAGTAGTAGCGCAAGCCCGTCCCGATGGCCAAAAGCGCCGCCACGACCAGCGCCGCGCCGAAGTATTGGTCCAACAGGCTGACATCCTGATTGAAGCCGTCGATCACCCGGCGCACGGCTAGGGGCAGGATCAGACTGACCCCGGCGGTCAGCACCAGCGCGAGGCCGGCCAGCACCGTCAGGCGGCGGTAGGGCCAAAGAAAGGGAGCAAGCCCCCGCAAGGCCCCCACGCGGCGCGACGGCGCGCGCTGTTCGGTCGAGTCGTCCTTGGCCATGATCCCTCCGGCGGTTCGCGGCACGGTTTAGGCCAAGCCGGGGTGGGCGGGCAAGCGGCGGCAGTGCCGCGCCCGCCGCCGCAGTCATTGCATTTGCGTGAAGTAGAAAATCGCGCAAGCCACGATCAGGCCGACAACGACCGCACCGGCGATCTTCCACGCCGAATAGGGGCGTTCGCCCTGCACCTTGCCGGTCTGACCGTTCACGACGAAGCGGTAACTCTTGTCGTTGTATTTGTATGCGGCCATCCAGATCGGCAGCAGCACATGCTTGAACGTCTCATCCGACCAGTCGGTCTCGACGCTGTCGATGCGCTGTTCATCGCCGCCGATGTCGCGGCGGATGTCCTGTTCGATCACGCCCGCCATCACCTCGCGTCCGATGGCGTGCCCGTCGGCAAGGCCAACGGTGTAACCTTCGGCGGTGAACCCGGCGAGGTAATCGGGCGAATAGGGCTGCAACGCCGACAAATCCCATGGGGCGAGGTTGTCGGTGTAATTGCGCGGCAGGCTCTGGCTGGCCAACACCAGCACATCGTCGAACTGCCGCGCGACACGGCCCGAAGCGCGGCTCCACCTTGTGCGCTGGACCTGTTCGGTTTCGGTCTTGCCGTTTCGGGTGACGGTGCGGGTTTCATAGTAGTGATCGCCGCGCTGGCCGACGTAACGCGAGTGCGTATCGGCATCGAAGGTCCAGTAGGGCACATAAAGCCCCGCCAGCGCCCGGCCTTTGCGCGCATAGTCCTGCAAGCCATTGGGGGCAAACCACAGGCTGCCCAGCCAATCGGTCATCGCCTGCCGCGCCTGCCCTTCGTTCAGCACGAAGGGCAGCACCGCCTGCGGTTTGATCTTGCGCTCAGTCCCGGTGTCGATGGCGACGGGCGTGGCGCAGAACGGGCATTCCGTGGCATGGGTCGCGCCGTTGAACTCGACCTGCGCGCCGCAATTGGGGCAGGGCGTTGTGCGCACGTCCTGCATCTCGGCGGGGGCGAGGTCGTCGCTCAAGCCCCGCTGAAGGTCAATCTCACCCAAGGCGCGGGTCTTGCGTTCGGAAGGCTGGTCCGGAATGGGCTGCACATGACCGCAATGGTCGCAGCGCATCTCGGTCGCGCCGGGCAGATAGCGCAGGTCTGCGCCACATTGGGCGCAGGGCCAGCGGGTTCGGGTCTCGGTCATGGCGGGGGTCCGTTCAGGTAATCGGGAAACTGGTCAAGCGGTCCGGGTCAGCCCATCGGCGGCGGTGGTGGGGGCGGAACCTGCGCAAAGAGCCGCGCCAGCGCGGCATCGCCCGCCGCTTTCCAGCCGTCCTGCCCGGCGGTCCAGACCATGGTCGCCCGTGTCAGGCTGCCATTCGCCACCATCGCGGCAAGGTCGGCGTCGCCAAAGGGGCCCTTGGTCGCGCCGTTTTCGGCCACATGCCAGACGGTTGCCGCAGGCGGCGGCGGGGGCGGTGCGGCGACCGCAGGGGCGGCAGCGGCAGGTGCCGCACCCCACGGCCCCATGTTCTGCGCCATCGCCATCCCCATCGCGGCGCCCATCCCGGCGGTCATGGCATCGCCTGCCGATCCGGGTTTGCCCATCGCCTCGGCGGCCGAGAACTGCATGTACTTGTTCAGATCCCCGGCAAGCCCGACCGAGGTCCGCTTGTCCAGCGCCTTTTCCACCTCTTCGGGCAGCGAGATGTTCTCGATGTAGAACTCCGGCAGTGTCAGGCCGTACCCTGCGATGGTGGGCGCGATGGCCCCGGCGATCAGCTTGGACAAATCGCCCGTGTTGGCTGCCATGTCGAGCACCGGGATTCCCGATTTGGCAATCGACTGGCTGAACTCCTGCACGATGATGTTGCGGATCTGGTCCGAAACCTCATCCGCCGTAAACTCTCCGTCGGTCCCCACGATCTCCTTGAGGAAGACCCCGGGATCGGACACGCGCATGGAATAGCTGCCAAAGGCGCGCAGGCGCACCGGGCCGAATTCCGGATCGCGGCACATGATCGGGTTCTTCGTGCCCCATTTCAGGTCGTTGAACCGCGTGGTCGAGACGAAGTAGACTTCGGATTTGAAGGGCGAATTGAAGCCGTGATCCCAGTGCTGCAACGTCGTCATGATCGGCAGGTTGTTGGTTTCCAGCATGTAGAGGCCGGGACCGAAGACATCGGCCAACTGCCCTTCATGCACGAAAACCGCCGCCTGACCTTCGCGCACGGTCAGCTTGGCGCCGTATTTGATGGCGTTATTGTAGCGCTCGAAGCGCCAGACCATCGTATCGCGCGTGTCATCGGTCCAATCGATGACATCGACGAATTCGCCCTTGAGGAAACCGAACACCATTCCATCCTCCTTGCCGCATGGGCTGCGGCAGTGTCACTGTGATCGCCGCAACATGCGGCGTGCCGTCTCAACTGTTGCCGCCCAGAAGCCGGGCGGCAAGCGATTCCACGATGGGCCGCGCCTCGTATTCGGTCATGCCGGGGCGCAGCGCCGGATTGTAAAGCATCTTCAGCATCAATTCATCCTGCGTCGTCAGCAGGGCGAATTCCTCGTCATCGTTGAAGATCGACGGGCGGGCGGTGGGGCTGTCATTGGCCAGACCCAGGCCTTGGGCGATTTCCTCGTGGATGCAGGACAGCCGCAAAAGATCGGGATGTTCGGCGCGGATCACGGCGAAGGCGCGGGTGTAAACCGACCCTTCGCCTTCGGACATCGCATAGACAAGGCAATAGGTCGAGCGCGGCATCCGGGTGATTCCCGCCGCCTCGACCGCCGTCAGACCGGGCAGGGCCGAGCGGATCTGCGGGTCCAACGTCTGACGCTCATCCTCGCTGACGATGAACACCCAGAAGTTCGGCGCGGCATCGTCCAGCCGGATGACGTGGCCGGTGATCCGCTCCAGCCGCGCAAGATACGATGCCACGCGCGCCGTATCCGTCGCCCGCCGTTCCGCGCTCACCGACGGCCCGAAGCGCAAACCCACCCGCACCGGCGTTTCCCACCTGCGCAGGCGGCTGGCCGTCAGCTTTTGCACCGGGCCCGAGGAGGAGCGGCTGTATTCATCATAAAGCGCGATCCGCAGGAAGTTTTCCGCCAGCATCCGGTCGGTATAGGGCGTGTCGCGTCCGCCGCCATCGGTGCGCAGCAGGCCTTGCGACAGCAACTGCTGCTGTACCCGGGCGTAATGCATCATCGCCACGGCCGATTCCTGCGTGACCGCAGGGGCCACCATCTCATCCGGCTGCGCCGGGGCAATGACCGCAGGCACCGCAACCTGCGGTGCGGGCACCGCTGCGACACAGCCGGCAACCGCCGTGGCGCAGATCAGGGCGATTGCCGTCTTCAGCGGCGCGGCAGGTCTGGCAATCACACGCAGGATCGGTTCCTTTTCAGCCGTTCGCCGGCGCTTCCGGTGCTTGCGTCGCCCGCGCACGGGCAGAGGCGAGCGTGTCGCGCAATTCGGCTTCCATCTTCACCAACTCCACCTCGGCAGAGGCGCGGCGGGTCTTGCCTTCGTCGGCAATCCTCAGGCTGTCCTCGATCGTGGCGATCAGGGTCGCGTTGGCGGCCTTGACGGCTTCGATGTCGAACACGCCGCGTTCCATCTCTTCGCGCACGGTGCGGTTGGCCTCTTGCAGGTTCTCGGCATTCGCCTTGAGCAGTTCGTTCGTCAGGTCGTTCGCGTCACGGACAGCTTCGGCGGCATCCTTGGACCGCTGGATCGTCACCGCCTGCGCCAATTGGGTTTCCCAAAGCGGGACCGTGTTGACAAGGGTGGAGTTAATCTTGGTTACCAAAGATTTGTCGTTTTCCTGCACCAGACGAATGGAGGGCAGGCTTTGCATCGTCACCTGACGGGTCAGGCGCAGGTCATGCACCCGGCGGTCAAGGTCGTCGCGGGCGGCGCGCAGGTCGCGCAGTTCCTGTGCCTTCTTGACCTGATCCTCTGCCGGGGCGGCGGCAACCTCGGCCTCTTTGGCCGGGATCGTCACCTCATCCGTCTCTTTCAGCTTGGCCACGCCCGCCGCGATGTAGATCGCCAACTCGTCATAAAAGCGCAGGGTCTTTTCATACAGCAGGTCCAGCGCCTTGATGTCTTTCAGCAAGGTGTGTTCGTGCTTGAGCAGGTTTTCCGTGACGCGGTCGATCTGGCCCTGCACCTCTTCGTAGCGGGCCACGAATTGCGCGATGGGGGCAGCCTGCCCGGTCAGCTTGTCCCACCAGCTGCGTTCGCGGCTGAGGTCCAGCTCTTCGGACGAAAAGCCACGGATGGTCGAGACGATCTCGCGCAGCGCATCGCCTGCGGGGCCGACATCCTTGTTCTTCACGCCTTGCAGCATCTCTTGCGAGATGACCTGCAATTCGGCCTGCGCGGCAGAGCCGAAGGAGATGATGGATTGCGTGTTGGTCAGGTCCACCTCATCCATCCGGCGCTTGATTTCGGCGGCCTGATCCGGGGCGGCGGCCTCAAGCGCGACCACCTCACCGGTCGGAACGGGCAAAAGTGCTGTGGTCACCTTTTCCACTTCGGCAAGTGCGGTGGCGGCATCGGTGCGGACAGTGTCGGACATGAACCAATTCCCTGGGCAATGGCGGGCAAACCCGCCGGTCAATCTGCAACATACGTCGGAGGCGTGGCATGGCGGTTCAAGACCGCGTGCACGTTTCCCTTAACTCCAGCCTGCGACAGCCGTGCGAAAACTTCCAGTCCGGTTTTTGGGGACGGCGGTTTCGGGCCACATGCCCCGGTGCGGGTCAGCCTTCGCGTTTCAGCCGTTCGCGCAGCACCTCGATCTCGATGTTCATGGCGTTCTGGTCATTGGACAAAAGCGCCTTGGTGCGGCTGGCGAAATTGGTTTCAAGGTCGGTCAGCAGCGCCTCATAATCGGCCCGCGCCTTGGCATCGCGGGAGGTGGCATACACATCGGCAAAGCGCACCGTCGCGTCACGGGCCCCCATCAGATAGACCGACAGATACTTGCGCGCGGCGGTCAGATCACCCGGATCGCCCTCGATGCTGCGAAACATCGCGCGGGCTGTGGTGGTGAAACGGTCTACCCGCGCCTCCAGCGCGCGGTCATTGGCGCGCAGGATCGCATCCTTCATGCCCGACAGGAATTTCTCCGCCTCATCCACCGCGCGCGCCACGCGGTCGGTCTGGAAGGTGTCCAACCCTTCGGCCCCCTTGTCCTTCAGCGGATCAAGGCCGAATGCCCCCAGATGCAGCACAGCCGCCGCCAGACCCAACCCCGCCGCCACGGCGAGCGACGGATTGGACAGATGCGCCACCACGGCCACCGCCAGCCCGATCAGCACCGATCCGGCCATCTTGCGCGGAATGGCGGGGCGGCGGGCGATGCGGCGCGCGTCAAAGGCGACCTGCGCCTTGATCCCCTCGCGCGTCAGCCACGCCGAGAGCAGACCCAGCGCCGTCGCCCCCAAGGATTGCACCAGCGCCGAGCCGTCCCCCGTGAACCCCGGGTAAAGGAAGGCAAGCACAGCGACGAAGAAGAAATTGGCCCGCGCCCCCATCCGCGCCGGGCGTTTCTGGTCAAATGGGTTCTGGACGGGGGGGGCTGCCGCAGGCTGCGTGCCAGAGGCGCTGCCAGACCCACCGGGGCTGTATTTGCCGCCAAACCGTTGCGCCATCACACACCCCCAACCGCGACATAGCCGATCACGGCCACCAAAAGGACATAAGCCAAAATCTGAAGGCCGCGTGCCTGCATCGCCCACTCTTCCCAAACCTGTGCGCCGCCCGAAGGGCTAGCCTCTGGCGCGACTATAGGCGAAGGTTCAGCGACTTGCCAACGTGGTGGCAGGGATCGGCGGAAGCGCGGTCACTCCTTGCGCGGCGGGCGCGGTTTGCCCGTGGGCTTGCCGCCTGTGGGTCTGGACCCTGCGGGCTTGCTGGTCGTGGGGCGACCTGCGCCAGAGCGTTCGCTTGCAGGTTTGCCCGCTGACCGCGCCCCGGCGGGTTTATCCCCGCCAAAACCCGCGCCGCCGGTTTTCGGCCCCGCCGAACGCGGCGCGGAGGGGCGCTCCTTGGCGGCCGGTTTGCCCCCCGTCGCACGGTCACCAAAGCCCGGTTTGCCGGTGCCGCGCGCGGGTGCCTTTGGGCGGTCCCCTTCATCACGGCGTGCCGCGCCTGCCGGTTTGCCGCCGGCACGGGCCGGACGCGCGGCGTCCTCCCCCCGCTTTCCAGCCGAGGTGCCAAAGCGGCGCGGGGCAGGGGCATCCCCCGTCCCACTATCCACGGTTGCAGTCCGGCGCGGCGCGGGCTTTTCCGACGCAGCCGCGCCTGCCCGTGCGGGCCGTGCCGGGCGATCCCCTGTGGCGGACCCACCACGCGGAGTGTCACCCTCGGTGCGGCGGACAGGGCGCTTGGTCGTCATCTCTTCGTCCAGCCAGCGCGGCGCATCGCCCTTGGGTTTGCGCCCGGCCCCTGCCGGAATCGACCGGCGCGGGGCAATATCGTCGGCCTTGCGCGACGTGGGCGTGCGTGTCACCCGTCGTGCAGGGGCGTCCTCACCCGTCTCGGCGGTCAGGCCCAACTGGTCGCGCAGCACCTTGGCGCGGACTTCCTCGACATCGCCGGGCTGCATCTCATTCAGGCGGAAGGGGCCATAGCTGACGCGGATCAGCCGGTTCACTGTCAGCCCGAGCTCGGCCATGGCGCGGCGGATTTCGCGGTTCTTGCCCTCGCGCAGACCCACCGTCAGCCAGGCATTCGCGCCCTGATGGCGGTCCATCACCAGTTCCATCGGCTGGAAGCGTTCGCCGTCCACCGTGATGCCCCGGCGCAGCGGCTCCAGATCCGCATCGGTCGGGTTGCCCTTCACCCGCACCCGGTATTTCCGCAGCCAGCCCGTCGAGGGCAGTTCCAGCCGCCGCTTCAACCCGCCGTCATTGGTCAGCAGGAGCAGCCCTTCGGAGTTGAGATCGAGCCGCCCCACCGACATCACGCGCGGCAGGTCTTCGGGCAGGTTGTCAAACACCGTATCCCGCCCCTTTTCATCCGAGGCCGAGGTG
>JACCDI010238250.1_pt1 | contig 11631 bp, 13 predicted proteins | sample 7442791 | NCBI WGS metagenome assembly JACCDI01 (sample SAMN15323434, study PRJNA562643) | freshwater metagenome | isolation source: river surface water | place: USA:Blue River Watershed | collected 2017-08-15
ATAAAAATAAATAATCTTTTGAAAAAAAATAGGCCGCAGAGCCTTTTAGGATATGACTAATCCAAAACGACCAAGTCAACGACAAAATACTGGGTCTCTGCAAAACAATTCGTCGGCAAACCAACGTGCTGCTCATACTGCAATGCAACTTTACGCCCCATATTGGCGTTAATTTTATTAGCAACGGCGTCATCGCGCACCGAAAAGAAGAACTTTTCAGACATCGTTCCTGGCATCGATACCATCGCCAGCTCACCTTCCCAGGTCTTACAGAGCCAGCCCCGCTTGGAGAACTTTTGAACATAACCGGCTCGCTCACCCTCAGCATAGCTCCAATGAAGCATGAGGTAGGTATAGCCGGCCGTCAAAACGCCGCCAATCAGAACTAAAATAAGGAGTGATCGAAAAAAACGTGCCATATAAGTTGCTGAATTAAATAACTATCTTACTGGATTAAATTGACTAAAGAGGATGAATTCATGATGCGCCCCAATACCGCTTCTTATCTATTTAGTACCTGCGCCTTACTCATGTTTTCAGCCACCACATTGGCCAACTCGGGTGAGTTGACCTATCAACAGGTTTGCGCAAGCTGTCATACACCTGGCGTGGCCGGGGCACCGAAGCTGGGCGACAAAGTCAAATGGGGGGCGCTAATTAAGGAAGGCCAGGTTCAGATTACAGCCCATGGCTATGTTGGGGTTCGTGGCATGCCTGCCAAAGGGGGGAAACCAGATTTGACTGTAAGTGATTTTGCCGCATCGGTTGTCTATATGGCCAATCAATCGGGCGCAAGCTGGAAAAATCCAGATGATGCCATGATGAAAAAAATTGACGCAGAAATTCAACGTCGTCAGGCACAGCTTCGTAAATAGGCTGGTATGGAGATTCGTCACGGTATTTTTCTGATTTTTTTAGGTTCGGCCCTATTTGTTTATTTTCGGGGCAAGGTACGCTTTGGCTTATTGCGCTCCCTCACCGATTATGTGGTGTTATTAGCACCCATTAATGCATTGATTTATTTATTTTCTAAAGTAGGTCGCAGCCCTTACCTATCTGTTCATGAATTCCCAGAACTTCAACCCCTAAAAGATCGCTGGCAGATCATCCGAGATGAAGCCTTGGCTCTTCAAGATAGCGGGCAAATTCGTCAAGCAACTGGTTACAACGATATTGGCTTTAATTCTTTTTTCCGCACTGGCTGGAAACGCTTTTATTTATATTGGTACGGCAAAGATCTGTCGTCAGCAGAAAACTCCTGTCCACAAACGGTTGCCCTCCTTAAATCGATCCCAAGCATCAAGGCTGCCATGTTTGCTTCACTACCTCCTGGGGCAAAATTGGTTCGCCATCGTGACCCCTATGCTGGATCATTACGCTACCATTTAGGGCTTGCAACCCCGAACAGCCCGAACTGTTTTATTGATGTCGATGGCGAACCTTACTATTGGAAAGATGGGGAGGCGGTTGTATTTGATGAAACCTACATCCACTTTGCAGCCAACAATACCGATCATCAACGCATTGTCTTGTTTTGCGATATTGAGAGACCGCTCCATACCAAAATCATGCGAAGCTTTAATCGCTGGTTTGGTTTAAAAGTTATGAGTGCGGCAGCTTCACAAAATGTTGAGGGTGAATCGCTCGGTTTTGTAAATGTCCTCTTTACTTATTTTTATCGGCTGCGCATGCAGACGAAAAAGCTAAAGACCTCACACCGCGAGATCTATTACATTGGCAAGTGGGTATTCATTATTGGCTTAATTTGGCTGCTATTTTGGTGATGGAAAAAATTCGGGTTTCCAAGCTGCTATCCGAACGTGGTCTATGTTCAAGGCGGGAAGCCGACGCTTATATTGAGCAATGTTTGGTAAGCGTTGATGGTGAGATTGTTCAAGAATTAGGAACGCGCGCCTTTCGGCACCAAACGATTGAGTTGCGATCGGGGGCCAAGCGTCAGCAAGAGCAACGCCTCACCATTCTGCTTAATAAGCCAGTAGGCTATATTTCGCACTTAGATGATGAGGGGCAATATACGCCGGCGGCGTCTCTCATCGTTCCAGAGAATCAATTTATGGGCACCCCCCATCAAACTGAACGATTGCAATTCAGGGGCCTTGCTCCGGCAGGCCGGCTCGATATTGATTCCTCTGGTCTATTGGTACTCACCCAAGATGGACGGATCGCAAAGCTGTTGATTGGTGAAGATAGTCCGATCGAAAAAGAGTATTTAGTCCGTGTCAGCGGTAAATTGTCGGACGCGGGTTTGCGCTCTTTGCAGCACGGACTCATGCTAGATGGCAAAGCACTAAAACCAGCCAAAGTAAGCTGGCAAAACGAGGATCAACTCCGTTTTGTATTGCGAGAGGGTCGCAAACGACAAATTCGCCGGATGTGTGAGCTCGTTGATCTGAATGTTATTGGTCTAAAACGAATCCGCATTGGTCAGATAAATCTAGGATCACTGCCAAGCGGACAATGGCGTATCTTAGGCAAGCAAGAACGCTTTTAGACTGTCACGGGAAAGAGTGTTAATTGCATTGCCCGCTCGCGCACTGGAAGCAATGCTGAGTATTCAGGACTATTGGCCCAACGCTTCGCATCCTCCATACTTGAAAAGCTAAGCTCAACAAAAGTATCAAACGCTGAAGCATTTAACTGGTTCCAAAAAGGATCATCGCAAACCCCTCTGCGTATTACTTTGCCTCCATAGAGCTCAATGGTTGCCCCAACCTGAGCACGATAGTCATCAAAGTCTCTCGGGCTCTGTATTTTAAAAATCCCGATTACATGAACGCTCATGACGATCCCTGGCTCATTAACTGTGCATGATATCGATCATGCAGCTCTTGGGCATTAGAGATGCTGGTATGCAGGTCTTTGAGCAAGCCATCATGCAGTCGATAGATACAGCCATGAATTGAAATGCCCTGCCCTTTCGCCCAGGCATCTTGAACAATATTAGTTTGTCCAATATTGATTACTTGCTCTAATACATTGAGCTCACAGAGGCGATCTAACCGGGCACTCTCCTCCTCAATCGCACAAAGCTCATGGTGATGCTTGTCGTGCACATCTTTAATGTGCCGAATCCAGTTATCAGCAATTCCGATACGGGTGTTATTGAGTGCGGCTGCAATTCCTGAACAACCGTAATGCCCAACCACAATAATATGCTTCACTTTTAAACGATCAATCGCAAATTGAATCACCGAAAGGGCATTGAAGTCAGTATGAACGACGATGTTGGCAATGTTGCGATGAACAAATACCTCACCGGGCTTAAGGCCAACGATTTGGTTAGCAGGAACGCGAGAATCCGAACATCCAATCCAAAGGTACTCCGGATTTTGCTGATCAACTAATCTTGAAAAATAATCTGGATCTGTGCTCGTTACTGACTCGATCCATTGCCGATTTTGTTCGAAGAGTCGCTCAAGATCGGGCTTTGAATTGTTATTACCCATATTTACTCCTCGGTTGGCAATTGAATCTAATATACAAGATCTCCATACTGAACATAACTTATATGCCAACTTAGTCTGCTAACTATGACTTTATTCCGCTTATCCAATAAAAAACCACCCGAAGGTGGTTTCTTGTTTCAAAAGAAAAAGGTTGTTTAGGCTGCAGCCTTGCTACCCGCACCCAAGAACTCAACGATCTTCTTTGCAGTTTCAATATACCGCTCATTCATTTTGCGGTATTGCGCCAATTCCGCCATTAATGGGTTCTCAACCTGCTCAAAGGACGCATCTTCATAACCAGGGTGGTACGGTGCTTCGTCAACAAGCTTGCTATTCATAGATCCTCCAAAAGTAAAAAAATAATTTGATGGAATCAATGTAGCATAGGGCATTACAAAATAAATTCATATAAATCAATAACTTATGTTATTAGCATTACTTACAGGCGGGGGTTTTGTGGGGGCTGTTTCATTTTTCAGCACATCGTTTCGTATTACGAAATATTGAGCGATTTATAGCCCTCCTTCTCTGTTGCTGCCATGCCCTCAGCCACTGAATATCGATCGCGGTAGTCAAACGCACTCTTTGCCTTGTTGATCGAAACAGTTAATGGATAGCCCATGGTGCGCACTGCCTCACGCACAAGTGGAGGCTCGCCTTTGAGTGGTAAGTAGTTCCAACCGTTTTCAGTAAATCGCGCCAATGGCCAAGCGACGGCTAGTGGAATAGATAAAGTCGGCACTGCATAACCACCAGCCCGTAATCGTGCACTCAGAAATTCGCGCAAATTCATTTGTTCTTCATCCCGAATGAAAAATGCCCCGCTTGGCACATTCATTTTTAAAACTTGCGAAACGGCCGCACATAAATTTCCGATATAACACGTTGAATAGGGATAGCGACCCTCATCAAACCAACCAAACTGCCCACGATTCGCGGCGGGGCCAATTTGACGATCGATCATATCTCCATTACCCCAAACTAAAGCAGGCCGTAATGCAATCACACTTAAACTATTTGATGCGCTCGATAAAACCAATTGCTCAGCTTGCGCTTTTGAGTAAGCATAAGGTAATGAATCGTGATGGCAAATTGGCGTATCTTCTGTCGCATTTTTGATCGGCACACGATCATTGAGCACTACGTTTGCACAGCTCATGTAGATAAATTTGCGAACGCCCGATTGAGTTGCGGCCTCAAGCAGGCGCTTCGTTAACTGAATATTTATATTCTGATAGAGCGATTTGGGGCCCCAAAACCCAACATACGCCGCACAATGAATGACACAATCGTAGCCACGAATCAATGATTCCAAATTATTCGCCAACAAAAGATCGATCTGGATCGTATCAATCCCGCGCAGATTTAAAGATTTCGCATCCACCTCAGATCTTACCGTCGCGCTTATCGAATAACCGTCCTCTAATAGGTGGTCCACCAAATGCTGTCCAATAAATCCAGTGGCGCCAGTGATCAATATTTTCATCTTTGCTATGCTAGCGTAGTTTATTGATATGGAAGATTAAATACTCTTGAGCATTTACTGGATCTCATTACTTCTAGCGGGTGCTTGTGAAATAGGCTGGCCCTTGGGCCTAAAACTCGCCGATCTCCCCAATATGAAAATTTGGGGTATTAGCATTGCCGTGATCAGTATGGCACTTAGCGGAGTGCTGCTTTGGTACTCGCTAAAGGAGATTCCGATTGGAACGGCTTATGCAGTTTGGACCTCGATTGGGGCGGTGGGTACTTTCACTTTGGGGGTTTTGGTATTTGGTGATCCTAATATTCCGATTCGCTGGATTGGTGTTGCACTAATTCTGCTGGGCGTGATCCTACTAAAAATGGGCTAATACTCCGATAAGCTCTCGAACCATATGCATGGTTGCCTTATAAAAAGCGACTAACTATTGGGACCAGTATCACAAGGCCAACAGACTGCTTAATGAAACCTAGGCTATCGGTTAATTATAGGAGCAGTTTGTTGAAGTCGTTTTGCAATGACGGGTAATTTCGAGTCTCCGTTGAGCGCCCCTCTTATTTGAGATCCGCTGATCTGGCCTCTGAACGAGTATTTTTTGCCATTGACTTCAAAATCAAACTGGATGCTATCTCCCCGAATTCTGCCATCCTCAAACACCATAGACTGCTTCCCGGGCGTATTAATAGTTCCATCAAAAAACTGTTTTTTCTGGATAAACCCAATTACCGTTTTATCTAAGTTAGGTAAGCCAGTAAATTCCCATACGCCATCGATACTCGCTGGCACGATCCATAAATAAATAGCTTCATTCGATGTGCCAATCGCAGTTTCGCTTGCTCTGACCAATACCTCTTGATCAGGAATCCAGGATTCCATCCGAAAGGTATTAGAAACCACTCGGGTTCCTGGCTTCATCTTCAAAATAGTTGGCATCAGTTTTGTATTTAGGCTTTCACCTAAGAAAAGAGTTAAGACTGTTGCTGACGAAAAGTTTTCAACAAAAATATCGCCTTGCTTAAAGGTCACCAAATTTTGTACATTTTCACGAATGGCATTACGCTTGGATAAGGCCACCAAATCAGGGTTGTATTCAATCCCCACAGCCCGAACGCCATATTGTTTAGCAGCTTGAATAGGAATCACGCCGTCTCCGGACCCAAGGTCATAAACTATGTCTCCAGACCTTACCTGAGCCAATGCCAGCATCTGTATTGCTGCATCGACTCTGGTGGGAACCCACATAACGTCTTTTCCATGGGCGGCCATCGGCAACTGAAATTGATCATCTCCGTAGTTTTGCAATGCACAGCCAGTAGTGAATGAAACAAATAGCGCTGTGAAGACACAAAAGCGCATAAAGACCCCAAATATCAATTAAAGAGAAATTGTATGGGCAATTATGGGGCTAGCAAGCAAGAAATATTATTGGATCTAGGCTCTGCACAATGGAAAGTGTAAACCATGTGCTCGGTACGAACTGTAAAGGATGTGATCAGTACATACCTTGAGATCTTGGTGGCCCGGGGCGGAATCGAACCACCGACACAAGGATTTTCAGTCCTCTGCTCTACCGACTGAGCTACCAGGCCAAGAGTTGAGATTATATAGGATCAATCAGTAGGACTTGATGTTCATGTGCTGGGGAATTTCCACCTGCTTTAGCTGTGCGCACCTGTAGCACACCTTGGGGTTGAGCTTTGAGGTGATATCAGTTTGTCTTTTTAAAAGACGTAGCAAACCGAGATTATTTAAATTAATAGATTTCTCTAGAAGAAAGCGTTTAGGCCGACATTAAAACTATAGCTGTTTACATTTTGCCAACCAAACTGCTGACTGAAGCTGGCTCGAATTGTTGTTTTTGGATCAATTTCATAACCAATACCGGCCAATAAATTTGTCCATGAGTCACCATAGCTTGTTGCTGGCATCACATAGCTTGGGGCAGAGACCGAAGTTAATGTGGTCGTGATATTTCTATCGGTATTTTGTAATTGAGAGTTATAAACTGCTTTCGCGAACGGTAGCCATTTATCAAACTTCGCATTCACTTGATATCCAGCAGAAATTATTGAGCTATTGATCGTCTGGCTAGCAAACTGGAGGCTATTGAAATTTCCTGATTCTGTAAATCCATTAATTCCAGTGTTGATGTAAGCATATCCCAATACTGGGCCATGACTTACCTGTTGATGTCTAAAGTTATATCCGGTTTGTAGACTAAAAGAAGTGTTTGAGCCGTTTACGTTAGAGGTATTACTAAAACTGGTGACACCAATTGGGGTGATGCGATTAACGTTATTAGTCAACCAGCCATAACTCAGTACTGTATTAACCCAAATATTATTTTGCTGATACGCGCCATAGACTCCTAGGGTGCTTGATGACTGAGTAAAGTTGCCTGAAGTGTTGTAATTTACCTGCGATTGGCCATAACCAACCAATGCGCCAATCAATAAATTCTCGTTATATTGGTAGTCCATGCCTGCGGTCCCACTATAGGGGCTCCCGGATGAATTTACTTGATTACCATTCAGACTGATTTGCTGAGATGCTCCCAAGACCCAGGCACCAAGTGTTTTTGGTGCTCTAGAGCGAAAACTATAATTGACCTGATCTAGATAAGAGTTATTCAATGTTATTTGGCTCAACGCCGCCTGATTAGCAAGCATTGAAACCTGTCCGGGGGCGGTTAGTAACCCATACACATAATCCGCTTGAATTTTTTGTCCAGCTGATGATAGGTGCCCAGTGGTATCAGCAAAAAAATAGGTATTCATAGCGTTAGGGTTAACCAAATCGCTACTAGTACAGTTAATGGCGGCCACCGCTCCGCAAGCAGGCGTACTTACGCTCGTGACAGTGATGCCAAAGCGTGATGGATTCAACAACACATAATCTCCAACAGTAGCAAAATCGGCAGGAATAAAATTGATACCTTGTGATGCCAGTCCATTCCATACTTTGCTGTTGTAATAGGACAAAGAATCTGCCCATGTTTGGCTCCACGGAAAATTAGCCGCCGTTGCGGCTTCCTGTGTCTTGGTGGTTGAAGCAATATTAGGTACTAACAAATAGCGGGCGCCTGCATTGATTAGCTGTTGTGCTTGACTGATTGTTTGACTCGCAAGAGAATTCAGGCCGCTTATATTTTGTGGATCGACTATATTTGACGTACCAGATAATCCACTGGCAGGAGTTTTTAAATCATTGGTTCCAATGTAGAGCGTATACAAAGTATTTGGATTGGCCCGGCCATTAACTGAATTCAGATATGAAGTGATTTGCTGAGCCGTGGACCAGGCATTTTCACCAATCACACTATCGCCAGAATAAGCAACATGGGCATTACCGGCCGCATAGTTATTTCCTCCACCGGGCGCAACGGTTGGCGATACTCCAATACCGTATCGAGATCCCAGATAAACTGACCACATAAAGCCACCGGGAGTGGTGTATACACCCGTTGTAGCTAATACGCCTGCAGAGCCCCCGGTTGTATATTGAGGCACATATCGATAGCGACCGTTATCCGTATTGCTATCGCCAAAAAAAATCATATTGGTATAAGACTGGCCAATTGCCGAAGAAGAGAAAAATAGCGCTAATACTACTGAGCTCGTAAGTTTTTTTGTGGCTTTGTTCATTAGCAAGCTTTCGTCAAAATACTATTCGTCGAAAGCAATATATTAACCGTTTGGGTTTTAAGAAAGCTTTTATTTCTATCAATCCGCTCTGTTTTTGTCCTTTAAACGGACGCTACAAACCGATGGTGTATGTAGCTAATACTGTGGTTGTGGATACGGCTTGGAATGGCTCTTGACGATAGATGCCAGTTACACCAATTCGCTGTGATTTAGTGATGTCGTAATAACCACCTACCGTAGCTGTGGGTCTTGTCTTCACTGAATTGGGATTGAAGTTGACTGGGGTTAAGCCATCCACTCCGGTAGCCGAGTAAGAACCATTAGCCGTATTCGTATCGGTCTCAACACCGGCACTGGCAAAGAGTGTGGTCTTGGGAATGCCCCTGTAGCGAGCTTCGGCGCCTGCTAATGCGGTAGTAGCATTGGTATTCAGTGCGGAATAAGTTAATGGTGCTGTTACTGCTGAACTTGTAGCTTCCGTATATTCGCCCATATTATTTTGGGTATAACGCACTCCGGCATATGGGGACACCACCACATCAGGCATGACCGCAAAGCCATACTTACCCACCACTTGTGCGCCTTGGCTAACCAGCTGTGACCCACCACTACCCGCTTCACTGGTGCCTACGATTTGACGAGTGACTGTGAGGTCTTTTTGTCCATAAGCCGCAGAGACCTTCACCTCAGCACCGACGCCATCAGGTCGCTGACTCAAAACTCCACAGATGCCAATCATAGGGTTGCTGTTATTCAGCTGCACCGTACCAGGACCGCTCATGGAGAGGTTCTGGTCGACCCAAGCACCAATGCGAGTATTGTTCTTGTTTAGGCGATACGAAGCAATTAATAAACCATTGGTGTTGTTGATGCCTTGGGCTTGAACGGTAGTGTTGCGACCACCTACTGAAATACATACTCCATTCTTATCAAACACGGGGCAGTCATAGGTAAAGCCGTTGACCATCACGCTGTTTTGTAAGGTGAAAGTTCCCTGAAGAACAGAAGCGGTATTGACTAAAGACTGTTGGGTGTCGGCGGTGGATGCTCCTGTAACAATCAAATCCCAAACGGTTAAGCTACCGGACTGTAATTGGAGATTCCAAGTAAATCCGTTATATTTTCCAGTTCGTGTAGTGCCGACATTTGAATCAGTTAAGCCCGATAAAACTTGGGTGTAAGTGGTTCTTGTTAGAGTTGAAGTTGAATAAATTCCAAAGTTGGCTGAACCCGTTACTGATGTACCACTCAACTGACCATACTGAGTAGGGCTGTTAATAATAATGTTGTAATTTGTGGGTAGAACCCCTTTGTAGGTTAATGCTCCGCTGGAATTTCCAACACCCTGTTGGTTATTTAAAGTAGTTATTGTGCTAGCGTTGTTATAAATGGCTGTTCCACCAGTACCGGTAGAAATGGTCCCAATATTAGTAAGTGTGCTTATTAAGCCATCAAGTTCGTTACCAATGGCATAGGGTATTGTCGGATTAGAGCGGCCAGTAGAAATCGTTCCACTATTTTGAAATGAAGAAATTACTCCGCCCGAATTAGAAATCCCAATTGCGCCATTACCAACTGAAATTGTTCCGCTATTAATAAAATTAGTAATAGAAGTTGTTCGAGATTGATACTCAATAGCAAGTCCAATAGCGGTCCCCCCGAATGACCCCCCAGAAGAAATAGTGCCTGAATTTGTTATTCTGCCAAAGCTGCTCCCGGATTGAATATAAATGCTAAAATCGTTATTGCTTGATGAAATAATCCCGTTAATAGTCAAAGAAGTTGTAGAGCTATTGGTTGAATTTAATATCGCTAGATTTCCTGAAACTGTTGTTCCAGTACCGATAGTTACCGCTCCGGCAGCATCCAATACCAACTGTTCGCAATCAGCACTAATGGTCGCATCCGCCCCTCCCGTAACCGGAGTACATGTTGCCGAATGGGCATTTTTTGAAGAAAAACAAATAAAAATAATTCCAACGACAATAGCAAAAAGAAAGGGTTTAATAGCTGATATAACAGAACGTGACGGCACAAATATCCCCAAAAAATAAGCGCAATATATATTAAATGTTAGATTATGGACTGAGATCGTATGTGCCAAAAAAAGACACCCCAATCGCACACCTTTAGCACACCGGGTGTTTAGGGTTTGTAGATCATTGAAATTAGGCTGGAATTTCCGTCATAAAACGGATCGGCAGTCCTCTGCTCTACAGATCAAACTACCAGAACTAGGATTTAGATTTGTAGGCTACTCTTGCTTTTTGGTGACATCAATGCCGAGCGCTTTTAGCTTGCGATAAAGATGGGTTCGCTCTAGCCCAGTGAACTCTGAGATACGGGTCATGCTACCGCCCGTGACCACCATTTGGTATTCAAAATAGGCTTTTTCGAAGAGGTCGCGTGATTCGCGAAGCGGCAGGGTGTAGTAGTTTTTTGCGATTCCACTAATGTATTCGTCCTGATTCGTGGTTTTAGGCAAATCAATGGATTTTGGTTGGGATTGCGGCTCTAGTTCATCCGGTTTTTTCAGGGGGGCGCGCTCAAGCGCTTTACTAACTGTCTTTAAGAGCTTCTGGAGTGCAATGGGCTTTTCCAGAAAATTTAGGGCGCCGATGCGAGTTGCCTCCACAGCCGTATCAATGGTTGCATGGCCAGACATCATGACCACTGGCATCGTTAGCAAATTATCTCGAGCCCATTCTTTTAATAAAGTAATGCCGTCGGTATCTGGCATCCAAATGTCAAGGAGCACTAAATCGGGCTCCATTTGTTCTCGCACCGCTCTCGCCTGATTGGCGCTCTCAGCGGGATATACCGTATGCCCCTCTTCTGTCAGAATCTCATGTAGAAGCTCACGGATCCCCATTTCATCATCAACCACCAATATGCTTGCCATAGCTAGGCTGCCTCTCTAGCAAGCTTTACAAACAAAATGGATACTTGGGCGCCCAATACGTCATCTCCTTGTTTGCGATTACGGATCTCAATTTTTGCACCATGATCATCAATAATTTTTTTCACGACCGCCAAT
>JACCDI011045187.1_pt1 | contig 11631 bp, 12 predicted proteins | sample 7442791 | NCBI WGS metagenome assembly JACCDI01 (sample SAMN15323434, study PRJNA562643) | freshwater metagenome | isolation source: river surface water | place: USA:Blue River Watershed | collected 2017-08-15
CACCGAAACCGGCATGGCCCATGTCACCGAGACCAAGAAGGCGGCGGGTGTGTTCATCCATGTCGCCACGGTGGTTGAGGGCAGCCTGCAAAAGGGCCAGCCCGCCAAGCTGGAAGTGGAGCACAAGCGCCGCACGGCCATCCGCGCCAACCATTCGGCCACCCACCTGCTGCATGAGGCGCTGCGCCGCGCCTTGGGCGACCATGTCGCGCAAAAGGGCAGCCTGAACGCGCAGGACCGTCTGCGCTTTGACTTCAGCCATTCGGCCGCGATTTCCCCCGCCGATCTGGCCAAGGTGGAGGGGGAGGTGAACGCCTTCATCCGCCAGAACAGCCCGGTCGAGACGCGGATCATGACGCCCGACGATGCCCGCGCTCTTGGTGCGCAGGCGCTGTTTGGCGAGAAATACGGCGATGAGGTGCGGGTTGTGTCGATGGGCCTGCTGGATGGCTCGGGCAAAGGATCGGAAGGCCGGACCTATAGCCTTGAGCTTTGCGGCGGCACCCATGTGGCGCGGACCGGGGATATCGGGGCCTTTGTGCTGCTGGGCGACTCGGCCTCGTCGGCGGGTGTGCGGCGGATCGAGGCGCTGACCGGTCAGGCGGCGCTGGACCATCTGCGCCAGCAGGATCAACGGCTTGCCGATGTGGCCGCGGTGCTGAAGGCCCCGGCGTCGGAAATCGTGGAGCGCGTCAAGGCGTTGTTCGACGAACGCCGCGCGCTGATGAACGAGGTCGCTACCCTGCGACGCGAAGTGGCGATGGGCGGCAAGGCCTCGGGTCCCGAGGCCAAGGATGTGGCCGGGGTGCCCTTCCTTGCACAAGTGCTGACCGGCGTGTCGGGCAAGGACCTGCCCGCACTGATCGATGAGATGAAGGCGCGGCTTGGCTCTGGTGCGGTGCTGCTGATTGCCGACACGGGCGCGAAACCGGCAGTGGCTGCCGGTGTGACGGCTGACCTGACCGCCCGCATTTCCGCTGTGACGCTTGTGAAAGCGGCGGCTGAGGCGATGGGCGGCAAGGGCGGCGGGGGCCGTCCCGACATGGCGCAGGCGGGTGGCGCGGATATCGCGCTGGCCGAGGCGGCGATTGCCGCCGCCGAAGCCGCGATCAAGGGGTAAGACAGATGCCAACCGCACTCTGGATTGCCCATGTCGAAGTCACCGACCCCGAAGCCTATGGCAAATATGCCAAGGCCGCCGGGGCACCGATTGCCGCCCATGGCGGGGTCTTCCTCGCCCGAGGTGGCAAATATGTGCAGCTGGAAGGCAACGACCGCGCCCGCAACGTGGTCGCGCGCTTTCCCAGCCTGCAAGCGGCGGTGGATTGCTACCATTCGGCAGAGTATCAGGCGGCGCTGTCCCATGCCAAAGGGGCCAGCATCCGCGATCTGGTGGTGGTCGAAGAGGCGGAGTGATCCCGCCACCCCCCAGACATCAAGACGCCCGCCGCATCCCGGCGGGCGTTTGCCATTCTGGGCTCCACGAGCTTGGACTGACCCAAAAAAACGGGCCGGGAAGACCCGGCCCAGTCAGGGGAAAACCGATGGGAAGCGGCGCTCAGTCGCGCCAGAAGGGCTTTTCAACCTCATCCCGCGCGCGGTCAGGCGTCAGGCCGATGTCATTCAGGATATGCCCGTCCAGCCGCGCCAAGGCGTGACGGCTGCGGCGACGCTCGTCCCAGCGGGCCACGGCCAGTCCCAGCGCAACCAATGCGCGCGACAGCGGCGGCAGGTGGGCGGGCAGGGCGAGGGTGGCGGTCCGGGCCGACATGGCAGTCTCCTATTTGTCTTGATACAATAAGTGTGTTCGCGTATCAAAAAGGTACAATAAGCCCAAGCGACTCACCAGAGGAACATTGTGACCGGAACAATCTGGACGCCCGACCTGACACATTTCCCCGGTCCCAAATACCTCGCCCTCAGCCGGGCGCTGCGCGAGGCGGTGCGGGCGGGCGAATTGGCCGAAGGCAGTCAATTGCCCACCGTGCGCGATCTGGCGTGGCATCTGGGGGTGACACCGGGCACGGTCAGCCGCGCCTATGCGCTGGCCACGCAAGAGGGGCTGCTTGCCGCCACCGTCGGGCGCGGCACCTTCGTTGCCGCCCGCGCGCCGCGTCTGGGGCCGACGCAGCCCCTGTTCGTGGAGCGGGAACCGCAATACCTGCAAGGCCGCGCTGACCTGCGCGCGCCGCAATTGCCCGATGTGGGGCAGGGTGACGCCTTTCGCGCAGCACTTCTGGCGGCGGCAGAGTCTGTGGGGCCGGATTGGATCGATTACCCCAGCCAAAGGGCCGAGGCCCCCTTGCGGGCCGCCATCGTGGATTGGGTGTCTGACCGCGTCTTGGGGGCCGTGGGTCCAGAAGATATAGCCCTGACCGCCGGGGGGCAGAATGCCATCAACCTGATTTTCCTGTGCTGTTTGCGCGGCGACCGTCCCGTGGTGCTGACGGAGGAACTGTCCTATCCCGGTTTCCGCCACGCCGCGCGACTGGCCCGCGCCGATGTGGTGGGGGTAGAGACCGACGCCGAAGGTCTGATCCCAGAGGCGCTGGAGGCCGCCTGTCGCCGTCACGGCGCGCAGGTGCTTTGTGTGACGACAGAGGCGCAGAACCCCACCACCGCCCGCATGGGGCTGGACCGCCGCCAGCGCATCGCGGCCATTGCCCGGCATTTCGACCTGCAAGTGATCGAGGATGACTGCTACAGCCTGACCGACAGCAACCTGCCCTCCTTGCGCGCGCTGGCGCCGGAGCGGGTCTGGCATGTGGGCAGCCTGTCCAAGACCGTGTCGGCGGCGCTGCGCTTTGGCTATGTGGTCTGTCCCAGCGGCATGGGGGAAACCGGGCGCTTGACGGCACAGCACGCCTATTTCGCGCTGGCCAAACCGGTCTCGGACATCGCGCTGCACCTCTTCACCAGTGGCGCGGCGGCGGATCTGCGCCGCAAGGGGGCGGCGGACCTTGAGACGCGCTTGGACCTGACCGTTCAGCATCTGGGGCGCTTCGATCTGGTCTGGCAACCGGGGCTGCGCTTTGTGTTTCTGCGCCTGCCGCAGGGATGGCGCGCCTCGACCTTCACGCGCGAGGCTGAGGCGGAAGGGGTGCTGCTGCGTTCGGCCGATGAATACACGCTGATCCATGGCCGCGCGCCGCAGGCGGTGCGTCTGGCGCTGGCAGGCAATGTGCCTTTGCCCCGCTTCGAGGCGGGCTTGCGGGCCTTGGCGCGGCTTCTGGATCGTCCGCCCTATGATCCGCCGGCCGTGTGACGGCACGGGAACCGCACAAGCCAGAACAAGGCATGCGGGGCGCCCAACCCTTTGTCGGTGCCTTGCGCGACAGACGGGGGCCCTCATTCCAATGGATGTGTTGCACCCCGCGCGGCCTTTCCCTGATGCTGACTAATATAAGAAAAACAAGGCAGGTGGGTAAGCGGATATGGGACTTCAGGCATCTTTTCATGCGCCACATGGCGGAGCGGACTTTCTGGGCATGCGAAAGGCGCGCTCAGGCGCGACGGAAATCGTCTATGATGACGGTGTGGCGCGGCGCATGGTCTGGCGCGTGACGGCGGCCAAACCGGATGAGGCGCGGATATCCGAGGCCATGCGCGTGGCCGTTCGCAGTGCGCGCGTCGTGCCGACGCTCTATGACGAATTGACCAAACACGCCATCGCCATCGAGCGGGTCGGCCTGTAACGCCCATCGGTGCTGCTTGTGCCTCTGCACAGGAATAGGGCGGCCCGCGGGCTGACGCCGCGTTTTTGACCAAACCTTCCCCCGATGCGCTGCACCAGCCCTTGCCAGAGGCAAAGCGCATCGTCTAGTTTTGATCAAACGGGGTCGGCTGCGGTGTCTGTCACCAGACCGTCACCCGGCCAACAGGGGGCGCAATGTCAGGAAACCAAAGTTCCGGGGGACGGTCCGGGTCGCTGGGCCGGTCCGAGGCCAAGAGCGGGCTGCTGCTGATCAGTCCGACCGCGATTTTCGCGCTGCTGTTGCTGGCCGCGCCCTTGGCCACGATCATCGCCTACAGCTTCATGGCCGATGGCTATCTGACCATCATCCCGCAGTTCCAGATCTGCAACTACATCGGCACCTGCGCCAGCTATGAGATGAAGGACGGCGTCCTGACAGCGGCCAAGGAATACAAGGGCGTCTTCTCTGACCCCTTGGCCCAGACGCTTCTGGTGCGGTCCTTGGGCGTGTCACTGATGGTCACGCTGGTGACCGTGGTTCTGGCCTTTCCGGTGGCCTATTTCGTCAGCTTCCACGTGGCACCCGAACGCAAGTCGCTGTGGCTGTTCCTGATCACCATCCCGTTCTGGACCTCCTACCTGGTGCGGGTGTTCCTGTGGAAGGTGATCCTTGGCTATAACGGGGTGATCAACTCGGCCCTGATGGGCTTAGGCATCATCAATGAGCCGATCACCGCGCTGAACTACAATGTCGGTGCGATCATCACCACGCTGGCCCATGCCTATGCGCCCTTTGCCATCCTGCCGATCTTCGTCGCGCTGGAAAAGATTGACCGGTCCTTCCTTGAGGCCGGCCAGGACCTTGGCGAAAGCGCCTTCAACACCTTCCGCCGCGTGACGCTGCCCTTGGCCATGCCGGGGGTGATCTCGGCCACGCTGATCGTCTTCATCCCGACGGTGGGCGATTACGTGACGCCGAACCTTGTCGGCGGGCCGGAGGGCAAGCTGGTCGCCAACCTGATCCAGTTGCAATACATGAAGCTGGACAACTATCCGCTGGGATCGGCCACGGCGGTGTCGGCGATGCTGCTGGTGGCGGTCGTCAGCCTGATCTTCCTGTTCCTGAACCGCCGCTACCTGCGGGGGCCGAAATGATGGGGGGAAACATGAAGGGCGGCTGGTTCCGGGGCTATGCCATCGTCTATCTTCTGGTGCTTTATGCGCCGATCATGCTGTTGCCGATCTTTGCCTTCAACGACAGCGCCATCGTCTCCTTCCCCTTGGCCGGGTTCACCACGAAATGGTTCACCCAGATGGCGGGCGAACCGACGCTGCATGACGCGCTGAAGAATTCACTGTTCATCGCGGTCTCGACGGCAGTGATTTCCACGCTCCTCGGCATCCTCGCCGCCCGCGCCTCGACCCGTTTCGTGTTCCCGGCCAAGGGCGCGATCATGGGGCTGATCATGCTGCCGCTGGTGCTGCCCGAGATCATCGCGGCGGTGTCGCTTCTGGTGGTGTTTCTGGGCATCGGCATCCCGCTGGGCCTGATCACCATCATTCTGGGCCATGTGCTGGTCTGCACGCCGTTTTCCATCGCCATCCTGTCGGCGGCCTTCCAATCCTTGGACAAATCGCTGGAAGAGGCGGCCTATGACCTTGGCGAAACGCCCTTGTCCACCTTCTGGCTGATCATCCTGCCCTTGGTGATGCCGGGCATCATCTCTTCCTTGCTGATCACCTTCACGATCTCCTTGGACGAGTTCATCATGGCCTTCTTCCTTGGCGGCACCAATGTGACGCTGCCGGTCTATATCTTCTCGCAGTTCCGCTTCCCGCAATCGGTGCCGGTCATCATGGCGCTGGGGACCTTGCTGGTGCTGCTGTCCATCACCCTGCTTGCGATCGCCGAATACTTCCGCCGCCGTGGCATCGCAAAGACTGGCGGAAAGAATACCGGAGGCTTCCTGTGACCTTTTCCGCTGACCGTCCCACGATGATCGAGTTTCGTGACGTCCACAAATACTACGGCGATTACCACGCCCTGCGTGGCATCAGCGGTGAGATCAAGGCGGGGGAGTTCTTCTCGCTTCTGGGCCCATCTGGCTGCGGCAAGACCACGCTTCTGCGCACCATCGCGGGGTTTGAGGGCATTTCCTCGGGCGTCGTGCTGATCGACGGCAAGGATACGGCGGGCATCCCGCCCAACAAGCGCCCGACCAATATGGTGTTCCAATCCTACGCCATCTTCCCCCACCTGACCGTGGCCGAAAACGTGGGCTTCGGCCTGCGCCGCGACCCACGCTCCAAGGCCGAAAAGGCCAAGGCAGTGGATGAGGCGTTGGAGATGGTGGGCCTGAAAGGCTATGGCGCGCGTGCGGCCAACGCCTTGTCGGGCGGTCAACGCCAGCGCGTCGCTTTGGCGCGGGCGCTGATCCTGAAGCCCAAGGTGCTGCTGCTGGATGAACCGCTGTCGGCACTCGACAAGAAGATGCGCGAATTGATGCAGGTGGAGCTGATCAAGCTGCAACGGCAGGTCGGCATCACCTTCATCCTCGTGACCCACGATCAGGAAGAAGCGCTGGTCATGTCCGACCGCATCGCCGTGATGTTCGAGGGCGAGATTGCGCAACTGGCCGATCCTGAGACGCTCTATAGTCGTCCGAACAGCCGCAAGGTGGCGGACTTCATCGGCACGATGAACTTCATCCCCTGTGAGGTCTTGTCCCAAGGCGTGGACATGATCGAAGTGGACGCCAAGGGTCTGGGCCGTGTGACCCTGTCCGCCGATCAGGCCCCGCCGCCCAAGGGCGGAGAGGCCCCCGTGGTGGGTCTGCGCCCCGAGACGCTGACGCTGGTCTATCCCGGCCAAAGCACCCAGGACCGCACCGTCGATGGCGTGGTGGATGAGGTGATCTACTTCGGCGACATGACCTATTACGATGTCTATATCGGCGGCACCGATGTCGAGGTGCGCCTGTCGATGCGCAACGTGCCGGGGCGGCCGATCCTTGATGTCGGCTCCAAGGTGCAACTGGCGTGGAACCCCTCGGCACTGGTGCTGTTCCGGTGAGGTTGCCTGCGCGCCTTCAGCCGCCCGAGTGGCTGAAGCGCGCTTCAGAGGCCCCGCCTGCGCTGGTGTTCCACACCAAGGGGCCGCATGCGGAAAAGCTGCTCTCGGGCGGGTATCGCCTGCTGGGGGCCCTGTCGGACCATGCCGCTGGGCAGGGTTGGGACGTGCAGGCGGTGGAATTCACCGAAGTCTCACCCGTCTTTGCCGCCGCCGATACCCGCCACATCCATGTGCTGATGGAGGATCACCCCGCCTATGGCCCGCGCGTGTTTCACGCCGTGCCGGGGTATTTGCGCGGCTGGTGGTTCTTTGACGAAGTGGCGACCCGCAACAATTCCTCGATCCGGTTTCACAGCTTTGATCCGCGCAGTATCAAGGACGCCTTTGCCACCCGCTTCACCGACAAGCTGCGCGCGCAATTCGCCGGGCGCAACTTCAGCAAATTCGGCCAGCGGGAGCGGGGAGAGGAAGCGATTCCAGCAGGTTGTCTCGCTTTCTTCGCACAGGGATTCAACATTCCGCCGCATCAGGTTCATCATGCAGGCGTTCTGGACCTTGCCCGCGCCACCATCACGGCCCGTGGGGCGCGTCCCGTGGTCATCAAACCCCACCCCAAGAACAGCCTAGAGGAGGTTGAGGCGCTGGCCGCCCTGCATGACCCCGGCGCGGGGGTGCATGTCACCGATGCCTCGATCCATGATATCCTTGACGCTTGCGCCTGTGTGGTGACGGTCACCTCTGCCGTGGCCTTTGAAGGTTTCCTGCACCGCAAACCGGCCGTGGTGGTGGGGCAGGTGGATTACCCGCAGAATGTCATTACCCTGACCAACCCGGCCAAACTGCCCGAGGCAATCACCGCCGCGCTGTCGCGCGACTGGCCGCATGACCGCTTTGTCACATGGTATCTGCGCCAGCATTGCCTCGACGACCGCGCCGAAAGCCTGCCGCAGGGGCTGGAACGCCTGCACCGCAAGGGGATCAGCTTGGGAGATATCGACGGGCAGGGCTGGTTCTAGCAATCCGGCGGCAGAAGCCCCAGACCGCGCAGGTAGATGCCGATCCCGGCCTCCAGCAGATCCTCGGGCGGGAAGGGCGATTTGGCCCCCGGCGCGCCGCGCATGTAAAGTTCCACCACGCCATGCGACATCGCCAGCACATGGGCCGAAAACATCGCGGGCGGCGGACGGCGGCTTTCGGGCATCTGTTCGGACAGTTTCGCGGCGGCCTTTTCCAGCACGGACCGCGCCTTTTCGGCGACAAGCGCCAGATCGGGAAAGGCGTTCAGCGACAGCCCGCTTTCAAACATCGCCATGTAATGACCGGGATATTTCCGCGCGAAGGCCAGATAGGCGCGCCCCGTCGATTCAAACGCCGCCAGCGCCGAAGGCTTGCCATCGTCATAGGCATATTCCATCAACGCCGCGAAGATGTCATAGCCCTGACGCGCCACCTCTGCCAACAGATCCTCACGCCCGGCGAAGTGGCGATAGACGGCGGCGGGGGTCACGTCAGCCTGTTTGGCGGCCTCGGACAGGGTAAAGCCCGTGGGACCGCGCTCTGAGATCAGGGTCAGTGCGGCCTCGACCAATGCCTGCCGAAGATTGCCGTGGTGATAGCCGCGCTTCATCTCATCCTTTCGGGCGCAGGCCCGGCCCGCCACAGATCAGCGGATCGGGCGTGCCGATCAGGGCCAGCGCACGGCCCTTGGAGTCCACCGCATGCAGCACGGTCTGCACCGCCGCGATGCGGGCGCGTTTCTTGTCATCCGACAGGATCACCGTCCAGGGCGCATGGTCGAAATGGCTGCGTTCCATCGTCTCGTCAATGGCTTTGCAGTACTCATCCCACTTGCCCAGACCGTCAATGTCGATGGGCGACAGTTTCCACTGTTTCAGCGGGTCCTTTTCCCGCGCGAGGAAACGGCGCAACTGTTCGGCCCGTCCCACTTCGAGCCAGAGCTTCACGAGGATGATGCCTTCATCCACGATCATACGTTCAAAATCAGGGAGTTGCCGGAAAAACTTCGCGCGGTCATCCGGCGTGCAAAAGCCGAAGACATGCTCCACCATCGCGCGGTTGTACCAAGAGCGGTCGAACATCGCCATTTCGCCCTTGGCGGGCAACCAGTCGATGTAGCGCTGGAAATACCATTGCGCGGCCTCGCGTTCGCTGGGTTTGGGCAGGGCCACGACATTGGCGACACGCGGGTTCAGGTTCTCGCGCATCGTGTCGATGGTGCCACCCTTGCCCGCCGCATCGCGCCCTTCAAAGATCACCACCAGTCGCTGACCGCTGGCTTTTAGATCGGCCAGCATCCGCACCAACTGGCGTTGCAGCCCCTCCATCTGCGTGTCGTAATCCTTGCCCTTGATCTCGGCCCGGTAGGGGTAGGTTTCGGTCAGGATGTCATCCTTGCCCGCGCTTTCGATCTGTTTGCGGATCGCCTTGGGCGCGTCCTTCTTGAAAAAGCGCGAAATCGCGCCGTCAAAGGGCAAAGCGGGGTCAGTGGATTTGGCACACATGCGTTCACCTTTGGAAAACCGGTCACGGCAGTCTAGCCGGGGCCACCCTTAACGCAATCCCGCGCGGGCGGCGGCGCGGTCGATGGCCGCCAGCACGACCTCCGGGTGGGTGTGATGCGGCATGTGGCCCACGCCGGGCAGCACGATCAATTGCGCATTTGGCAGGCGCTGCGACAGCGGCAGCGAATGGATCGTCAGGGGTACGATGGTATCGGCATCGCCATGCACCAATTCGATGGGCAGGGCCAGCGACGGCAAACGCGGCTCCATCATGACAACTTGTGGCCGCAAGGTGTTGATCTGCTGGACATTCGCGGAAAGCGCGCCCTGCCGCAGCGTCAGATCCAGCCCCAGATGATCCAGATAGCCGGTCGGTGCGGGTTGCGGGGCAAAGACCGCGTCGATGCTGCGTGCGATGTAGCTTTCGGGCAACCAGGCCGAGGCCAGCGGCACAAAGACCGCCCGGCCCAAGGCGGTTTCGGTCAGCTTGTAGGTGATGTCGAGGCCCCCCGGCCACGGCAGCGACGGGGCCGAGACCATGACCAGCGCCGCCGCCGGATGGTTCAGCGCCCAGGCCAGCGCCACCGTGCCGCCGAAACTTTGCCCCATCAGGATCGGCCGCGTCGCGCCCAGTTGCGCTGCCGCCTTGCGCAGCACATCCGCCTGCGCCGCGACCGAGGCTTCGCCACCCGGCAGGGGATCGGAATAGCCCAGACCGGGCCGGTCAAAGGCCAGCACGCGGTAATGGGGCGTCAGACGGTCCATCAGGCCAAAGGTAAAGTCGCGCAGATTGCCCGATGCCCCATGGATCAGCACGAGATCCGGCCCCGTGCCCGCCACCTTCACATGCACCCGCAGGCCATCCACCGTGACGAATTGCCCGGTCGGCGGCGTGTCGCGCAGCGCGCGGGCCTCTCGAGCCTGCGCCCGCCACAGCGTCAGCGCGGCAAAACCGACAAGCAGGATCAGAACGGCAAGGCCCAGCACTTTCATCGCAGCAACACCCCTTATCCTGCGGAAACTAGGCGGAATTCCCGACTTCGCAAGAGCGCCGGAGACGATTGTGACCCGCTGCGGTCAGCGTCCGATGTCGTTGAGGTCAAAGGGGGTGGATTGGTAAATCTCGTTGATCCAGTTGCCGTAGAGCAGATGGGCATGGCTGCGCCACCGGTTCAGCGGCGGGCGGGAAGGGTCATCCTCGGGGTAGTAGTTCGCCGGAACGTTGATCGGCGTGCCGCCCGCGACATCGCGGTCATATTCCTGTTTCAGCGTGTCGCTGTCATATTCGAAATGGTTGAAGATATAGAGCGCGCGATGCGCCGCGTCCTCGACCAGACAGGGGCCGACCTCATCCGATCCGATCAGGGTGCGCAGGGCGGTATGCGCGTCGATCTCGGCCTGCCGCATTTCCGTCCAGCGGCTGACCGGGATCACGAAATCATCCGAGAAGCCGCGCAGGAAGGGCGAGGTCGGGCAGAGGTTCACATGACGAAAACAGCCGAAGGCCTTGTGCGGCAACAGATGTTTCTGCACGCCATGGAAGTGGTGGATCATCGCCATCCCACCCCAGCAGACGCCGAAGGTGGATTGCACATGGGTCTGCGTCCAGTCGAAGACTTGTTGCAACTCGTCCCAATAGGTCACCTCCTCAAACGGCAGGTGTTCGATGGGGGCGCCGGTGATGATCAGGCCGTCAAACTTTTCGTCCCGCACCTCCTGGAAGGGGCGGTAGAAGGTTTCCATATGTTCGGCGGCGGTGTTCTTGGTCTGATGCTCGGTCATGCGGATCAGGTGCAGGTCGATCTGCAAGGGCGTCGCCCCGATCAGGCGCGCGAACTGGTTCTCGGTCTGGATCTTCTTCGGCATCAAGTTCAGAAGCCCGATCTTCAAGGGACGGATGTCCTGCCGCGCCGCGCGTTCGGGCGACATGACCATGACGCCTTCGTTCCGCAGAACGTCATAGGCGGGCAGGGTCTCTGGCAGGGTGATGGGCATTTCTGAACTCGTTGGTTTAGCAGACAGGATTTAGGCGGTGGCGCGGGTCCGATCAAGCGTGGCGGCGATCAGCGCGTGAAAATCCGCAGTCGTGCGGACCGCGGCGACCTCTTCGGCGGTGACGGTGATGCCCCAATGGTCGGCCATGGCGGCATAGCGCGGCTGGCGGTGTTCCAGGAGGCGGGCGTAGCCAAAGCGCAGGAAGGCATCCGGATCGACCCGGTCGGCGGGCAGCCCTTCTTGCGCCAGATAGTCGGCCCAGACCTGTTGCAGGAAATCCGGCTGATAATACATCGGCTTCGGCGCGCGGTCGAAGCGGCGCTTCAACTCGTCCCGATGCGCCTCGG
>JACCDI010461693.1_pt1 | contig 11630 bp, 9 predicted proteins | sample 7442791 | NCBI WGS metagenome assembly JACCDI01 (sample SAMN15323434, study PRJNA562643) | freshwater metagenome | isolation source: river surface water | place: USA:Blue River Watershed | collected 2017-08-15
CTGTTCGCGCAGGATGGCGAAATATTGAACACGCACGTCGCGCGCTTGTTGAGCGTTCTCGGGGGCTAGTTGATCCATGGTTTGCCAGTATTCCGCGCCGGAGTTGACGTTGTCGAGAGCGTGCCGATGCGCGAGATCGAACAGTGCGACGTCGTGGTTCAACAAGAACTTCCGCGGGCAACGACCTCCGCTGGCGGCGTACTTGGCGATGGCCGGTGCCGAGGCGGGCTCGTAGAGTGCACAGAGCGGCTCGGGCAGTCCGTCGCTACTCGAGCGAAAGGCCGTCGCGAGGCGACGAGTGTCGCGTTGCTGGATGAGCTGGTCCAAGGTGCTCGCGTCCAGTCGCGGCAGATCGCAGGCGACGACGAGCCACGCGGCTGTCGGCACCTCGGTCTGCGCAGCCAAGATACCCGCGAGGGGTCCGATCTCCAGCTCGCGATCGACGATCTGCGCATACCGGGCGCGTAGTGGATCGTTTCTTTGATCGGGCCGAACCGACACGAAACGCTCGCTGCAGAAGGCTTTGAGCAGATCCATCGTCTGCTCGAGTTGGCTGCGTCCGTGATAGGCGAGACTCGCTTTATCGCGACTCATGCGCGAGCTACGCCCGCCGGTCAGCACGAGACCGAAGATCGGTGGAGAACTCATCGTCGTCGGAAGTCGCGCTTGCCGCCGCGCTTGGTGAGCAGCCGTACGGGTCCGATGCGAATATCGTGGGAGAGCGCCTTGCACATGTCGTACACGGTGAGTGCCGCGACTGTCGCACCCGTCATCGCTTCCATCTCGATACCGGTGCGGTGCACCGTTCGTACCGTGCAGCGAATTCGTACGATGCCGGTCTTGGCGGAGTCGATGTCCACATCGCAGTGGTCGATGGGGAGCGGGTGGCAGAACGGGATGAGCTCGTGGGTACGTTTGACGGCTTGAACGGCAGCGATGATGGCGGTATCGAAAACCGGCCCCTTGTGTGTCCGGTGACCACTCGCCGCGAGCGCGCTCGCCACGGCTTTCGGCAGTTTGACCACGGCTTCCGCCGTCGCCTCACGCGCGGAAGCAGCTTTGTCACTGACATCGACCATGCGCGGTCGATCATCGGCATCAAGATGGGTGAGACCGCTGCGTGAGCTTTTTTTCTTTGCGCGTCGAATAGCCATGTTCATCTCGCCGTGTTCATCCGCCTACGTGGAACATCTCCACCTTATGCTCGGGCCGAGATCGCAGCTCGGCTCGCTGCTCACTGTAACGGTCTCGGCGATTTTCCCAAATGCCTCGCAGTAGCGCTGCGAGCTCGTCGTCGCTCGCTCCTTGGCGCAGAGGGGTTCGCAGATCGGTCCCGATGCTGGCGAAGAGACAGGTGTACAACTTGCCGTCCGAGGCGAGGCGCGCACGCGAGCAGGACCCACAGAAGGGTTGTGAGACCGAAGAAATGAAACCGATCTCACCGGCGCCATCGGCAAAAGCACGTCGTTCGGCGACCTCGCCGGAATAGTTGGCCGGTAGCGGCGCGAGCGGCCAGCGTGCGTGGATGCGAGCAGCAAGCTCCGCCGATGGAACGACCAAGGATTCATCCCATTGATTGCGATTGCCGACATCCATGAACTCGATCAAACGAACGATGACGCCGGTGCCTCGAAAACGCTCGATCAGATCGAGCACGGTATGGTCGTTGACGCCGCGCTGCACCACGGTATTGATCTTGATCGGAGTGAGACCGACCGCATGGGCGGCTTCGATTCCTTCCAACACTTGGGCGACACCGCCAAAGCCGCCGCTCATGGTGGCAAAAACCTCGGGATCGAGACTGTCGAGACTGACCGTGATTCGCGACAGACCAGCGGCCTTCAGTTCGGTGGCGTACTTGGCGAGCAGGATGCCGTTGGTGGTCAGAGCAATGTCGTCGATGCCTTCGATGGCGCCGAGGTCGCCGATTAAGTCAGCGAGGTTGGGACGCAGTAACGGTTCACCGCCGGTGATGCGAATCTTACGTAGACCGAGACTCGCAGCGACTCGGGTGATTCGCAAAATCTCGTCGAACGAGAGCCGCTCTTTCGAGCCGAGAAATCGATAGCCATCGTGAAAGACACTTTGCGGCATGCAATAGGGGCAACGGAAATTGCATCGATCCATCACGGAGATGCGAAGATCCCGTAGAGGTCTTTGTAGTCGATCACGCGGTTCGGTGTGGGTCATCGGCGCCGTCATCGGTCGTCACCATCGATAAACGCGAGTGACGAAGCCCTTCGGATATTCATTGGGGCCGGGTGGCAATTCGACGAAGCCATCCGTGCTGCTCAGCGCAGCGTAGTCGCCTGAACCGTTCGTCGGTCGGGGCTCTGCCCAAGGACGACCCCACTCGTCGATGCTGATCGACACCGGCATGAAGTAGGTGAGTGCCGGTGTCACTTTGACGCTCTGCGCGAGTGCGATTTTTTCGACGCTGCGGGACGCCTCACCCATGGCCGTATACAGACCCGGTATGACGTAGCGCGCAAGACAGACGAGTGTCGAGACGGGATTGCCCGGTAACGCAAAGACGGCCGTACCCGAGGGTGCGACACCGAACCACATCGGTTTGCCGGGGCGTTGCGAAATCTTGTGAAAGACTTCACGCACACCTAGATCGGCGAGAGCCTGCGGTACGAGATCGAACTTGCCCATCGACACACCGCCCGAGAGGATCACGACATCGTGCGTGTCTAGATGCACACGCAGGCGTCGTCGCAGCGCGTCGAGGTCGTCAGGCAAATGATCGTCGGCGATTCGCTGGAAGCCACGGCGTCGTAACGCGGCGACAATGCCGTAGACGTTCGAACGCCGAATCTGATGCGGTTCAATGGGATCGCCGGGCTCGATCAACTCGTTACCGGTGGAAATGACGCTGATGGTCGGCTCGGCACTGACGCGGATACGCGCCATGCCTGCGCCGGCGGCGATCGCGATTTCAGGAGCGCCGAGTCGGATGCCCGAGTGCAGCAAGGCGGTACCTTGCAAACAATCCGAACCGCGAGCATGCACATTGGCGCGCGCGGCGACTTTGAGCTCCCCGAGCAGGGTGGCGCGTCCGTCACCGAGACGAATTTGTTCGACGGGCACCACGGCATCGCAGCGTAGCGGCAAGACGGCGCCCGTCATGATTTCGATCGCATGCTGCGTACTCGTCAGGGTGAGCGGGGGATCGCCGGCCCCCTGCACACCTTGAATGACGAACTCGCGCTGTCCGGTTGCGACGGCATGGCTGTCGATCGCGATGCCGTCCATGGATACCCGATCAAACGGTGGGTGATCGCGTTCGGCGTAGATATTTTCGCGCAGCACGGCACCGACGCATTGCACGAGTGGCAATGACTCGATCGGCAGACAGGTCAACTGCTGCTCGATCAGGTGCTCGGCTTGGGAAGGGGAGATCATGCCGGGAGTGTATCCCGGCACGTATCCACAGCAATCCGCCCTGTGGCGGATGCTGTTACTTCTTCGCGTTCTTTTCCTTGTAAACGCGGATCTGCGCGTTCAGACGATCAGCCCAAGACTGGGCATCATCAACCGCAGCATTCTGCTTCTGCGCCAAAATTTTCAGGCGCTCGTTCTTCTGCTCGTCGGTCAATTCCGGGTTGGCAGCGATGGCGGCGTTGTGCTCCGCCTCGAGGCAGCTCTGGTAGGCCGTGATCTCGGCGTCGAAAGCTTTGACGGCCTTCTGAGCAGCGAGCATCTCCTCAAGCTTGGCGGCGCCACCGTCTGGGATGGCAGCCGGTGCTTTCGGATACGTGCAAGCAGCGTAGGCGGGAGCCACCGACAAAGCGGCAGCGATGGCGAGCGAAACGATCGTCTTCATGATGTAGAACCCCTCGGCGACCCCGCGCCGGACGCGATCGATTTTAAGGACTCGGCGTCACAGGTGCTAGACTGCACGCACGCGCCCGTAGCTCAGTTGGATAGAGCATCAGGCTTCGAACCTGAGGGTCGGGAGTTCGAATCTCTCCGGGCGCGCCATTTTCCTGCCAGGGTTGCACGCTCCGGGAGACGCATGGGACGGTTCATCCGTCGGCAAATTGCCTTGTTGTGGCTGGGGCTGGCCTCGCTGGGTCTCGCGTCGTCCCCCGTCGTCGCTACGGCGGCCGAACGCATCCTGCACCGAGTCGGTACCGACGATCCGGCCACGGTCGATCCCCATAAAGTGTCCCTCCCGGGCGAGCAGTTGATTGTGCTCGACCTTTTCATGGGATTGACCACGCCCGGCATGAACGGTCGACCGATGCCGGGTAGCGCCGAGTCCTGGACCGTGAGTCCCGACGGCAAGACCTACACCTTCAAGTTGCGCCCCAATACGCGCTGGTCCGATGGTCGACCGTTGACGGCGACGGACTGGGTCTGGTCTTTCCAGCGGATGCTCGATCCGAAAACGGCTTTTCCGTTGGCGTCTCGGCTGTTTCCGATCAAGCACGCTCGCGCCGTTGCCACTGGCGCCATGCCGATCGAGCGATTGGCGGTGCGCGCGGTCGGCAACGATACGCTCGTGATCGAGCTCGAGAATCCGACACCGTATTTCACCGACGTCATCATGTCCTCAGCCATGCCGGCACCACGACATGCAATCGAAAAACACGGTACGGCGTGGTTGCGGCCTGGCAATTTCGTCGGCAATGGCGCCTTCGTCTTGAAGGACTGGCGACCTAACGCGCATGTCGAGCTGGTGCGTAACCCGAACTTCTGGGGCGCTTCACGAGTGCGTCTGGATGGCGTTTTCCATTATCCGCTCGGCAATCCCGCCACGTTGGTGCGGCGGTTCGATGCAGGCGAGCTCGATCTCATTCTGGTCGTTCCGCCTGAGCGCACCGCCGAGTTGCGTCAGCGGCATGGGGAGTCGTTGCGTTTGGGTCGCGGGATCGCCAACGAAGTCGTCGTGTTCAACGTCAAGCGAGGTCCGACCGCAGACGTTCGGGTGCGACGCGCACTCGCCATGCTGATCGAGCGCGAGGTGATCGCTCGCAACATCATCGGTTTCCCGGGGGTTCAGGCCTATTCCTACGTGCCGCCCGGCGTGCTCAATTACAGCTCGGCGGCGGTGCCCGATTTTGCGAAATGGCCTGAAGCGCGTCGTGTTGCTGAAGCGCGCAAGCTTTTGACCGCTGCAGGCTACGACGCCGGCAAGCCGTTGAGTTTGCGGTTGGCGTTTCCGAGCACGGATCTCAACCGTAAAGTCGCCGTCGCGATCGGTGCCATGTGGTCGCGTGCCGGTGTGAAAGTCGAATTGCAGTCCAAAGAAACCAAAGCGCTGTTCGCGGATGTGGGTGTGGGTAATTTCGACAGCACGCGCTCGGTTTGGTTGGCCGCTGCGAGCGATCCGCACGCTTACCTCGAGCGGCTTTTGTCGACCGGTTCAGCGGTCGGCGTGAATACGTCGGGTTACGCCAACCCTGCTTTCGACGCGCTGCTCGCCGAAGCGTCGGCGGAGGTCGACATCGAGCAACGCGCGGCAAAGCTGCGCGAGGCGGAGGCGCTAGCACTCGCCGACATGCCCGTCGCACCCGTGTACTATCTGGTGGGACGTCGTCTCGTCTCGAAGCGCGTGCAGGGCTTCGGTGACAACCCGCGCGGGCTTTATCCGAGTTGGTTGATGACGGTCACACCCCGCTGACGGAGTGAGCCTGACGTGAGTACGCAAACTTTGTACACCCCGAATCGTGACGAGCTGGCGAGGCAGCAGTTCGTGCTGAGTCTCAAGTTGCTCGCCAACGGTCGGGCACAGCAGCAAGTGCGCGACTCGTATCGAACAGATGTCTTGCCAGCGATCGTCTCGAGTCATGGCACGCAGCCGACGCATCGTCGCGAGGTCGCGACGCCGCTGTCACAGCGCAACGAATTCAAGCTGTGGGCGGTCCTGACCCATCATTCGCAGACCATGATGTGGGATGCGATCGAACGCACCGTCTCTCGGGTGCTGCCTGAGGTCGAACGTCGATATACGGAGCTGCAGTCTTCCGACACGCGATGTGGCTCCCTGACGCTCAACCCACAGTTGGCCGTGCCGCCGCCGATCGGCAACACCGAGATCCATCGCCAGCCCGGCGGTTTCGTCGGTCGTGCCGATGTCGATGACGTCGCGCCGGGTCTGCGCTACTTCGGTGCCTCAGCGATTTATGCCGTCGGCAAGGGTCAAAAAAATGCGACCGGGGATGGGCGTGCAGCACCCTTGCTCAATCAATTGCAGGAGCGGTTCGGTGCTTTGTCGCCGCAGCGGATCCTCGATCTCGGCTGCGGAATCGGCGTGCACTCACAAGCGATCGCACGCGCTTTTCCGCAAGCGGAGTATCACGGCGTCGATGTGGCGGCCGGTTTGCTTCGCGTTGGACACCTGATGGCTGAAGAGCGGGGCGTGCCGATCCACTTCCACCAGCAAGATGCGGCCAAGACATCCTTTGAGACCGGCAGCTTCGATCTCGTGTTGTCGAATATTTTGTTCCACGAAACCAACTCGGCGCGACTGCCGCAGATTCTGCGCGAGTGCCGACGTTTACTGCGACCGGGCGGTGCGATGCTGCACCTCGATGTGCCGACGCAGATCGGTCGCTTGGGGTTCGACGATCAAGTGATGAACGACTGGCAGGTCCGATGGAACGGCGAGCCGTTCTGGACCGGGTTCGCCGAGCGGGACATGCTCGAGGAAATCGTCGCCGCGGGTTTCGAGCGAGAGCGTAGCTTCGCGGCACACGTGAGTGCGCACGGAAGCACCGTCTACGTGTTCGGCGCGAGCGCCTAAGTCGTCACACGCCTCGTCAGCGCGCCGCTGTCGAGCCCGTTTCGATCAACTCGATCAGTTCACCGGCCGGTCCACGCAACGTTCCCGCACGTTTGCCTTGATAGGCCAAACCCTCGTGGCGAGTCGGCGGTGCAAGCCAATCGACTTTGAGTGCATCGAGGTCGGCGACGGCAAAGGTCGTCGAGACGATGCCCGGTGGCAACTGACCCGGTTCGACCGGACGTGCCCGAGTACGACTGGAATAACCATCGAACTCGATCAGATTGCCGCGTTCGGCGAGGCGTGCCGTGGCGAGCGGTGTCAATTCACCATCGGCCAATTGCTGGGCACGCTTGATGACGCCTACCGCCAGCATGCGGGCGGGATTGCGTACGAGGTTGAAACGACTGGAATAGAAATCGAGTAGCGCGTCGATGTCGGGGCCGCCGACGACCATGATGAAGATGCGTCCGACCGGACCACCCGGTGGTGGCAGGATGGATTTGCTGCGATCGCCCGTCTCTGCGGTCAGGTACAACACTTCGCCGCTCGGACCTACGACCTGAAATGCTTTGATGGTCGGAAACGCGCCGAGCGGTGCGGGTTCACCGATCACGCGGAAAGGTGACTCACGAAGTTGTTCGCGCAGCATCACCGGGTCGTCGATGATGATTTCGATACCGTTCCAACCCCAGGTGGTCAGCGGCAGCAAGTCCTTCGGCGCCGGTTTTCCTTCGATCACTCGAACGAACACGTCCGGTGACGGCTCGGAACTCAACAGCAGGTAACGTTTACCGGCAGCACCCGGCGCCCCCCAAGCCTTGGCAAGCTCGGGACTCACGACACCTCGTTCGCGCACCTGGTAACCCAACCAGCGCGCGTAGTCTCGCTCGACGCCCGCCAAGTCGGCTGACGTGAACGTTGCCATCGTGATGCGCTGCAACGCGGGACCGTCCGCGAGAGCAGGCGTCACATCGAGACAGATCACCGCTGCCATCAAGGCGAGAGCGCTTTGTAAAATCGATCGACGGTTTTTCATATGCCCACGCGAGTTGTCCTGACCGTGGCATCCTACCAACACGACGCTGTGATGCGCAGCGTTTGCGGCTAACATCGGTTCTCGCGTGACTACTCCTTACCCCAACTTGTTTTCGCCGCTACGGATGCGGCACGTGACGCTGCGTAACCGGCTGGTGCACGCGTCCATGTCCACCCGCTACGTGGCCGGTGGGAAGGTCACCGACAAGCTCGTCACCTACCATGCCAATCGTGCGCGCGGCGGCGCGTCGATGCTCATCACCGAACCACTGAATCTATTGCCGCGTCAGCGCAATCTGCAGAAGGTGATGGTGCGCGATCCGGATAACCGTTCGGGTCTTGCGCGCTGGGCCGCTGCGGTGCGGGCGCAGGATTCGCACTTGATGGCGCAGATTCAAGATCCGGGTCGCGGACGACATCAACCCGGGCGCTCGCATGATGCGATCGGTCCCTCTGCATTGCCCGATGACCTGAGCTGGACCGTGCCGCATGCGCTCGAGACCCATGAGGTCGAAGCACTGATTCAGGATTTCGCGGACGCAGCGCTCATCTTGCGGGATGCGGGCTTTTCGGGCGTCGAGATCTCCGCAGGTCATGGCCATCTGTTCCATCAATTTTTGGCAGCGCGTTCGAATATTCGTCGTGATCGATTCGGCGGAGATCTCGAGGGGCGAGCGCGTCTGCTCACCGAGCTTTGCCTAGCGCTGCGCGCGCGTTGTGGTGAGGAGTTCTTGATCGGCGTCAAATTGCCCGGCGAAGACGGGATGCAGGATGGCATCGACCTCGAGACGGCTGCGGCGGTCACGCGTCTGATCCACGCGACGGGGGTCGCCGACTATCTCACCTGGTGTTGGGGTGCACATTCCAACACGCTCGATTGGCACTTGCCCGATCTGCACGGACCTCGCTCGCCGTATATCGACAAGATCGCGATGCTGGCAAAGGAAGCGCCGGGTACGGCGATCGGCGCACTCGGTCTCATCACCGATCCGAATGAAGGCGAACGGTTCGTGCGAGATGGTCTCGCTGATCTCGTCATGCTCGGGAGACCGCTCGTCACCGATCCGGCTTGGGGAATCAAGGCCGAGCAGGGGCGCGAGGCGCAGATTCGTTATTGCGTCTCTTGCAACACCTGTTGGGGCGCGATCGTCGGCGGCAGCACGATCTCCTGCGACAACAATCCACGTGTCGGCGCTGATGACGAAGCGGATTGGCAGCCGACGCGAGTGACCCAACCGCGGCGCATCGTCGTGGTGGGTGCGGGTCCTGCTGGGCTAGAGGCTGCGTGGGTGGCCGCGGCGCGAGGGCACGAGGTGTCGGTATTCGCGGCGAGTTCGGACGTCGGTGGCAAAACGCGTTTGCATTCGCTGTTGCCCGGAGCCGAGAACCTCAGCAGCGTTTATGACTACCAACGATTGCGTGCTGATGAGTTCGGTGTGAAGTTCCATTTCGATCATCGTGCGAGCGCCGAAGATGTACTCGCCCTGCGACCTGATGCCGTGATCTTGGCGTGTGGTTCCACCCCCGCGTGGCCGCATTGGTTGCCGGAAGACTATCGCGACGCCGAGTTCTTCCCGGACGTGCGTGTGGTGGCCGAGCGATTCTCTGCGCGTCGCACTCGCGAAGCAGGTACGGCGGTGATCTACGATCAGGATCACACCGCCTTCACCTATGCGACCGCACAGCTGCTGGCGCAGCGGTACGATCGGGTCGTTATCGTGACGCCGCGCGAAGGCGTGGCCGCCGAAGAGCCGCTCGTGAATCGGCAGGGTATCCATCGACGTTTGCCTGCGCTCGGCATCGAAGTGCAAAACTGGTGTGAACCGGTTTTCGATGAGGGCTTGTTCGAAGGGCGCATGACTTTGCGGCCGGTGAATGCCGGTCCGATGCGCTACATCGATGACGTTGCATTGGTGACGCACGCGACACCACGTGTGCCGAATGACGAGTTGGTCGCTCCGCTGCGAGCGGCGGGTATCGAGTTGTTGCAGGTGGGTGATTGTCACGCACCGCGTTCCTTGTTGATTGCGACGGGCGAGGGTTATCGCGCCGGCATGGGGGTTTGAAGAGCATGAGTACGGAAGCTGAAAAGCCGTGGCCGAATCGCGCCTACGCCTGGTACGTCGTGGCGCTGTTGGTCATTTCCTACGCCAGTGGCGTCGTCGATCGCATCGTGATCGGTTTGCTGGTCAAGCCCATCAAAGAAGACTTGAATCTGAGTGATACCGAGATCGGCATCATTCAGGGTCTTGCGTTCGCGCTTTTCTACAGTCTGTTTACGTTGCCTATCGGCTTCCTCGTCGATCGCTGGAGTCGCAAGGCAGTCGTGTGGGGTGGTTCGTTCATCTGGTCGTGCGGCACGATCGCAGGCGGTCTCTCGAACTCGTTCTGGTCGCTGTTTGCCTCGCGTGTCGTCATGGGCGCCGGTGAGGCGACGATCACGCCCGGGTCGTCCTCGCTGATCGCCGATTACTTCCCACCCAAGGATCGACCGCGCGCCTACGGTGTGTTCGCGATGGGTGGCTCCATCGGCATCGGCATTGCCTATTTGCTAGGCGGTGTCGCGATCGGCTTTGCCGACACGGTCCGCAGTTGGATGCCATCCTTGCTTGGCGGTTTCGCCGATTGGCACATCGTTTTCTTCATCGTGGGTGTTCCCGGTGTGCTGCTCGCCATCTTGATGGCGTTGACGATTCGCGAGCCCGAGCGTCGCGGTGGCTACGTACCGCAGGGAACCAAGATTTCTTTGGTCCCGCTGTGGCGTGAATTGTCTACCAATCGCATCGCACTGATGGCCGTGATGATGGGCACGATCATGAACGTCATGATCGTCAACGCTCAGTTGGCGTGGTTCCCCACCTTGTTCGTGCGTGTGCACGAGTGGGAGCCGACGCGTATCGCGATGGCGTTAGCCCTGGTGGGTGTGCCTTTCGGCATCATCAGCGCCATCACGGCCGGCTGGTCGCTCACCTGGCTCGCCAAGCGCGGCCGAACGGATGGTCCGATTCTCGTCATGATGCTGCAGTGCGCGGCTTGGGCGGTGTTCGGGACGGCCAAGTGCTTGGTGCCGACGCCGGAGTTGGCGCTCGTCGGGCATGTCTGCACTTCGCTATTTGCCACCTGGGCCATCACCGCTGCGTTGACTGCGCTCAACCAGGTCACGCCGAACCAGCTGCGCGGGCAGGTGGTTGCGGTCTATACGCTGTTGACCGGGCTCGTTGGTATCGCCGTCGGGTCGGGAGCGGTGGGCTTGCTCTCGGATTACGTCTTCAACTATCCGACCGGGATTGCACCGGCGCTCGCACTGGTTTGTCTGACCGGTGGCCTCGCAGGCATTGCGATGTTGGCCTATGGTCGCAACAGCTATAGGGTGGCCGTCCAGCGAGCCGCCAACTGGGGCGAAGGTAACTGATCCATGCGCAACAAACCCTGTCTGACCCACGACGACGTTCGTCGGATCGCCGAGGCGGCCAGAAACGCGGCGCTCGCGGAAAAGATCGCGATGAGCATCGCGATCGTCGACGACGGTGGACATCTGCTGTCGTTCGAGCGTCTTGATGCGCGCGCGAGTACCGTTGCGGTCGCAACCGGCAAGGCGCGAACGTCGGCGCTGATGCGCGGACCGAGCGGTGCGCTCGAAGGTCGTATCGCCACTCAGCCCGCGTTGCTCGCGCTCGATGCAATGCCGTTGCAAGGCGGACTACCGTTGATGGTGGACGGCGATTGTGTCGGTGCCATCGGCGTGTCGGGTGGCACTGGCGAGCAAGATGAGCGAGTCGCTTCGGCCGGGTGCCGAGCTCTGTGAAAAAACTCGGCGTCCTTTGGCTCGTCGTTTTCATCAGCCTAGCGGGTTTCGGCA
>JACCDI011089100.1_pt1 | contig 11628 bp, 13 predicted proteins | sample 7442791 | NCBI WGS metagenome assembly JACCDI01 (sample SAMN15323434, study PRJNA562643) | freshwater metagenome | isolation source: river surface water | place: USA:Blue River Watershed | collected 2017-08-15
ATTTTCCACAAAATTTTGTATTAACTCTAAATATTCATCTCGAATTTCCCAATGTAAATGATTTATTAATATGACTGAATAAGTTAAAAGTTTTATATTGAATCCATCATTTTGCTTATCCAATAGTATGGAATGTTGTTTTTTGTCGTAATTCAATAGTTCAAGATTAAATTCTTTATTCCATTCTTCTTTTGTTAGTTTCTTAGTCATATAATATTCCTTGTAAATCTTTTTTATAATTTATAATTCGCTTTTAATACTATCATTTTTTTTCTCTCCAATAATACCATATTCTTCATAGGTAAACGACTGTGCCTCAGTAATTTTATAGGCAGATCTAAAGATTTTAGTCTCTTTTAGTCATCTTTGAAAGATAGGGTTACTACTATTATAAACTTCTGAGCCTTTGAATTAATTCAGAAATAAATTCTAAGTGCAAATGCAAAAATTGGTGAATTATGAACAGCTTAGATCATTGTCGGTTTACTTATTAAAAGAACAAAAATTATTTTGAAATTTGGCACAGCATTGCTAGTTCATTAACTAGTTAATATAGACTTTTTCGCTACTTTTAATTGAGAAAAAACACTATTAAAATGATAGTAATTTCTAACTATTTTAATAGTATTTTTCAAATATATCCTGATATATTATTATTCTAATTGTAAAATTTCTCAATCTTAATGAAACTATGATGAAGAATTTAAATTGTTAATAAATTTAAGATTCACTCACAGTTTTACTGTCATCAACAATAATACATTCAGTTGTTAAAATCATACTTGCAATTGATGTTGCATTTTGAAGTCCTGATCGTGTTACTTTAGCTGGATCAACAATTCCTTCTTCATACATATTTCCAAATGTATTTTTGGCTGCATTATAACCAATTTCAAATTCCTGTTGTTGAACTTTTTCAATGATTACAGGTCCATTAATACCAGCATTCTCAGCAATACGTTTTAACGGTGCTAAAATTGCTCTAGAAATAATCATTGCTCCTATTAGCTCATCTTCTTTTAGATTATTTTTAGCCCATGTTACAAGATTTTCTGATAAATGCGTTAAAGTTGCACCACCACCTGGAACAATTCCTTCTTCTACAGCAGCTCGAGTTGCATTAATTGCATCCTCTAATCTTAATTTTTTATCTTTCATCTCGGTTTCCGTTACAGCACCAACTCGAATAACTGCAATACCACCTGATAATTTAGCAATTCGATCTTGTAATTTTTCTTTTTCGTAAGCTGTATCCGCTAAATTTATTTGTTTTCGCAATTGCTCACATCGAACTTGAATATCTTCATTAGTTTGGCCATCTGCTACAATTGTCGTTGTATCTTTTGTTACTATAATTCGACGAGCTTGTCCTAATAAATTTAACTGAATATTATCTAAACTTAAGCCTGCATCTTGAGTAATAACAGTCCCACCTGTTAAAATAGCAATATCTGCCAGCATTTGTTTTCGCAATTCACCAAAACCTGGAGCTCGGACACTAACAACATTAATAATCCCACGTAACTTATTTAAAATTAATGTTGCTAATGCTTCTTTTTCAACATCTTCGGCAATAATTAAAAGTGGACGCTTTGTTTTAGTAATTTGTTCTAAAATTGGTAATAAATCTTGTTTAACTAATGTAATTCGTTTATCCGTTAAAAGAATATATGGATTATCGTATAAAGCCTCCATTTTCTCAGTATTCGTAATGAAATAAGGAGAAATAAAACCTTTTTCCAATTTCATCCCTTCAGTGATTTCTAATTCTGTAACAATCCCTTTTCCTTCTTCTAAAGAAATTACACCTTCTTTACCGACTTTAGCTAATGCATCGGCAATTAAAGAGCCTATAACATCATCGTTTCCAGCTGAAATTGATGCAACTTGTTGGATAGATTGAATATCTTCTACGGGTTGTGCAAACTCATTAATTTGTGTAACTAAATATTGAGCAGCTTTTTCCATACCTAGTTTAATAGAAATTGGATTTGCTCCTGCAGCGACGTTTTTTAGTCCTTCTTTTACCATAGCATAAGCTAACACTGTTGCTGTTGTTGTACCGTCACCTGCCACATCATTTGTTTTTGAAGCAGCTTGACGAATTAAAGACACACCTGTATTTTCAATATGGTCTTCTAACTTAATTTCTTTGGCAATAGTAACGCCATCATTTACAATTTGAGGTGAACCGTAAGATTTTTCTAATACTACATTTCGACCTTTAGGTCCTAAAGTAACAGAAACAGCTTCTACCATAATTTCCATACCACGTTCAAGAGCACGTCGTGCATTATCTTGATATAAAATTTTTTTTGCCATATCTATCAATTAATTATTTTTTATATTTACTAGTAAAACTATCTAAAAGATTAAGTTAATTCAATAATTATAAATTTTGCAAGGTTAAAAGTAAATTCTATAAAAATTTTTAGAACTTTACTAAAGTTATGTTTTTATAGTAATATATTTATTTAGAATAATATCTTGGGCTTGTAGCTCAGTGGACTAGAGCACGTGGCTACGAACCACGGTGTCAGGGGTTCGAATCCCTTCTTGCCCAATATTTAATTTGAATTTCTAATTCAACCTCTCTGGGGCGTCGCCAAGCGGTAAGGCTGTGGACTTTGACTCCGCCATTCGCAGGTTCGAATCCTGCCGCCCCAGTTAATATTAATTTAAATAAACATTACAAATTAACTTGAACCCTTAGAAAAAGAATCATACATTTTGATTTCAGCTTCTAAAATTAAAACGTCTTTTTAAAAGTATTTTTGAATTATCTTATATCACCTTTTAAATATAACTTTAAAGCCCTAAAAATAATTTAAAGATAGGTATAAGTTTACCTTTCAAATTTTAGGAATTAAAGAGAAATTTTATAATTTTCAATAAGTACAATTGGAACAACGAAAATAAAATTCAAATAAGAAAAAAATAATTAATTTAATTTAAAATAGATTTTATTGGTCCATATTTTTAGTATCTATCTATACGTAACTAATTCCAGGAATCGACCTTAAGAAATCTGTTCGGTATTAAATCCCTTTTCTTTGAGAGAACCAATAAACTTATTATAAGCTGAAATTGCATTCTCTCAACTTACTTCCGGATTATTTTTTTGATTCTTCTTCTTTTTAGATTGACCAATAAATATATCTTGATTAAGATCTTACCTGATCAGGTTGTTTAGTATTTGGGTTAGGGCATGTTCCTAGAGCTAAACTACCTACACCTGAATTTCCTGAACCACCAAATTGTCTAGCGATTCCAAGAGTTTTTGACTGGTGACTAACTGCAGACCTACGATACGAAAACGGATTGTTAGATGACCAACCATCGACTCCTTTTACGTTCGAAGTGCCCCGGGGGAATTATTTAAACTTCTACCAGTACTCGATTTCAGAAGCCCCCGCGACTGGGTCCAGAAGACGTTGGCATTGAGCCAGAGCGATCGCTACAAAAGGATGACTCAAAATTAATAATAATAAGTTTTTAGCGTTCACTTTTTGTCATTGGGTAAGCTTAGAAAAAAGAAAAAACAAATGGTTTATAGAGCTTCGCGTGGCTGGTAACATTTTAGATTTGATATATCCTTACATTCTATCAGCTACTCTTTTAATTTATAAGAAAGTTCAAAAAGATAGAACTAAATAGGTTCTTGAAAATCATTCAAAATTCAAGAATTATCGAAGGTATCTGATTATTGGGGTTTTTTGGATCTTAATAATTAAGATCCAAATTGTAGTTCTAAAAATTTTAACCTTTAAGTTCTTCTTTAATTATAGACAGAAACTGAAATTAATTTTATTTTGAGTTCAAAAAAAAAATAAATTGTTAATCGTCATTTATTAATTATTTCAGCTTTTTTTAACAAACTAGAGACTACTTCTGTTGGTTTTGCACCAGAATTTAACCATTTTTGGATTTTTTCAACTTCAAATTTGGATTTTTTAGAAATAGGATCATAATAACCAACTTCATCTACAGGTCTACCATCTCGTCGAGCTAAATTTTCCATAACAACTAATCGATATGCTGGAGAACGCTTACGTCCAATTCGTTTTAATCTTAATTTTAACATAGAAATACCTATTATAATAATATTTTTTTTATAACGTGATAGCTTTATTCGAAGATTAAGGCATCTAAGAATAATTATCTAATAAATTATCGTCTTGAATAATACTCAATTACTAGTAATTCATCGAGTTCTAAACCAACATCATTTCGATCACAATAGTCTAAAACTGTTGTCTCTAATTTTGCATTATCAAATTTTAAATGCGCTGGAACATTAATAACTTGATTTTCTTTAACATTATTTTCAATTAAATTTTTCGACGTACTTTTTTCTTTAACGCCAATTATATCATTTAATCGACATTGAAAACTTGGAATATTAACAACTTTTTTATTAACTGTAATATGACCATGGTTAACTAATTGGCGTGCTTGAGAAATACTTTTTGCAAATCCTAACGTAAAACATAGAGTGTCTAAGCGCATTTCTAATAATTGAAGTAAAATTAAACCTGTAACTCCCTGTCGACGTCTAGCTTCTTTTACATATCTAAACAATTGGCTTTCCGTTAGACCGTAATTAAATTTTAATTTTTGCTTTTCTTCAAGACGAACACCATATTCTGTTAATTTTTTATTATCCCCACCTGTAGTTCCATCTTTACCAGGACGGTTTATTTTATTTGACTTTTTCGTCGTTAAACCTGGCAATATCCCTAATCGTCGACTAATTTTTAATTTAGGTCCGCGATAACGTGACATACAAATAAATTTTTAATTTCTAAATGATTTTTATGAATACTGAAAAATAAAATCTTAAGAAGGGCGAGTGACCGGACTTGAACCGGCGAATGGTGGTATCACAAACCACTGCCTTAACCACTTGGCTACACCCGCCAAACTATCTTGACTTATATAATATCAGTTACTATTATTATACGTCTAGTTATTCTATATAAAAAATTTAAATTTATGCTAAGCTCTACAAACTTTTTTCTAAATGGTGAAAAATACTATGTTGAAACTAAAGTAAATCTTCTTGAATTAATTACTTATTTTAACTATAACACTTCATTATTAGTTTTAGAATATAATAACTTAATTTGTAATAAAAAAGACTGGAACAAAATTTATATTAATAATAATGATAAAATTGAAATTGTTACAATTGTTGGAGGTGGATAGTGATTTATTTGTTTGAATTCTTTCAAAATAAAATTCAAACAAATATTTTAACTTTTCTCGACAATTGATTTAATTTATTTATATTACAAATTTTTTATTTAATTTGCTTTAGTAAAAACTAAACCATTTGTTTCTCCATATCTTTCCATAAATCTCATAAATCTATCCCAAGCTTTAGGACTTTTCATTATATAAATCGATTCAATAGATTCTGGCTTACCATTCAGAAATCGTGCGTTAACATCACGTGTTTCTAGTGTTCCTTCTTCATCGATCAAATACATTCCTGTAATTTCACCTTCTTTTGCAGTACTTTTGTCTAAAATATTAGGATTTTTAAATCGAAAAGTAGCTGTTCCAGTACTTCCATCTCGTGATCGAGTCAAACGAACATCTGGCAGAATTTTTTCATCAAGACCTTTTATAAATTGAATTTTAGCTTCCATTAGTCGATTTCTAATTTATAATTTTATTATGCAAATTTTAAGACTTAAAAACAACTTTTTTTTCATAAAATTTAATATAGTCCTATTAAAATTTAATAGCATAGCAAAATACTGCCCTAATTCAGAAGCTGAACGAGCAGGACGCGATCAAAATGCTCAAAGATCTTTAAACAATTTAGTAGAACAACTAGCTTTAGAAAATCGAAATCCTGAAATAAAAACAGAAAACGTTTTTAAAGATGTTTACGAGTTACGAGGTAAAAATCGTGCTCGGGTATGCTACCGGGAAGTAGATGGAAAAATTGAAATTTTAGGTAAATCAGTATAGAGGTATCCATGTTTCATCCTATTCTATTTCAGAAACAAAATTGAGGCAGATTATAAAGAATGATTTTTGGATCTTACCTAAACGAAATTTTAATTAGATTTATTTAAAAAATGGCAAATCAGTTTAATTTATCACGCTATAAAGAGTTATTAGAGCTCGAGAAAAATAATAAAATAACCTTTTTGGATATTGAATTATTAACATATAAAGCAAGTATTGAATCTCAAATATGCTATAATCACAAAGAAAATTATTTTTCTTTAATCGAAAAATATTTAAGAGGAAAGTTAGCCGGCCATGATTTTCGGTCAAAATTTCTGAAAATGGAAAATCAAGACGGAAAAACAGCCTACATAATTAAGCGAGATTTTCAAAAACTAGAAGCTTTTACACTCGCAGATGAGCTTGAAGATTTTTCGAATTTGAGAGTGGAAATATCAACGCTTTGTTTGGAATATTATGAAATATGGGACGGGACGATGGAACGAATGTCAGAGAGCGAATTTTACTCTTTAGTTTTAGTGAACAAGCATTATTTTCAACTTGCAAAATTATTTCCAGCTGTTTCTATTAACAATTTACCATACGAAAAGCTGATTAATCGTTCTTTTAAAAATTTAGCAGGGATTATAGGATTAGGAATCTTATTAATTTTTATAATATTTCTAACATAAAATATATTAAATTTATGTTAAAAATATTATAAAGAGTTTCACTCTTCTAGACGTTTAAAACTCTTTATAAAGTTTTTACGCATCACAGGGTTGTGCATTTTTATTAAAAAAGATTGACGAGTGTCGAATATATTTGGTTTCATACTTGGATCTTGCTCTTTCGCGTAAAAACCTTTTCTATGGAAATAATTTATCGCATCTACTTCTTCTTTCGTGTAAAAGCCAGAAGTATTTTTTATTCTGAGTCTTTTTAACTGAGTTTGTTTTTTTATTGCCGATTTATAAAACTCTTCTTGGGTTTTTTGATAATTTATTCGAGCCGGCCAATCTGGAAAGGTCTTCATTAACTTAACGTGAAGAACTATATCAAATTTTTCTCTATTTGGTGAAGATGGGTTTATAAAGCCTTCCCCACCAGCAATTAATAAAGCTTTTTGGTGTGGAATAGTTGTTTCTAATGGATTATACGCTCTAACAGTAACAATGTTTGGGTCAGGTAATGGAAGAAAGTTTACCCACAATCCACCCATTAATACCAAAGATAGTATTGGTCTTTCTTGGAAAAATTTTATTATTTTATTTAAAACAATACAAATGAAAGCAAATAGACATTTCATAATTTGATTACAAGTCGATTAATGATTCAATATTAGCAATTTTCTATTTAATTTACAAAAGAACCTTAAATTTAATTTATTTCCATTATAGGGCTTTAAAGCTGCCTCTGAGAAGCTATTTTAATTCTAATTCTTCAATACGCTTCTGTCTATCTTGATCAGATAATTTATTGACATAGGCCGAAGTAGTATCTAACTTGCTATGTCCAATTGATTGCTTCACAAACTCAATATTCTTGAAATCTTTCCATAACTGTGTAATATATTCAATTCGAAAACTATGACTAGTAATATTGGGTTTACTAAGAATATCTTCAGAAACCGTACGTGTGACTAGATTTACGGCTTTTGTAATAGTTTCACGGGTTAAGATTTTAGAATGATTAGATTCATTAGTAAAAATGTAAGAATCTGGTTCTTTCATTAAAAAAATAAATTGGAAATCTTTTTGACGGTCTTTGACCAATTTTTTCCCTTATTTGGTTAGAAAAGCTTTATGATTAGCAGGTCCCCGCTTAGATCGGTCAATGGCGATCCAACCTTCTTCAACTAAGGTTTGAAGTTGATAAACTTTCAAAGGCAGCAATTCGTTGATTCTGATTCCAGTTATTGTAAGCAAACAAATAGCAATTCTTAATCGAACGTCGATATAAGCAGGACCTTCTGCAGCTTGAAGCAATTTCTTATAAATTTCCGCAGTCATTGGTTCACGCTTGGGTAAAAGTTTGCGGTTCGCACGAGCTTGTTTTTCTTTCCGTTCTTCTTTGATTTGATTGAATTCTTCAACCACAATCTCCAATTGGTCTTTTAATTTTTTATTTACTTCCAATAATTCTTGATTCCGTAGGGCTAGCCCAATAAATCCTATTTGAGTAGTTTCTAATATTTGATCTTGTTTTTTCTTGCTAATTCTTTGATTTTCTAAAATCTTAGAAAGTTCAATCTGTAAACTTTGATAATTAGCTAATTTATTATTTTCTTTGTTAATTTTTTGTAATTTATTTTCCATTTTATTTATTTATTTGTTTTTAAATATGAATTGTTTATAGTTACATTAGGCTAAACATTTACCAGATTTTTAAGGTAGTAAAAAAGTGTCCATTTTTTACTCAAAAATACCATAAAAATGCCTTTGATAAAATTGTTTAGTTTTCCTATAAACTGTGTTTTTCGTTGAAATATCACTGAATTTTCAAAGAATTATAAAAATTAAAGTTTCCAAAATTACTGTATTACTAGTGTACCTCTTAATTATTTTTTTTTTACTGTTTTTTAATGAATTATTAATGAATTTTTAATGCTAAATAAAAATATTTATTGTTCTCTAAAATATTTATTTGTTTCGTAAAACCCGATTATTTTAGTTTTATTAATTTGTGCGAGACTAAGTTCTTGGATTGTAATAGTTTGTCGATTATCATCTTTTTGATAAAGTGTTATCTCTGATTTAATAAGAGCTTCTTTTTCTAAAATTTGAAATTGTTTAATAATATTTTTCTTGATAGCCGTTTTTCTTTGATTACTTATTGAATTAAGAGTAGATAGAAAATAACTTAGACGAAATTTTTTCCAAATTGTAACTTCACCGGCTACTGATACTATAAATTGTAATTTAACTCTCCTGTCATCCGCATTATCGTAGAGATAAAAAGTTTTCGGGAAATAAAAAGCGTATTTCCAGGTTGAAAAAAAATCATTTAGAACTGAAACTTTAACCATTAATTTTGTGCGATTATTTCGAGGTTGTTCGCGTCTAACTGTAACAATCGGAAAGGCTGCGATGCTTTGGAACTCGTCTTCACTAAACCATTGATCTAGAGAAAGGGCCCGTAAGCTATGAAAGAATCGGACTAATTCTTGTCTATTATGGTAGTTATTATCTAAACCAATATTTTTAGTAAATTCAACTAAAGGAAATGATGAATATTGGAAAGTCTCACCCTGAAGAATTTCTTCATAATAAGAGAAACGCCGGCTAAAAGATAGAAATTGTAATATTCTATAAAATTTTTTTTGTTCAAGAATGGAAGTTTCTTGAATTTTGTAAGTTGTTAAGATAGAGTTAAAAACTAAAGAATGAAGGGGCTTTTTCGTTTGTCGCAGAATACTAACCAACGAATCGGTTAGTTCTGTATCAAGAACTAAAGCAACTCGTAAATATTGATAAAAGCGTGTAGCGATTAAGTTTTCGAATTGTAAAAATGTTTGGTCCAAGTTTAAAAAGTAATTATGATAATTTCTTGCTTTGGCTTTTTTAATTTCGAGTTCAAATTTTAAAAAAGAATTATCGTCTGGCTTGTAGGTTCTTAAAAAATAATCCCCTTTCCTAGTCCCCAGACCAAACCCCGTGGTAAGAACAGGTTGTCTTAGGGCTTGAGGATAGTGAGCCTTATATTTTTGAACACAGCGTTCCCCGAAATCCTGAAAAACTAAATCATCGATTACTTGTTTCTCACGGATATAATTAATATCAAATCTACCAAGTACGAGATCAAAGTGATCGAAATCAGACCAATAAAATTCTCCAGATTTTAAAAGATTGTATAAGTGCGCTGCGTTTTCGCCCGAAAACTAAATTAAAACAGTCCTAGCTTTATGCTCACTAGAATTTAGTACAAATACTAGTTGATGAGATTTGTTATTAACGAAAAATGGTTGTAAAAAGCAACCAACAAAAAGTAATAAATATTTTAAAAAAAATTTATGATTAATTTAGTTTTAATTAAAGAGAAATTTCTATGTTAGTAAAAAAAATTAGTTTTGTACGTCCAAACTTACTTGAGGAGATTCCAGATATTGAGGATTACAATCTTGATGTTTTCGTCGAGTTAGAAGACGGTTACACTTATACTGTAGTTATAGCAACAGCAAAAAATATAGTGTCCTTACTGGATAAGGAGAAAACAGATTTTTCAGAACCAGGTGATCCTTTTATCATCGTTAGAAAATTGACAAAAGAGATTATTGAAGAAGCAGTTAAAGCTTATGCAGAAAATGATGCGTATTATTTAAAGTTTTACCATTTCGCAGGAGAAGTTGATACAGCCGTATTTAATAGATTACAAGCCGAACATACGGAATACCTAAAAGAATTAGACGAATTAGATAATTCCTAAATTTTAATATAATTTAGGAATTAATTTTTATTTTTAAAGAAAATTCTTTTATCGTTCACCTTCATCACTCAAACCTACTTATTTTCGACTTCATTTTCCTTTAGGCATATAAACGCCCTTTCAGAGCATATCTGATTGAAGCCTCCTGAATAAAATATTTCCATTTTAATTAATCCACGGATTAGAGAATCAAATATCTTCTAAAATGGCCCTAAAAGGCTCGAAAATGAAAATACAATAGTTTTAGGTACATTAAACATAAGCTAAAATTCATTCCAAAATGGGCAGGTTTGAGGGCCAAGATCAAAGATAAAATAATTAAAAAGAGTGAGATAATTTCTCACTCTTTTTAATTATTTTTAAAATTTAAAAACCCATTTGTAATAGAATCATAGAATTCTTCATTTTGGTAATCTTCCTCGTCACTAAAATATTAACATTCCCGATAGAGATACCTTAAAAAACCACTAAGCTTTTTTGATCTTTCATCTGGGTGAAAGTCTTTAATCTTTTTCGAACCCGAAATGAGTTGTAACTTGAATTTTTTACATTCATTTATTAATTTACAACGAAGTCCATGGACGTGATCGCAGAATAATTCACCATCGATTTTTTTATTCAGAAAGTCTTCCATTAATAAGGCAACCTCATCTCGATCTTGCCAAAAAATATGTTCTTCTACAGCTATGTTATATTGAGATAATTCGAAATCCTCTTCCGGATTTTCTATAAAGAGATTTTTTTTTTGATTTTTTAAATCTTGTGAACGTTTCAATAATTCTCTGTGTCTTTTTTGATTATAATTCATTTTTAGTTTCTAATATCAATAATTTATAATAACTATAACTATGGTTTATCCGATTGCGAGTTATCTATAGGAGTTATACCTATTATATCACTTTCAAAACTACTACTTGGAGTAAAGCCTGGATTTGGAGATGAATTTTCATCCATTGGACTGATAAGATTAATTCCCGTAACGTCGCTTTCGAACGTATTCACAGCTGTTTGTTTCGGAGGTAAATTCTTAACTTGTCGACTATACCAGTTTTCTCCACCACCAAAATTTCCAGTTGCTTGTAATTCATTATGTTCGTCATCATTTAGTTGACAAGTTGTTACAAACGCCCCTGTTGATATTTTAAACACGGCTATTATTTGTGTATCTTGATCATAGATGTGAATAGCCGAAAATCCAAGCTTGGTATCTCTTTGATACGTGCCATCTTCAAACCATTG
>JACCDI011346355.1_pt1 | contig 11625 bp, 8 predicted proteins | sample 7442791 | NCBI WGS metagenome assembly JACCDI01 (sample SAMN15323434, study PRJNA562643) | freshwater metagenome | isolation source: river surface water | place: USA:Blue River Watershed | collected 2017-08-15
AGGGGGGTTTTTCCTTTGGTATATGGACTTTGTGCGTTGGGAGTGTTTGGTCCGGTGGTTTTGTTGGTGGCGAATTGACCGTAGATTGAATGATGCTTGCCGTTGCATTAGGATATTTATTTGAAAAGGCGAATTTCGTCATGGATAAAAGAGAGAGAGGAGTATTTTGCAGACATCATGACAACAACATGTTATCCTTATCACCCGCACGAAATAACTCATGATACAAATATGCCAGGTAATTATTAGAACTGAAAATTTTTTTGCGCTTGTTGCACTCTGCATCAGGAAGTGATGGTATTATCATAGATATTGTTGCTCAACGAGCTTAATGATGCCAAGGACTTGACCACATGATGTATGCGCTGAAGGCACTCAGTGTTGTTTGTGGATTCAAGATACTCTTGTTCCTTCTGTTTTTTCTGCTGTTTAAACATCTTACTGTGTAGCGCAGTAGAAATGAGACATTTGCTCTAGTATTGCTTCACACCATGTATGTATTGACTTGGCCACAGAAATACTTGTCATTATACAAAAGCTTTCTTATTTATATGATTCAGAATAAAGAAACTATGTTTTGTCACTGTTCGTAACGTGGAGCAGTTTGAGTTAATAATATTTCGGAATTCCCTCTAAATGCCTCCAAAAAGGCGCATGCAAATCCCAATGACACCTAATCATATCCAAAGATGTTGTTGTTATATACCATGGTACCAAAAAATGTTATTCGAGTTTTCTCCTCTTTTTTGTGTACGATGGCAATCAAAATATGAACAACTTGACTCCGTCCCAAATTTCTGCAAGTGAACATTGTTCCCATTCCTGTTGCTGTTTTAGAAAATCTAAAATTAGCTAAACAGCGATTGAATATACTCGTTTGATTGATTTCCAAATACTAGATTTATCACTTTATAGATCTATCTCTTACGGGATTTTGTTTCACCTTACACAATTTGCTTTACACATGAATATGCCGTAGGAATAGTTTCAAGCATAACATAAAGTGGCTACCCAAGAATTGTCTGAAGCAAGATGTATTCTATAGATCCTTGCAAGGGGGGCTGTCACTGACGTATTACTGCTAAACACTGAGTATGAATCCGTATACCTAAACTTGTTGTCCAAAACGCTCGATGTCAGTAGCAGGAGGAACTGCCTTCTGGCGTTCTTTCGAAATGCGGAACAGCGCTGTCAGAGAAGCTCCTACAACCAATAGGCCTTCTAAAGTCCAAAGCGGTAGCTGAGGATGAAAGTTGAATGTGAATGCTACCAATGCCGCACCGCCCACCTTTCCAATGCTCAAGAAGCTCTTGATCAGTCCCATTTGGAGGCCCGCCGCAGCATCTTTGCCGTCGACACTTCGTTTCAAACTCTTTTGACCCAAGCTTACTTCACAACTAAGGTTCATTACAAAAAAGGACAAGAGGATTACTCCATAAGATGTCACGATGATGGAAACCGCTGCTCCTATTGCAAATGTGTAAATCTGCGGTATACAGAGAATTGCTGTCCCAATCATATGGCCGAAATACGCCATAGCCATGGTGCTCGAAGTTTCTTTCCTTGACATTGATTTGACGCTCAGTAAAATCAAGATCGTTGAAATTCCACCCAAACTGGCTACAATTGTAGAGTATTCATAGAAGTCAAGGTTTGCGATGGAAGTAACCTGAACTGGCAACAGCGAAATATGGCACGCGAAGCTTGCACCATTTGCTAGACTGGCAATCCTTGCTAGCAAAAGAGTATTGGATCTATTTGTAGGTTGATTCTTCACACGAGGATTATCCTCAAAATTGTCAGAAGCTAAGTTGTCGACTTCAAGTCGAGTGATTGTCGTTGAATTACATTCGAAGTTCAGCTCATTATTCTCATTCTCATCAGATGTCTCCAATCCTGGGGTGTCCTTTTGAAGGCCTTGAAATTCTTTACCACCGTTCAACAAGAACGCGATGAATAGGCAAAGAAATAGAGTAAATAGAATCTGAAAAACCATAATGATTAATTCATTGTTCAAGAATGAAAAAGAAAGATTTCAAAAATTGCTCCCATTGCAGAAAACATGAGAAATCAACCATATCTTCACTCACTACAGCCGACGAAAAAAATATATTCCAGGGGGTCCACACCGAGGAGTTCGATATGATTCCGCCAAACCAAAAGCCCTTCAGTTTTACAAGTAAAGATCCAATGTGATTGATCGAGTTGCAGAGATAGTTTGCAACGAATGAAGAAAATGTGTTCCAGCTTACCTGATTAAACCACACCAACGAAGTTGCCATGGGAATATGTTTGAAGACTTCTCTGTAGGATTGCCTTGTGTTTTGAGTAATCTTCGACAACACGACAGGGCCGGGGAAAAGAATCGCGGAAACTGTTCTCAAAGCTAAGAAGGCTGCATTCCCCATTGGAATCATGTAGAATGCAAACGTTGCTAAGAAGGAGATGCAGAGAATCTTAAACGAGAAATGATAGCTTTTCCGTTGCATCAAAAACCCAAGTCCAACGGAACCAACAGCATTTCCCAAGAACATTCCGAGTACAGTCACTGCAACCCACGTGTTTCCAGCGAGATCGAGGTAAAATTTATCCAAGGATCCTCCTTGGAAAAACGAGGGTAGTAAAGCAATAGTCATTCCTTCGCTCGCTCGATACAAGAAAATCATGGCATACGGGAATATCTCTTTGCCAGGACAGATTGTTTCAATGATACCGATTCTGGGCCATCCCGCGCGTTGTTCGGTCAAAAGGCGAAAGTAATGAGTGCGAAATATTGAAAGAATCCAAGCCGGAATGTGAAAAACCATCCGGATGGCGGCAATCGTTTCGTTGTGTTCCCAACCAAATAGCGACTGGATTGAGTTGACCAGATTATCGTGGCATCGAAAATGGATCCAATTCAAACAGAGGGGCACAGTAACAGCCAAAATGCATAGACGCAGAGTGTCATACTCTAATTTTTGATCTCGGTTGTGAGAAAGGTTCACCTTAACCGAGGACCACAGGCGTTGAAGTATGAACAGGAGAAGGATTGTTGGTATGAGGAGGATGCTTTCCAAAATTCCTTGGATATTTCGCTGTAGGAAAATGATCATAGACTCGTTGTAGGGATGGTTTTCTTTGTAGTCAAAATCTACAATCAAGACAACCCAGTGTTAATCATGTAACAAAACACGTTCACAAGAATCAAAATATGACAGATCCGTAACTTGCCTTCGGGATTGGGCGTGTAGGGAACCCAAGTCTGCGTGAAAAAAATTGCCGTAGCACTAACTATAATTGCAACGCATAATTCAATCGGTCGCGGATACCAACCGGGATAGGTATCACTTGATTGGAGGAATGATGGTGAAAGCCAAAGTATCATGATTGTTGCAGTGACAATCACGTTCATGGTGTAACCCAAATGGGAAAAGAATTCTGATCATGACGCAATGCAATATAACAGCGCGTTAATTTCAGACGAATGTTGAAATAAGTACATACCAGCTGACAACTTACCAACATATGCATTCCCGTTCAGCGTCGAGCCGAATAGTCTGTGTGCAACTGAATGCATTACACCGCTGGTAACTATCGCTTCAATTGCAATTGAAACAAAGAAAAAATAGGCCCGACGTTCTCCTCCGTCGCTCCACACTTTCCTAATCAGATTACCCGCGAAGTGGATCGTGCCTACCACCAAGCCAGCATTGACTCCGTTGAAAATGTTGGCAATCACTAGTGATATTGCTGGGAAGTTTGACGGCTGAGTAAGTCCGTTAGCATCTCTTAAGTCGTCAACGTAGAATTCATTCACATATTGTAATGTGATTTGGAGAATATTGTAAAAGATCATCATAACCCCAAGAATGTTGAAGTCTTGAAGCCGCTTGGTTTCCAGGGATACATGAGTCAGCGGTTCGTTGTTGATCTTTAGTGGAGAATGGCAGGTTTAATTTAGAAGTTAGCGACACAAAGCGCTAGAATGTAAGAGTATGTTGAAGTATCAATCCAAATTAAAAAGGATACTATTTTATCACTTTCTCACCATATCATCGTCGTCCATATTGAAAGCAGTACTACAACCATCTTTTATCGTCCAAATTTTCCCGTCCCCAATATCATACTTCAAATCCAACGATTTCACAAAATCGTTCACGAATTGAGAACGAAGCTCAACGTCAAATTCTTGGTACAACCGCTCGCTGAAATGTGTCCTCCAATCCCCTATCTTTCCCTTTCGCAGGTGAGACATATCTCCCTGCTCGCCAAGTTCAAGCGATGATGCAGCAATTTTCTTCACATTGGCAAAGTTACATCCGTCTGCAACACGCTCCACAAGAGTTGGATCCGTAACAGTGTTCACCCCTATGAAATCAGCGATCGTTTGGATTGATTCCATTGGCCGCCCTACTAGTTCTTCATAGGACATCCATAGCATCTGACCCTTGTCATATGTGCTTTGGTACTTGTCTCGCCAGTTCTTGGTGTGATTGATCCATCCTCCAAACTCAATGTTCTGGCTGAGCCAGAGTTTGCAGAATGCATCAAAGGGCATGCCAGTAGACTGTGGAGATACACCAGGCTTGGGCTGAGAAAAAAAGAAATGACATTATGCACGAGAATGATGCTTTAGCCAACATTTTCTAGCTTGACAATTAGTGAATAAACACAAAAAATCCCAACTTACATGATAATAACAGGACACGCATGCATCAAAAGGATTGCGAGTGACATAAATAACCTTCGCCTTTTTCTCTTTATCCAAGAAAAGATTGGTAGGTGCATGAGACTTGAGAACTCTTGGCGATGGCAACTCGTCAAAGTCTTGGACAGACATTCGAGCTTTCCCCTCTCCCATGCAGGCCTTGGCATCATCAACGATGTCAGTTTCGAGCCCTTTCAACCCGTCAATAACGGCCATTTCGGTCCAAACTTTTCCCATTTTTCCAGACGATCTATCAAGTGTATTTTTGTGCAATGGATTCAAATCCTCACTCTTTCCATTGTTTAGGAGCAGCAACACAATTTGCTCCATCAACGTCGTTCCACATTTACTAAAGGTTACAACAAACAAATCACTGTCGCGGAACTCCAGCTGAGATTGTTGCGCCTCCACTACTTCTTGCCGGATGAAAGGAGGATGAGGAACACCATGGACGATGCTGGTTGCAAAAGAATATTCGTGAATTCGACCCGACGACTTGTCTACGATGGCTGTGGCTGTTTTATCTTTTCCGTCGAGTGAGGATGCGGTTGGTTCGAGATCCCAATGGGTGAGCGAATAGCCGACCATGTGGTCCGGTGCTTTTTCTCTGTCCATGGGTGTCGTGACAAGGGAAACTGATTTCTTTTGCGGGCCCTTCTTTTTGCAGTGAGAAGGCAGTTGATGAAACATGTGATAGTGAACTTGTTTTTTTTCGTAAGAAAATGAGACCGAAGCGGTTCGACTGAAAAAAGAGTAATATTTTGTACTATCTCCCCTTCCCAGTCTCTTGCTCCTTCTACCACTTGAATCCCAACCACTATGCGAATGTTACTACTTTATTATACTATGATAGTGCAAGTGACGTTCGTGTCGTACAATTTCCATTTAGGCTACTCCCTATGGACTGACCATAACATAAAAGTTCTTAAAGATCCGTTGGAAATATTTTTTCTTGGCATTCAAAAAAAAATTCTCAGTGAACAGTGAACACTCTCATATTCAATATAACATTTAATCTAGAAACTGATTTTTGTGTTTAAGTGTTGACATAAAGCAATTCATTATTCTAGATTGCTGGACAGCATATTCTTTCATACGTCATTGAAATTAAGACCGTAAAAAGATTATCACAGATTGAGGAGATGTTGATTTTGTTGCAGAGGCAACATCTTAACTTGGAACTAGAACTATTATATTATTTGTAAAATACCTTGGAATATGTGTTGCACTGTCACAACCATATAATTCATTGAAAAATCAGGATGATAGCAGATTGGTAAATAGCAATTTGATAGTGTCAATATCCAACCCCCAACTGAAGAAATGTTAAATAGTTTGATGGATTTATTATTTGAAATATTTGTTGGACCCCTGCATATACTTGTCAAAGAGTAATATTAGAAAGGGGACATCCCCTCCACTGTAGAAAATCAGAAAGCTATAGTTTCATGGGGATCACAATATTGTTATGAAATGTTGCTCATCTTGCATATCAAGCATCATGTATACTTTTTAGGTAGTCAAAAGCTAGATTTATCATGTAATTTTTCTAATACCATTGCAGGATATTTGTATGTTTTTGTCTAGCAATGCAAAATTTCAGTCAAGATTCTTGTGTTTTTGTTAAAGGTTTTGTTGTGCTGCTGGTGGGCTTGTGTACCAACATGATTTATTTATTAGTGGTCATTGTGTCAATATCCACAATTATCTCATTTTTTAAGTGGAATAGGTCAATCAGTCTAATTTATCATCATAAAAAATCATTGCCATAACATCTTTCCTAATCTTTTGTTTTGCAACCACTTCTATCAAAAAGAAAAAAGGGAGAAAATATTACATTTTAAAATTGATTTGTCCTTTGTGAAGACTCTGAATGGGGCATAACTGCGCTCTCGTGGCGTATTTAGAGGTTCCGGTCGAAGAGAGTATGATGTGTTATTTTGGGGCTTAATACCTTTGATAGTGGTGCCGTTTTCACCGTCGAAAATTGTGTCTCACCAAGTTGAATATATATATTATGACAAAGTATGATAAGACGTATTCACGTAGAGATTTAGTTTCATTCCCTTTTTTCTTCGTGAATTAAACTTTTAAAAATTTATACATCATATTCAATAACTTGTGGCACATCGTTCAAAACAAGTAAAATATTCATTACAATGAATTTAGGTATGTACCTATATTGTATAATTCCAAAACAAAATGAATATAACCCAACATGTTTTTTAACGATTAACACGTCACAATAGGTATGCCACTGTTTAATCACGCTGACAGAATTCTATAATACCGAAAATAATGTGCGCCTGTATAATGAACACATCATTACATCTTCGTGACGCAGCTCAAAACGAGAAAATTTGTCTTCTTGGTAGAGATTGAGTACGATACATACTGTACCAAACAAAATATTCTTCCTGAAAAATTGAAACAGGTTCTTTAATACTTTAGTAATTTTTTATTCTCCAAGAAAATCAGAAATGTAATCTACTAAATTTAGTTCAACACAGTTGGATGACGCAATCGATGTATTTCAAAAACAAACACATCATTATACTTGTGCTGCTGTTTAATCCCGGAGAGAGGATTCCTCTACCACAGGTATGCCTCTACCGAACACATCATTATCTTACAATGTTCCTTTAACAAGGAGGTCATAGCCAAGAGATATTCGGGTTTAAGAATTTTACAAGTGTCACTGAACAGTAGATTTTTTTGATGTTAAACAAAAAAAATACACCATTGCCTTTGTTGTTGGTTTTGAAATTTCTTCAATTTTCTGCTCATCACTCTTTCCCACAAGAGCAGAATAGCTTACATTATTGCTCATGCTAAAACAAATTTCAGTTTTCAATTTTTCTTTCCCACAACAAAAAAATAGAAAGACACACCATGTGCTTGTGCTCAAACAAAATCAGGAAGGCCGCAATGGCATCACCCATGACCATTCCTTTTCCTCCCTCTTCATTCATCTACAGCACGGGTGCAGCATTCGGAAACCACTACACTACCAAGGAAGTCTTAGAAGCCCTTATCAAGCAACAGCAGGAGAACGATTCTTTCGACGTCGATTTTGCATCACGTGTCCTAAATAAATGCGACTTCGATTTTCACAGCTTCGCTCTTCCTCTTGATGATATATTCCGCCGGTTTAGTCGCGAGGAATATCTTGAGCTTCGTAGGGAGCAATTGGTGAGACTAGCAGAACAAGCATGCCGAACTGCAATGGATCGTTGGGGTGGAGAAAAGCAGGATATCACTCATTTGTTCTGGGGTACCATGACAGGCGCCTTGGACAGTCCGACCATTGATATACAACTTGTGAAGAAATTAGGTCTTAGTATGGATGTTGAGAGGACAAGTATCGAGGGCATGGGATGGTAAGAAATAAGCCGACCAAATTACTTTCTGCTGATCAATTCTTTCTCATTTTCTTTCTTTTTTATTTCTATTTATTACTATAGCTTGACAGGATTCCGTCTTTTAAATCTTGCTCGGCAAGTTTCTCTCAGCGATCCCAAAGCACGAATTCTTGTCGTAGCAGCCGACCTTCGATCTGCCCTTGGAAATAGCATGCCCAGCAAACCAACAAGAGAAGATATTGTTTCTGTCTCATTATTTCGAGACGCTGCATCTGCGGCAGTTGTTGGCGGACAAACCCACAACGATTCGCACTCTTCTGAAAGGCCATGTTACGAGATCGTCACTGGCTTGTCGAGGATTGTAGAAGGAACTGATCATCTCGTAGACTATTACGAAACAAATGAGGGCGCGATTCGTCTGTTCTTGCATAGAGATCTTCCCGAAAACATAGGCAAGTCTGAACCTGGTTTTGTGTCAACACTCCTCGAGAAAGGGAGGAAGGCCATGCTGAACAAGAGCGAAGATGCCCCTGTACCTACAATGAATGAGCTAAAAGATGTCGACGTTCTATGTCACACTGGAGGCCCAAAAGTGCTACGCGAGGTGGCCAAAGGTTTGGGTTTGACAAGCAAAAATTTGTATTCCAGTTGGGAAGTGATGAAAAACAATGGTAATCTCTCTGGAGCTTCTAATCTATGCGTTCTAAACCATCACAATGAGATGGCAATTGATGAACTGAAAAATGAAAAATCCAATTCTGGAATCTCGCAGTCGAAATGGGCTATTTGCCTCTCAATGGGACCTGGAATCTGTTTGGAAGGAATCTTGATTCGAGACGTTAGGAAGTGTCATCGTAAACTTTCCATGTACAAGTCAGTCGCCGACTATAGAAAAGTTGTCCATATTGGTGAGTCTCGTATTATCAGATCTCCGTTGTGTACAAGTATCATTCCATTCGTGAAGAAGCTCATTTAAACCGTCGGCTTCAATCTTCTCCAGTTGGCGGAGGGATCGCAGGTCTGACCCTGGCAACAAAACTCGATCCAAGCCAATACATCGTCAGGGTATTCGAGGCTTCCACCGAAATTCGAGAGAAAGGTTACGGATTGGCCATTTGGCCAAGCACAATGAGGATATTGAGAGATAAGCTAGGCATCACTGGCTTAGATTTAAGAACCAGCACGTCGATGGCTATCAACCGCCCGAATTTTGCGACTAAGCTTGAGATCACACCGAAACAAGCTTCTCCGGATAAAGGATTCATGAAGAGGAGCATGCTATTAAAATGCATCCTCGAAGGGGTCTTGAAAAAGCATCCGGGCTGTATTTATACTGGGCACCGTTGCATTAGAGTCAAGTTTGGGACAAGCGTAGTGACTGCAGACTTTGAATCCAATGGCTCCATTATATCCCATTCATGTGATCTTCTTGTTGGAGCAGATGGAGTCAATTCAGTTGTTAGGAAATATGTTTCATGTAACATCGACTCGAAAAGATATGGCCACATGACTGCTTACAGATTCATGATCCCGTCACCCAGTCCAGAATTATTGAAGCAAACTGAACAGACATGGAATATGAGCATATCCAGGGCAATACACTCTCCTGCCTATCACGTGTCATCTGAAAGCAATGGGTTGAATGTAGTAGTGCTGGAATATGATGGTAAAGCTCCGTCTCAACCAAGACCCGCAAATATCGATGAACTTGAAAATGTTGCCAAACGAAGCAAACTAAAGTTCATTATCAATATGTTAAAAACAGAAACAGTTGAAGATCTCATGTGCTACTCCACGTACCATGTTGATGCAGAGCCGTGGCACCAGCCGCAAGCGGTAATTATTGGCGATGCGGCACATGCTTATGGTCCCCTTACCGCCAAGATGGCAAATCTCGCTGTGAATGATGCCTATACTTTGGGAGAAATCCTCAATCATCGAAGTAAGACTGAGTTTGCATCCCAAGACGTACTTCTCCACGAATGGGAAGCAGTGCAACGACCGAAGTTCGAGGTGACGAAGTTAAGGACACTTCGTCATCTTCAGCTATATTCTCCAACATGGAGAGAATTTAGTATCTTTCTTTGGCATGTTTTTCCGGGTTTTATGTCGAAGTACTTCGGTAGCATATTTGCATATGATTATTCAATTTACAGTAAGAATGTGTTACGCAACCCTGAGGAGAAGCCCGTCATCACTTCATGCCATGGTATTGTTGGAGTGACAGATGCAGATCCTATAACTGCATTCGTGAGGCAATGGGCCCTACGAACAACTATATTTCTTGTTTCAATTATTTTTCCAATCATCTGCTTCATGATGATATTTTAAAGTCGAGTGTTTTGTTTGCTGTTCGTTAAAGCTTGTTACATTGCTTGAATGACAGTCCAAGTACACAAATGCGTTGTTTATGTCCTTGGAGATTGCCGTACTTTCAAAATCTGTTACTCTTGCACGCTTTCCAACCGAACTTTGCATCTTAGAAACCAAGCAATCACTCCCAGCGCAAGAGAAGCAAGCATTGTAACTAATGATTTGGTCCAAAACCTGTCACATCAATTTTCATTACTCAAATTGGATGTAGGATAAATATTCCGCCCACTTTTCAGACTCTAATCCCCGCAAATGGGTTTTACTTTAAGTTATTCGTGACAGTAGGCAATTCATTAGTGATGGAGTGGTTTGCAAAGTCAATGGTTTTGTGAGTTTATTAAATAATATCACTCTAAAAATGATGTTGTAAAAGTCAATGAGAACTCACCAAGTCTCAACAAGAAACCACAGTCAATGGAGCAAATGGGCATGTTACTTGGAGGTTTTAGCAAGGAGGAGCTGTTGTTTTGTTTTTTGCACAGCAGCAGCAAGTTTTTACAAAGAGAATTTGTCCAAGAAAGGTGAAAAATTAGAAAACCATTTTTAGTTCCTATGGTTGAACCTTTCTTGTCAGAGGTTGGGCAAATTCAGCAAGCCGGACAAATACAAAATGGAGGAGAAAATTCTGCAAGTTTCTGCGGTTTTCTCCATCAAGGAATGAAACCCTCACAATTTTGAAATTTTTGTCATGACCTTAGAAATAAATTAGTCAAGTGGTAGGCAGAAATGGCCATGGCCCGGATGATGTCAAACACCCATATTTGTCTTGTCTAAAATATAAAATTATGAGCTACACTGGTGTTCTTGTTTGAGAACAAAGCTGATGGGTTTGTTCTGTTCTGTCATGTACTTTGTCTGGCCAAACTAATCAATTCCTACAGAATTACATTACACTTCTGGAATTGCAATAAGATACTCTTTCAGATAAACACTCCCTCTGGTATATAAAATACCATTATGGCTGTATTTAACTAGTCTCCTCAAACTTAAGGTATATGACTAATTTGACTATGAGTTTGACTTAAATGCGTTGGTATGAATAGACTTATTCACTGACTGTATATGGAAGCATATTGTTGTTGTCTATGTCATGCAAAAAATTTTGCACTAGACATTGACGTTTACTTCCTGACATTACTTTTGTCATAAGGTCTGCGGGGTTTTATGCTCCCGGTTTGTGTGCCATAAGGGTTTCCCCCA